>WNFA01000834.1_pt1 | contig 24870 bp, 19 predicted proteins | sample 5400481 | NCBI WGS metagenome assembly WNFA01 (sample SAMN13153340, study PRJNA577476) | soil metagenome | isolation source: 120 cm saprolite under Douglas fir tree site 2 hole 1 replicate 2 | place: USA:California | collected 2015-04-18 | reverse complement strand
TTTCAGGGAAACACCACGGCGATCATTTTTGATCGCATCTTGAACGACTCGCCCGAGCTGATTTCCAAGAGGAACCCGAAGGCGCCGCCGGAGCTTGATCGTCTTGTCGCCAAGGCACTCGAAAAGGATCGTGATTTCCGCTGCCAGACCGCAGCGGAACTTCGCGCTGACCTGAAACGACTGAAGCGCGATATGGACTCTTCCGGTCGGCTCGATTTCGCAGCACGAAATGCGGAGCCCGCCCGAAGCGGCGCCACTCGTCCGGTCGCCCCAGGCCCCAAGAAGAAGACCGTGGCTGTACTCTACTTTGAAAATTTAAGCGGCGCGAAGGAAGACGAGTATTTCCGCGACGGAATGACTGAAGACATCGTCACGGAGCTGTCAAAAATCGTGCGCCTGGAAATTTTCCCGCGCTCCGAGATGCTCCCGTTCCGAGATAAGCCAGTAACTGCACCACAGGTGGGCGAAAAACTGGGGGCCATGTACGTGCTCGAAGGCTCCATTCGCCGAGCGGGCAACCGTTTGCGTATTACAACGCAGCTTGTCGAGAGCACAACGCGCCATTCTGTCTGGGCTGAGCGATACGACCGTCAGATGGAAGACGTCTTCGCCATCCAAGAAGAAATTTCATTGAGCATCGCTAAGGCATTGGAGATCACCCTTTCACCGCAGGAAGAAAAAGTGATCGCAAAGAAGCCGACCGCCAATGCGCAGGCTTACGACTTCTACCTGCGCGGCCGGAATTACCTGCGCCAGAGGCAGTTCGAATACGCGCTGGCAATGTATCAAGAGGCGGTGAAGTTGGACCCGAATTTCGCGCTGGCCTACGCGGGAATCGCACACGTCTGGGGCGGGATGCATGAATTCCGCAATCAGAGCCCGGAGTACGTCGAGAAGGGCCTAGAAGCGAGTGCGAAGGCGGAGAGGCTAGCACCGGACTTACCCGAAGTGCTTTCCGCGCGAGCGCGCATACTCTATGCGCAGCAACACTATGACGCCTCCATTCAACTGGCGTTGCAGGCGGTTGCGCAACAGCCCGAGTGCGAAGGAGCGCATGACGTGCTCGGAAGGGCCTATTTCTCTTCTGGGCGATACGAGGAAGCGGCAAGACTCGCCGAAAGCGCGATGGAGATCGTCAGTAACGACTATAACGCGCTGGTTCCACTAATCAATTCGTTAGAGCGGCTTGGGCGCATGGCGGATGCCGAGCGGTTGCGCCGACGGGAGATGGAGGTGCTTCAAGACCAACTCCAACACTTTCCTGATGATGTCCGGGCTAGAATCCTGCTGGCGGCTGATTTGGCCATCTTAGGCGATGCCGAAGGAGCTTCCATGCAGGTTAAGATCGCCGTGGCCATGCGTCCCTCGGACGCAAATATTCTCTACAACGCTGCTTGCACTTACGGACTGCTGGGGATGAAGAAGGACGCACTGGATGCCTTCCGGCGATCGGTCGAGGCGGGCTTCTCCAATACCGACTGGTGCAAGCAAGACCCCGACCTGAAAATCCTGCATGAGGACCCAGAATTTAAGAAGCTAGTGGGGAAGCGGGCTCGTAAGGCGACCTGACAGCGAAAAGCTCGGTTGATCGGCATTACCCGAGCGCTCCAAAAAATCTTGACATGACAGGGCTTCCGAATTCGCCCATTCGCGGCTAGTGATCTCGGCCCCTCTCACAGATAGTTGTTGATAAATCTGCTCCCCACAAGCTGCTTTTCGGCTAACTCCTGATTAGTCGGATTACCGGACATTGAAAAGCGTCGTCCCCTCACGTTCCCCGGCGGTGCCGCGTTAGCACTAGACCGCAAACCGCCAAAATCAAGCCTGCCATGAACGGCGCAAGCGTAACGAGCAAGTGGCTGGAAGCCACGTGGGTCACGTCAAGCAACATCATCGGTATCGAAAGGGAAATCACGGGGAGTAGTGCCGCCCAGAATGCCCACGCCTCTCCTCTACGGAGCGGAAACACGGCGATGAGGATCTCCACTCCCGCCAGGCTAACAAGTGCGAGAGCTCCCGCCATCAAATGTCTCCCCGTTCGAGTAGATACGTCGGGTCGGGTGGCCAAGATCGCGTACGCGGCAAAAGCAGACAGTGCATAGCTCAGGGCCACAAGTAGTGATCCTATGCGCATCCTAAGGGTTGAAATGGCCATGCGGCACAGTCTAGCGAATACAGGCGATGCAGTGGAAGATCATCCCCGCGATGCTGGACGAATCGTTGGCCACAAGGAAGTTCTTCTGGAGTCTATTGCCAGCAATACGCGCTAACTCCTGGTAAGACGGGTTACCGGACATCTGGGTATTAGTACTTACTTCCCCATTCCCTCCTGTTTCGCTAGACTCTGCCGTGGCAATTACGGAGATCATCTATATCCGGGAACGAGTTAATTATTGAAGTGCATCATGAAATCCAGAGCAGAACAGATATTTGACGAGCTTCAGTCCGCAGCAGGGATTCGTGCCTTGATTGGTCAGAGTGAGGACGTGCATTTTGATTGCAAAGAGTGGCCAGCCAGCGATAGTGAGGCACAAAAAGTGTTTGCCAAGGCGGCTTGCGGACTGACCAATGCCGAGGGAGGCGTGCTAGTAATCGGAATGAAGGCCAAAGCAGTCGCGAAAGACGAGCCGGATTTGGTTGATTCGGAGGCACCAGTAAAAGACACCAGTGCGGTAAGGTCAAGAATTCTCGACCTGATTGGGCAACTCGTGGAGCCAGGGGTCGAAGGGGTTCGTGCTGTGGAAGTTGGCGACTCAGTTGGCACAAAGTCTGGATTTGTGGTCGTTCATGTTCCTGCCTCCGACGGTCCACCCCGACGGTCACGAAAGGACTCAAGATTTTATCTGCGGATTGGCTCGGGAACTTTTCCAATGGAGTATTTCCAGATAGAAGAACGCTTCGGCAGGGGACCTCACCCGAAATTGGAACTGTACCTGGAAAAGAAACGCATTCGTAGTGGACCTTATGGCGCGATTCAGCCGTATCGCTGGTTTGTGCTAGGTCTAAAAAATGCTGGTCGAGGTATTGCCAAATTCCCTAGTGTTCGCTATCGCCGTGAGTGCGGACTGACTGTTGACAATTACGGGATCGACGGTAACGGAGGCTTCGGGCTCCCGCTGCGCCCATCGGAAAAAGAACTAGTAATATTTCGCGGTGGTCTAGACGATGTTATTTACCCTGGAGAACTTCGGAAGATCACCTTCGTCTGGCAGCAAGGCGAGATTAAGGGAACAGACAGCGGGCAAACGGGAGCGCCTATGACCCAATGGCTCTTTAAGAGCGCAACGCTTTCGTGCGAGATTTCGTGCGAAGGAACACCAACCGTCGAAGTCGAGCATTGCGTCCCTGAAGAATTGCATATTCAGTCCTAGCTTCTCCCCTGATCGGCTAATTCCTGATTTGTCGGGTTACCGGACAAGTGCCGTACCAGGACTCCACTTGTCCGGTAAGCGCGTTAATCAGGACCTTGAGAAAAAAAGTAGTTTCTTACTGCATATCGACAACCGTTACGACGCCTTCGTCCAGAATCGCGAGGCGATGGCCGTCAGGGCTGAGAGAAAAGTCGAAATCACGATGGTAGGCCGTGCTCACAGGGACCGAAGCGAGTTCTCGCCCCTTTTCGTCATAAACCACGATGCGACGAGCAAACAACTTTCCCGAAATATCGAAAAAACGCGACCCGCCGCGCCAAGTGTCCACGGTAAATGCAAAGCGGTCACCGCGTTCGTCGGATGTTGCCCAAAAGCCAACATAATATTGGGGAACCTCATTCTTCTCGCTCATCGTGTGCTGAAACCTAATCTGACCGTCCTGTCCAACAAGCTTTACCACACCTCGTCGGTCCTTATCGGAGCCAAGCAGAAGGAATGCATCGTCACTAAGGGGGAAAAAAGCACCTACGTGTGTCAATGGCAATTCCTGGTAATTATCCACGCCGCAAAAAGGGAAACGGACCGTTCGATCATCGTCTCGGTCATAGTCCGGCCAGTATGCGAATTTATCCGTGATTTTCTCCCCGTAAAAAGCCATTTTGGTGCAGGTTCGGAGAAGAGGTAACTCCGACGAAGTATCGATGATGGTGTAAGTCGACTCGTTTGTTGCCCAGACGGTACCATTGCCAAGGCCATCTTTTGACTCACGAATGATCAGTGTCTGTCGGCTGGGTGATTGCGTGATCGCACAGGTTACCGGACAAGGTATCAGTGAACGCCATTCTGCGCTGGATGTCCCGTCTCCATTTTGTTCCGAAGGCATTTGGAAGGTATCGTTGGCGTGGGCAAATATTTGATCCTTCGGACCGAGATACAATCCGTTGCCGTAGTACTGTTTGGTCGGCACCAGGAGTGTGCGATCGAGTTTTCCTCCAGGACTGAATCTTAAAATATGGAATGACAGTCCAGGATGCTCGCGAGTGGCGAGCCCAGCATTCTCGTGTGCCGCGAATCCCACCAAAATACGGCCTTTATGATCAATCGCGACCAAAGGGCCGTGGGAGCCAGGCCGTTCACCGGGCTGCGGTTTGGGAAGAGACTGCCATCCATAATCGTCAAGTTTGAATCTCATAGGCTTCGCAGTTTCGGACTGAGCATCAACGGCCGAACATGCCGCAAAGAACAGCATTGCGAATGCCACGAGATTTCGTTGCGGAGTTCCGAGCATATCTTCGATGTTACATCCTGAAATAACGGGAAGCGACAGGCTAAGTCCCGATTAGTCGGATAATCGGTAAAGTTCCTGCCAGTACCGGGAGCAAGCCGAAATTTTCCAGACCAAAGCTAGCTACTTAAGAGGAATGCCCTCGATGATTTCGCGGACGATTTCACGGGCGAAGGATTCGTCTTCGGGCCGCACAAAGATTTTCTTGGCACCAGGTTTATCGGAATCGCAGCGGCAATGAATGCGGTTCGCGTCAAGGGAGAGCTCAATGCCGAAGGAAAAGTCGTCGCCGTCTTGAGACCACACCTCGACGGTAGCATCTTCGGGATACCACGGATCCGGGTATGTATCGCGACGCTTGGGCTTGGCAGCGAGTGGCGCACCAGCATCGGGAAGCTCCACAGTGGGGTCAACCACTTCTTCCTCGTCATCGTCTGATGACGGAATAGTGTTTTGAGGTGCGTCGATGCGTAGGAGTTCCTTGGCTCGATCGAGATCGTTGGGAAAAATCAGAATTTGGTAGCGCCACTCCACCCGCATTCTCGCAGTTCTCTCGTAAGGAACCTGGTCAACTTGGTAGGGTATGTCGGCGTTCTTAAGATCGCGGCAGACACCCACACACTCGGTCTCGTCAGCGCACTCCCAGAGCAACGTGAGCGCGTCGTCAAAAGGCGGCCCCTCCTTTGGAAGCTCCTCCACCAAATCCACTTCACAATCGGAGCATCGGATGAAACCGGTGCGGTATTCAACCTTGCATTTAGGACAGAACATGAAAGATGTAGGAAGTGTACACTCCAAACATTGCTAAAGTCCTGGTTTGTCGCCTTACCGGACATGTTGCTCCTAGTACCCCGGGGACCTCGATCAATGCAATCTCAGGGCGGCCGCAGGGAGGCGGCGTCCATGAGAAGGAAGAAAAAACGCGGCAAGTCAAATCGCAGGAAAACCAAGCTCGGTCTGCCCGACTTGGAGCACGCCAAATCCGCTGTGCTGGTGAGTCTGCGGTCTCCTGAATCACAGCGTAGCTATCGCCGCTCCATTGACGATTTCGTTTGCTGGTATTGCTCCGAGCCCCGCCTTTCTTTCAATAAAACTGTGGTCACGCGTTACCGGATTCATCTTGAGGATAAGTTACTGGCACCAGGGACCATCAATGTCAGATTGGCTGCAGTTCGACGCTTGGCCTACGAAGCAGCAGACACGGGACTATTGAGCCCGGAACTCGCCGCTGGCATCCGTCGCGTAAAGGGAGCGAAAAAGTTGGGAATGCGACTTGGGAATTGGTTGACCGTAGAGGAAGCCCGGAGCCTCTGGCAACTCCCCAACGCACACACCCTGAAGGGAAAGAGGGATCGCGCCATCCTAGCTATATTGCTCGGGTGTGGATTGCGTCGCGGGGAACTGATTGATTTGATGTTTGACCACCTCCAGCGTCGGGAGGATCACTGGGCCATTGTGGACCTGGTTGGGAAGGGTACGCACGTTCGAACTGTGCCTATGCCGGATTGGGTGAAAGAGACCTTGGATGATTGGTTGAGTGCAGCGAATCTTAGACAGGGCAAATTGTTCCGTTGCGTCTGTCGGAAAGGGACGGTTTGGGGTACGGAGGTCACGGAAAAAGTGGTTTGGCACGTCGTGAAGGAGTACGCGGGACGGCTCGGCATCTCAAAGCTGGCTCCACATGACCTGAGAAGGTCATGCGCTAGGTTTTGTCACGATTCAGGTGGCGAACTGGAACAAATCCAATTTCTTCTTGGGCACGTCTCAGTACAGACGACAGAGAAATACTTGGGCTGCAAGCAAAGACTCCGCGAAGCCGTAAATGATCGAATCGGAATCGAACCTCGCTGATAACTCAATGATGCTGGAACTGTGAGGCAGCTTCGGTCTATTTGTGGAGCATTCTGCGCAATCCTTCCGCGCTACGTTTAATGTCGGCAATCTTCTCTGGTTGCAAGCCGATAAGGTCTGCCTCTTTCAACCAGTCATCCCGCATGAGGACCGAGAACACTTGGAGCAAATGCGAATATCGGAATTGGTAGATTCGATCCACGGTCTTGCGGCTTTCGGTAAGGTAGGCTTCTAGCTGCCAGAGGTCAGTGGGATCGGCTACATTTGCCATGATGCGCTTCGCCTCCGCAGTGATTGCTGAGAGGTGACGCTCTAGGGCCTGGTCAAACGCTCTTCGGGCCACTTTCTTTTCGGCGGCTGTCCACCTTACTTCATCTCTGAATTGCTCAATGGAGGCCATCGCCGTTCCCCCTGCTAAATATCCCTTTCTGAGGTAGCCATCGCGATCATAGTCCGCAGAAATTGAGCGTTCAACGGGCAGATTGTATTTAGACCGACTTCCCGCCCCACGAAGGGTACTAGGATCAACATGTCCGGTAATCCGACTAATCAGTAGTTAAGGCAGGCCAGGTGGCTTTGCGTGTTTGCTATCTCTAATGCTTTCCTCATGGGATTCCGACGCGGCGAACCAGGGCCTGGAAGCGTTGATCCTCGCGCAAGCCGTCGAATACCGGCTCGACTTTGAGATTGATCATCATGTCGTCTCGTTCCTGGAAACCCTTCTCCAGCCATTCGAACGCGCATGGTTTATCGCCGATGCGCACGCACGCCATAGCCGTCAGCACGGGCGGCGCGTAACCCGACTTGGCAGATTCTTTATAATTTTCAACCGTGCGCTTCCAATATCCTTTCGCGCCGTCCTTTGCCAGCGCGCGCTTGAGTTCCTCGAGCTTTCTGGGATCCGTTCCAAACAGTTCGTCGGCCTTCAGGAACTCTCGAGCCCCATCGTCCCCTTTGCCCTCCTGCTCATAGACTTTCGCCAGTTCGAAATGTCCCCAAACGAAGTTGGGCTCCAAATCTACCATTTCCTGGGCGCGTTCCAGAGCAAGGTCAGAGCGGCGCGCAAGAACCAATACCCAAGTGGGATAGTCCCAGGTCGTCGCCACAGGACTCAGGCCAAGCGATAGTTTCGCTTCTGCGACGGCTTCTTCGGTCTTCCCGCGCGTTACCAGTTCCCGGGCGCGCCATTCATGGGCAAGAACATGATTGGGATTCAGCTCCAATTCTCGCTGGAATTCTTCCTCGGCTGCGGTCCAGTTCCAATCATAGAAGAGCGCGACCGTCCCCAGGGCATAATGCGCATCCGCAACACCGCTGTCCAGCGACAACGCCTTTAGCGCGAATTCCCGGGCCTTGGGCATGCGGTCGCGCGGCCGGTTCGCCCCCGGCACCCAGTTTGCATAGGCAATGGCCAAGGAGGCGTAAGGCGCAGCGTAAGCGGCATCCTTTGCGATGGCCTGCTGAAAATAACGGATCGCTTTCTCCTGCGTTTCTTCCGTGCCTGCGCCAAGTATATAGTGGCCGCGGAAATAAAGGTCCTGGGCTTCCGGATTGGCGGGCCGGGGAGCCGCCAGGAGATTCCGCTCCTTTTGCGTTAGCGTCACTCGGATCTCGCGAGCGACGGCCTGCGCGAGTTGCCCTTGCACGGTAAGCGCGTCGCTCACTTCGCTATCGTAGCTTTGCGCCCAGAGATGCTTTTCCGGAGAAGCCTGCAGGAGATTTGCGGTAATCCGCAGATGATTCCCTGAGCGGGACACCGTTCCCTCGATGATTGCGTCCACGTTCAGATCCCGCGCGATAACCGGCAGCGGCTTTTTCGTGTCTTTGTACTGCATCACCGAGGTCCGTGAGATTACGCGCAGGGCGCTGATTTTTCCCAGGTCGGTGATCAGCGCGTCGGTCATGCCATCGGCAAAATAATCCTGGTCCGCATCGCCGGAAAGATTCACCAAGGGAAGAACGGCAAGGGATTGAATGAGCGGTCCGCTGCGGCGCGCAAAGAGGCGTTGCCGCACACTGGGGAGAACTAGGACCGCGACCCCGGCAATGCCCAGCGCCGCGGCAAACAGAACGGTTTTCGATGGCCTTTTCGGGACACGGGAAGCGCGTCCCGCGCCGCCATTATTCGGAGGGAACGTCGAAGCGACGGCCGCATCGGGTTTCGTCTCGGGCAAGGCGGCCGGCAGTTCAACCGGCGCGACAAACCGGTAGCCCCGCCTGGGTATCGTCTCCACGAAACGCGGATTTTCCGCCGAATCCCCTAGCGCCTCGCGCAGACGGTTGATGGCCGTGTTCACGCCATGATCGAAGTCCACGAACGTATCGGTAGGCCACAGCTTTTGTTTCAGCTCTTCACGCGGAACGATTTCCCCGGGCCGCTCCAGCAACATCGCCAGCACTTCAAACGGTTGCCCGTGGACCTTGATTTTCACCCCGCCCTTGCGCAACTCCCGAGCGTTCAGGTCCACCTCAAAGGTGGCGAAACGCACCATCCGAGCCCGTGGATTGGAGGCCGTAGCCATGAACTGACAGTTCCTGGCCGCCGAGTCTAGCATTGCGTGCTGGGGAAAGCGACGCCCGCCGTGCTACAAGCCCGCCAATCTCCTTCTATTTCAAGCGATTGCGATTCTAGGTTCATTTGAGCGGCCATCTATTGAGGTATTCCGCGGAGTTTTCGATTCTCAACCCATCAGCCGACGCGAAAGTGAAAAGCCGGCCAGAAAAAAGGAGAAAAATAATGAAAAACCTTCGAGCAATCGCAATAACAAAACTGTTCGTGGCGGCCCTGGTTATGACCCTCCTGTTGGTGGGCAGGGCTCAGGCACAAGGAGCGGACGCGGTCTATCGTGGGACATTTACCCTTACCCAGCAGATCCATTGGGGCAAAAGCGTGTTGCGCCCCGGCCACTACACCATGACCATCGCGTCCAGCGGTAATCCTGTGATCGTGAAAGTCCAAAATGAAGACACCGGGGAAAGTTTCCGAGTGGTTACCGGCGTTCACGAAGGAAGGACGACCGGCCGTAACGCTCTACTTCTTCAATGGAAGAACGGACAGCAACTGGTTCATTCGCTTTCCCTGCCAGAACTTGGCATGGTCCTCATCTATGAACCCGCGCTCGCCTATGAACCGGTCCTTGATGCGCATGCAAGCCAGGCCGTGCCCGTCCAGCTTGCCAAAAAGTGACGACGCGCTTCAGGACGTACACTGGGGAGCCAGGAACTTCGCAAGACCGACAGTCCGTTGTGGAACGCAACTGTCTCCCCACCATAATTAGAAGCAAAAGTCGTGCAAGGTCCTGATTAACGCGGTTATCGGACAAGTGGATCGACGCAAAAAGGACTTGTCCGGTAATCCGACTAATCGGGACTTAGGCCTCTGCTGCCACACCGGATGACTGAAAGGGCGATTTGCCAACATCTATTCGGCTGGGTTCCTCGCGGGGCTTAAGTTCTAATGGTTATCGCAGCATCGCGTATTCCGACTTAGCAGCGAGCAAGATGGGAATGTCAGGATCGGCGTCTTTCCAGAGCGTGAGGAAATCCTGATACGCGGCGCGAGCTTTCACGGTGTCGCCCTGCATGGCGTAGGCGCGTGCGAGGCCGAGATGGGCGAGTGCGCCCGTCGCACAATTCCACAACAGTCCGCGATGGTCGAGAATTTTCTGGAATTCGGCGGCCGCGAGCTGGCCCTGTTGCACGCTCAGGTAAGCCTCGGCGCGGACGTACACGGGATACAAACAGGAGTTGGTTGCGCTCCCACTTAGCATGCCCAGCTCATAGGGTGCTGCCGCCTGAAGAAGCTCAATGCTCCGAGCAGCATTCTTGCGGCCCATTTCTATCTGAGCGCGGACGGTAGGTAGCCAAACCGACTGCACCAAAGTATCCTGCGGGAAGCGCTTGGCGAGGTCATCCGCAAGTGATTTCGCGTGAGCCGCATCGCCCGCCAACGCATAGGCCAGCGCGGCCTGCGCCTCCGCATCGCGGCTACCTGGCGCGAGCGCAGCTGCTGCAGCAGCATTTTGGCGGGCCGTATCTGTGTTGCCGAGCAGCGCTTCCCGTATCGCCGCGTTCGCTTGCCATAGCGCGGCGGGCTCTTTCTCATCGTTGCGGCGCGCTCTCTCGACGGCTTGCCGAGATAGCCCACGGGCTTTCCCGAGTTTCCCAGACCAAGCTTCGGTATCGGATTCGAGCGAAAGCATCTGGTCTTCCGCACTCGGTTTTCCGACAGCCCAATCCGCCTGATGCTTCATGGCTGCCGCGTCGCCCTGGAAGAAGGCCAAGGCATACAGGTTCAGGTGCAGCGGAATACCCCCGAGCTTGCGTGCCTGCTCCTCTTCCGTTGTGGTCCTTGCTTCGTCGAATCGGTTTAGGGCCAGGTAAATCTGGCCGAGATTCTCATAACTCACGACGTTGTTCGGCTCCAGGCGAAGCTCTTCACGGGTTTCGCTGGCAGCCTTCTCATATTGCCCCAGAACCATATAATTAGTGCCCAGATTGTGGTAAGCCTGAAAATCGCGCGGATAAGTCTGTATCCAAAGTTCGGACGTCTGATTCGCTTTTTCCAGCTCGCCCGTGGCTGGGCTGCAGTAATGCGCGGTGATGTGGAACTTCTCGCGTTCGGTGACGCGGTCGCGCAGGTCGAAGGCTTTCTTCAGGTAATCAGCGCCTAGGCTGGGTTGATTCAGATTATAGTAATTAATTCCTAGACCATCGTACGCCAGCGCAAAGTTGGGGTCGAGTTCGATGGCGCGCTTGAAGAATGGAATGGCTTCGGCGTCTCCCTTCTCGCGCTTGGCTTTTCGACCCAGGGTGTAGGCCTTGAGTGCTTCCAGCGAATTCGTCGTGGCCTGTTCAAGAGGGGTATCAAACTTCTGCACCGAGCTGAGGGACTCGCCTACCTCGTTGCGAAGCTTCGCCGCGGCCTGGCCCAGCGCCGGAAGAACTTGCTCCTTTCCCACAGCCGTCACTTGTTCGCGTGCCAGCACGTCCCCGCTCGCGCAGTCCAGGGCCTCTAGGCCAATCACGTACTGCGTTCCGAGCGCCGCAATCGAGCCTGCCAAATACGCCTTGCTCCCCGCACGCTGGCACACTTCCCGCGCCAGGTCCCGCGTTAATCGGTCACTCGGCGAGCGTGTCATCTGCTGCAGCGTCTGGCGAACCTTCTCCTCCGAAAGGATGTTCAGGAAGGGCGACTGGCCCAGGTCTACTGCCAGGGCCTGCTTGAGCGTGTCGTCAAAGACCTCATCGCCGGTCGTGTTCGTGAAATCAGCGAGGACGATGGTGTCCTTGTCCGTCAGCGCGTGGGCTTTGCGGGAGAATAACAACCAACCGCCCACGACCAGTCCGATGACCAGTATTGTTGCGCCCGTGACCACCTCCCATCCAAACCGAATGGATTTCGCGGCGGGCTTCGACTCGACCAGTGCTGTCGCGCGGGCTAAACGGGCCGAATCCGAATCACGTTTCAGCCGCTGCAGGTCGGTCCGAATGTCGTCAGCACTTTGGTAACGGAGCTTGCGGTCTTTCTCTAAAGCCTTGTTGATGACCTCTTCGAGCTTTGGGGAAACGTCGGGATTCAGCCGCGCTGGCGCAACTGGCCTGCGATTCAGAATCGCTTCCGCGATCACGCCCGAGGTCTCGCCCCGGAACGGCGGAACTCCGGTAATCATCTCGTAGAGCACCACCCCAAACGAAAACAAATCCGTGCGTGCATCCAGCTCTTCGCCCCGCACTTGCTCGGGTGACATATGCGTGATAGTGCCAATCGCCGTGCCAAGTCGAGTGAGCTGTTCCAGCTCGCTGGCTGTAGGCATCGCCGAAAGATTCACGGCACCACCTGCCGGTACCAGCTTGGCTAAACCAAAATCCAGTATCTTGGCATGCCCGCGCTCAGTGACAAAAATGTTGGCAGGCTTGATGTCGCGGTGGACGATTCCTTTGGAATGCGCCGCATCCAGTGCGTCGGCGATCTCAATTCCTAAGTCCAGCACTTGCTCAAATGGCAGCGGTTTGCCGGAAATGCGATGCTTGAGGGTATGGCCATCGAGAAACTCCATCGCAATGAATTGCTGGCCGTTTTGCTCGCCGATGTCGTAAATCGTGCAGATGTTCGGATGATTTAGTGCCGATGCGGCCTGTGCTTCGCGCCGGAAGCGTTCCAGAGCGGCGGAGTCGTCGAGCATTTGGTCAGGCAGGAATTTCAAGGCCACGGCGCGGTGGAGCCGTGTGTCCTCGGCCTTGTAGACGACACCCATCCCGCCGCCGCCGAGCTTTTCGAGTATGCGGTAGTGAGAGACGGTCTGCCCGGTCGGAGATGAAAAATCCGGCATTTCGGGCTCATCTTAGGTTGAGCCAGAAGGCAAGTCAACGAACGGAGTTCAGGTGGTTAGTTGATAGGAACAGGGCTTGCCCGTAGCCAAGTGGACCCAATGCCTGATTAACGCGCTTACCGTACAAGTGGCTCATAGTACCCAGCTTCATAGTTACTAATTTGCGGTACACTTAATGGCCGTACAGAGCGACCTTTTTCTTCCTGGAGTCAATATGAAAAAGTCTCTAACTCTCCTCGCCGCTGTGCTTCTCAGTGCAGCGGTTACCTCCGCCGGACCCCAACCGCAGCCCGGCACCGTTCTTTCTCAGACTTCTGTCGCTTGTGGCGCAAAGAAATCAAAGAAAAAAGATATCGATGTCCTGTGCCAGCAGTATGTCCTCCGCTCTGGCACAACCGACTACACCATTCGTCAGCCAAAGCCCTCCGATCAGACCCTCATTCCGATAAACACAGCGATCCAGTTCACCCTCGACAAAAATAAAGTGAAGTTCAGGGTCAACGGCAAGTCCTTCGAATTCATCGTCGTGGGTCAGGCCGCGGCATCTTCTGCTGCCGCTACACCGGCCTCCCCCGCTCCTAATCGCTGAAGCATAAGAGCAATGAAGCTATGTTTGACGATGCAAGGAGCAGGCAGCTCTTCTGTTTTAATCTTAGCTACTCATTTTTTCGGCTTAGACTTTGTCGCATGCCCCGACAAGTCCTGGTAAACGCGGTTACCGGACAAGTGGATACTAGAAATCAAGCTACGCATTTCGCTATCGAGGCGGTTCCTGAGTCCCTGCGCCACGGCGGTAAGTGAAAACCCCAACCATACAACCACCAGCCACACCAAAAAGTAACGCACCTAACCCGAAGCATGCGACTTGTACTGGATACAGCCACGTCCTAACGTCAGCGTGCATTCGTTGTGCAAATACCATCAGAAAGAGCGAGACAAAGGTTGCCGCAGCAAACGCAGTCCAATACATCTCGCGGTTAAAGTTCTTCGGTTTTCCTTTCCACGCAGCGTACCCGATTGCTGCAGCTATCGACGGGACAACTACGAAGAAAGTCAGGAGAAGCAGCGCTGCTTCAACCCATAAACCTGTTTCTGAGTGCATGACGCTCGAAGAATAGCTGACGCGAATCCAGACATCAAGGTTGGGTCAACTCCTGATTAACGCGCTAACCGGACAAGTCAAAACGGCTGGCTCTCCAGAAATCCCGATCCACGAAGTTACATCGCCACTGATGGTCATCAAGAACCGCCGATCTAAAATGTCCGTGTACCTGCCGTGTACCTCGCTTGCGCGTTTTTGTGGGTTTTCCCCCGTTTGGAGTTTCATAAAATCAGTAACTTACGTTCGATCATGTCCCCCGAGGGGTTCGACTCCGACCGCGGGTAGTTTCGGTGTGGGAGCAACCGTCCGAATTCGCTGTTAGCGTGATAAATCGTACCGATTCCGTGTACCCCCGACACGGACCTTACTTAACTTAGCGAATCCTTGGCTTTTGACGCTCTACTTGTTTAAAGGAATCAAAAACTTGTGCATCTCCAATGTCTCGGGTAGTCCGAACCCCGCCGCCCCTAGCAACCATTCTTTTTCCCAACAATGAGTTAACGATTTGTCGAGGCGCGCATCGGAAGGTGAGCGGGTGAGACTGGCTCATTCACGCGGGATTCCGATCAGAGATGTTAACGTGGCAGACAATTATCCACAGCCTGAAGAAGGCTTAAAAGTTGTTTTATTTGACAGGAAGTTGTATTGAGGCTAGAAACATATATCTTAAAACTAATTCATGATGATGCAGAACGCGTTTCTCATAGCCTCGGTTTGCTAGGCGGGACTACCTGAACCAACTAACCCAAAATCAGATCCGTGCCATGACTTGCGTAGGGCTGAGTCTGGGTCACAGAGGATTTCCTTGGATGTCAACTCGGTTGTCTGGGGGCAGGAACATGAGGATTCGAAGCTTAACCGTACTTGCGGTGGTGGTGGGGGTAGTTTTGTCTTGTGCTGAAGCTTTTCCAAGGCCTCAACAAATGGCAGAGATTTCAAAACCTGTGCGGTCCAATTCGCCTTCGCGCGACCCTGCGACGAGAATTCCGGCACCAAGCGTGGCCCTGCCTGCAACCAAGAATCCTTATGGGCAGCTGCCTCTTCAATTCGAGAAGAACCAGGGACAAACCGATGCCAAGGTTCAGTTCATCGCGAGAGGCGGAGGCTACACACTGTTCCTGACTCCCACAGAAGCAGTGCTCAGCCTGAGACCGCAGTCGAATCAGATGAAATTCCTGAGACGCGGTAAACGCGACAGAGGGAAATTGCAAAGGATACAGAGTCAAAAGGCGTCCGTCCTTCACATGAAACTCGCGGACGGGAACATTTCCCCCTCCTTCGAAGGCACAGGCAAGCTATCGGGATACGTAAACTACCTGATTGGCAAGAACCCGAGCAAATGGCGCAGGGGGATTCCGACGTTTGCAGGCGTACAGGTCTCGGATGTCTATCCGGATATCGACATGGTCTACTACGGCAATCAGCGCCGTCTTGAATACGATTTTGTAGTCAAGCCAGGAGCGGACCCAAACAAGATCGCTTTCGAGTTCCAGGGAGCGGATGCCGTTTCTCTGAGCCGGTTGGGCGAAGTGCGGATTGATTCTCAAGCCGGAAGAGTGACGATTCATAAACCTTCGATTTACCAGACGGAAAATGGCCTGAGAAAGTCAGTAAGTGGAAACTTTGTGATGCGTGAAGGTCACAAGGTCGGCGTTGAGGTGAAGAATTACAACCCAGCTAAATCATTAGTGATTGACCCTGTCTTGGCCTATTCCACATACCTTGGCGGCTCAGGTCAAGATGGGGCTAATGATATCGCCGTTGACTCCCAAGGTTTTACGTACGTCACGGGAGACACCACTTCTGTTGACTTTCCCACCGTTAGCACTTCCTTGAGCACAGCTCCCAATGGAACGACCATCGGTTTTGTCAGCAAATTGGACCAGACAGGCGCCACCTTGGTCTATTCGACCTACCTCGGAGGAACATCGGCGGACATTCCCGGAGGTATCGCCGTGGATGGCAACGGCCTAGCGTATGTAACAGGATTGACTGCTTCCGCTGACTTTCCCGTGACTACTGCCAACGCGTTTCAATCCACCTATGGATCGGGCGCGACCTTCAATGCCTTTCTGGCCAAACTCAGCGCGGACGGACAGTCTCTTTTGTACTCCACCTACCTCGGTGGAAATGCGGACGACGAAGGGGCGGCGGTTGCGGTTGACACGAACCAGAATGCTTACATTGCCGGATATGCCTCCAGCCCAAGCTTTCCAGTGACCGCGAGCAATGCGTTCCAGACTACGCTCAACAGTCCCAATGGGAACGCCTTTGTCGCACGAATCGATACGACCCAGGCAGGGAGCAATTCGCTCATCTATTCCACGTTTCTGGGGGGAAGCTCTCCCTATTCGTTCAACCAGTTGCCGTCCGGGTCGTTCGGCGGAGACGGGGCTCTAGGTATCGCGATAGATTCGAATCAGAATGCATACGTTGTGGGCGAGGCTTCATCGATAGACTTCCCCCTCACCGCTGGTTCAGCATTCCAAACAACCGGGAGCGCAAATAACACCGTCTTCCTGGCGCGCTTGGACACCAGTCGGGCAGGCGCAAACTCGTTGCTCTATTCCACTTTTCTGGGAGGCACGGGTCCCTCTGGTGATCTAGGCACGAGAGTGGCGCTGGATTCCAGCGGCTATACTTACATTACAGGCGACGCATTTTCGGCGGATTTCCCGACCACAGTGGGGGGGGAGCAACAGTGCCAATGGCAAGGCATTTGTAGCCAAGTTCAACACGAATCTCTCAGGGACAGCTTCGCTTATCTACAGTACTCTCGTGGGCGGAAGTGGAGGTGAAAGAGCATTCGCGATTGCGGTCGACCCGGACGGAGACGCCTATGTTGGAGGCGCCACGGTTTCTACGGATTTTCCTGTCACTTCCGGTGCAGTTCAATCGACCCTGCTAAGCGGTTCCTGGAATGGCTTCCTTGCAGCACTTAGCCCGGACGGCTCCTCTCTGATTTACGGAACTTATCTAGGTGGTAGCGGCGCAGCCTCGGGAGACTACGTCAGTGGTCTTGCACTGGATTCCCACGAGAATCTTTACGTTGCGGGCCAAACCGATTCAGCAGACTTTCCGGCGACACAAGGTGCTTTGCAAACTGGCTTGAATGGATCGACGGATGCGTTTGTCACGGAACTGACTGGAATCGTGACAACCCCACAGATCTCCGCAATATCCCCGGCTTCTGGGGGAATCGGTGCCACAATTACGCTTACGGGAAGCCACTTCGGCTCGGTGCAGACTGGCAGCGCCGTCAAATTTAACGGTGTTGCGGCCCGGGTCACTACTTGGAGCGACGGCAGCATCGCGGTTCGGGTGCCGGGCGGCCTGAATCCTGGCGTCGCAACCGTAAATGTTAGCGTGAACCAAATGGCCAGCAACGGTGTCCAATTTACTGTGACCCAACCTCTTTTCATCACGCCGAACAAGGCTGCGTTGTTGGTCGGCCAGTCCCGTCCCATGCAATTGCTGAACGAAAATGGCGCGGTCATCAGCAACCCTTCTTGGGCGTTTGACGATGGCTCCATCGCCGAAATCGTTCCTCCCGTGAATCCGGGAGATCCAACGCTCCTGCAGGGCGACGCTATTGGAACCACGACACTTGTCGCCAGCTACGGCAACCGAAAGGGTACTGCGAGCGTCTCCGTATTTCCCGCCGGGACATCCTTTCCTGTGGGCACGGTGCAATGGGCCGTTCCCTCCTTGGGAACATTTGGAATCTCGAATTCCGTTCAAGCGCTTCGAGTCGATGACAATACGCCCGATCTATTTGTCGAAGACGACGGCGCACTAGGTGGGAGCGGAGCCATCCGCGCACTGACCGCGGATGGGCAGCAGAAGTGGATCTGGCCGAGCACGCCGCAGGACAAATTTCCACTCTTGCTTGCTGCCGATAACTCTGGCGGCGCCGTCTATTTCGCCAGCCAAAACATCCCGAATCAATTCGCAAGCTATTGTTACTTCGGCCGCGTGGATGAAAACGGAGACGAAAGCTGGCAATACCAGGAGACTAACTGTTTCGAAGACTACGCCATCGGCCCCGACGGGACAATTTACCTAATGGAAGACGAGTTTCGGAATAGCGGTACGAACGTGCTGATGGCGCTCGACGCCACAACCGGGCAAGTCAAGTTCACGATTCCTTTGCCTGGTTTCGATCAGAAAACCATTAATAATGTGACCTATATGCCTCCACCCGGTAACCCCGACGGGAGTCTTCCTTATTGCACTCCCGGGAACACCATCGGCCCAATAATTTCCTCGAATGCATCTTCTTTCGAGCATGGCTCCATGTCTGTTTCTTCGGACGGAACGCTCTACATTCCATTGACCGGTGCGTCGATCATTTATGATGGCGAGCCGTGCGACTCCTCGCCGGACCCCAATAATCCTGGATACACACATCTCGTGGACTTTTCAACAGGTTCGGGAAGCTCGAGTGGAACTGCAACCTTGTACCTCATGGCCGTGAATTCGAATGGAACCTACTCTATCCAAAGCGTAGATAGCAGCAGCGGCAGCAGTTCGGGTTGGTCCAATGCCTCTGCTGGCCAATTCAGCATTTTTGCCCAGCGTCCCGCTCCGGATGGACAAGGCGGAGCGTTCCTGCCAACCGGACAAACGGTCTACCATGTCTCCACTTCTGGAACTTCCAAGTTTAGTGTTCCCATCACGCTGTCGTCCAACGACTTGCTGCTTGGAGAGGATGGGACGGCCTATCTGTCCGGAACCTCCCAGAATTCCTCGACCGCCGATACGTTATTGGCGCTTGATACCGGCAGCGGTGCTATCAAGTGGACTGCTTCGCCGGGTCAGAACCCTCTGCCGGGCACAATCCTTAGCGATGGCTCAGCCGCGTTTCAATACATGCAAAGTGATTTCTCCTTGCATCTAGCTATCGCCGACCCATCTGGCCGTGTGTCTCCATTATTTGTCAATTCTGGCAACGGGTCCGACGTTGGTCCGGTGATTCATCTCCGCTACGGTGCCCGTGGAGCCTCCTACTGGAACCTAGGCGCCTGGTACACCTATCAAAATGACGGCGGCCTTGGTTTTGTCACCGGGAACAACATGTTTGTAGCCGCCAGCCAACGGTCAGTGAATGGAGGCAGCGAAAAGAAAGACAATTCGCCACATCTCCCGGGAATCGTCTCTTACTTGCCTTCCCAGATAGAAAGCAATCCTAATGCAACGAACACAACGCTTGGCTTTCCGTGTTTTCAGGATGCAAGCTCCCAGACTAGCTTGAAGAATGCTCTTCGCAACTATGTATTGAATCCATGCAGTACGAATCCATCGTTGTTAGCACCTAATCAGGTGGCCCAGAGCTACAGACTTAGAAGCGATGCGATCGCTCAGACCTTCAGAAAGGACCTGAACGAGAGTTTGGATGCATTGGTATTTATTGGACATAGTTCCGTTATCAACCTCAACCAGCCCTCCGAATTCTCCAACGGGATAGAATTCTTTTATCCGGTATACCCTGGCAAGAATCCTGGTGACGAAAGTAGTTGGGATATCTTGTATAACGTTCCGGGCGATCCTCGGTACACGGAGATACTGGCGCCCGAATGTGCAGCGCCAGACAACTTCTGTGTGAACTCGTCCTCTACGTATTTAAACAAACTTTTACCATTTGAGAAAGATAGCAGCACCGTCGCCGGTCTTGGCTCTATTTGGAATTATTACAATCACGGCGCAACTCTTGACATAACTCCAGGCGAACCTGGACCGCTACACGCGCCTCTACTACTAGTAAATAGGATCAGCCAACAGGCAAAGATCCTTTTCTTTGGTGCATGCGCGCTTAGCCCAAAATTAGCGCAGCCCAACGAAGTGCCTGTATTCCTCCAGATGTGGGATATCAGCGACGCTCGCTTCGGAACTCCGGAGACACGAGACAGAGCGATGATCATTCCAGACGGGTCCAGTATCGCCAGCTTCGACCCAAACACGACGGACCTGGCCTACGCCGCAGCGATGTGGAATAAAATATTATTTGACTTGGTCAAACTCAAGATGAAAGTGGGTGACGCCGTTGCGGATGCGAACAATACCATAACCCCGACCTGGAAAAACGTCCCAGGAGGGAGCGTGCAACCGACGTTCATGGTCCTGGGTAATTCAAGTGTAAGGCTAAGATGAGACTTCAAGGGAGAGAAAAGGGACTATGTGGAGAAGATTGGTTTGCCTGACGTTGATCGGCTCGGTCCTGGTGGCTGGCTCCTTGGCTGTTGCGCGCGAAAACAAATATAGATCTTTTGACCGTCTGGCTACGGTTCAAAGATTCGTCGACGAGATTTATCCCGGCCTCAAAGGTGTCCGCGGACTAGTCTTTTCGCGGGCTGTACAGTTCCATCTTGTGGAGCCTGAACAAGCTGCGTTGGGTGGGCAAGATATTGACATCGTGCCCTGTTACCCTGGCTCTGGCGTTGCCGGTGGTGGATTTCCCAAGGCATCAGTGCTCATTCCCTCACTCCGGCCGGAGGAGAAACCGGAACCTCCAGTGCGTTACTGCACGGGATTATTTCTTTCAGGATTTTCGGAATTTCTGAGTCTGTCGGTAGGATATTCCGCAAAGTTTCCCATTCGGCAATTTGCGGCTCGGGGAAGCTTCGTCGATGGCAAGAGCCTTGCCACTAAGCAGGAAATCGCGAATCACCAGGCATGGACGCGGCAGGAAATGGTAGAGGCGGTGAAGCGTGCAGGACCACGCTTTGGACCTGACCAAAAAGATGATTTCGCGCATTCCCTCCCGACGCGAGCAATTTCTCAATTTACAGGATGCGCCCTCAATCCCTCCAAAGCCTCCTTCTGGGTTGACCGGCTCGAAGTCAAGCCTGACCCTGTCAGAGTGGAAATTGAGTGGGTGGTCACGGGACAAAGCAAGAGCAAAGGGAAAGCGACGCATGCGTGCAGGGCCACCTTTGAGCCGTTCGAGGGAAGGTTGCTCACAGTCCAGACTGAATAGCTGATGTGCCATGAGTGTCGGCGAACTGCCATTTGTTCAAATCGGACTCAGGACTGGGTGTCTACAGGACAGAATCCGTCCGCCAATCGGAGGAGGCAAACCGATGCGTTCATACATCAGCCTTGCAATTACCCTGATGTTAATGTTGGTGGCGACGCTGAGTTGCCCGCGTGTATGTAATTCATCCGCCCAGCTGGCTGGCACGAGTTCTGACCCGAAGGAGAGAATCGAGACTTATGAAGCGTCTTGCATCGGCAACTTAAGAATCATTAACGTGGCTCAGGGCACTTATCGGGGCGGGGACTCAAAGAAGGGTTACGCGCGAAGCTTGAGAGAATTGGGCCCCAAAGGAGAGGCCTTAATCGTCGCGCCGCTTGCAAGCGGCAAGAAGGATGGTTATCATTTCATCCTTACCTCTGTACCAGCGGGCGCGCATAAGCCTATCAGTCACTACACGATTAGCGCTCGCCCTGTGAATCTGCTAATGAAAGGCCAGAGGAGTTTTTTCACAGACGAAACTGGCGTGATTCGCTCCACGACTGAAGATCGAGCAGCCACTACGGCTGATCCGCCAATCGATTGAGTCAAGCTTTATTCGCTCGGCAGTTAATTCATACCGACCCTGAGCCCTCAGCGACGCGCTAGGAAAGAAGCTCTGGTCTTGTAAATCGCAGTCCTGGTGGAAATAAAATCCCGAGATTCCCCCGAAGTCCGGTTACCGGACAAGTGCCGTACTGGGACTCCACTTGTCCGATTAGCGCGTTAACCAGGACTTGACCCATCGCGTGCCTGACAATTCGTTGGTTGCGATGCGTATGAAAAAGTTCCGCAATGAGAGCAACAACGCCGCTTAACTCGGCCAGATGCCACACTAAAATCCGCCGGTTTACGATTACAACCGCAATCTGGATGTTCATGAATAAGGAGTGGGCTCTGCATGCGCAACTGCGAGCTAAAGGAGCTTGCGATAAAATAAAGATAGTAGTGGAGTAGGACCGACACGTCGCTGGAGAATCGTATGGCTTATCAACCTATCGAAAACTACGGAATCATCGGCAACATGCGTACCGTCGCACTGGTGGGGATAAATGGATCCATTGACTGGTTTTGTTCCCCGCGTTTTGACTCTCCCAGTCTTTTCGGTGCGATTTTGGACAACGAAAAGGGAGGGCGATTCCAGATTTGCCCTATCGCCGAAGACGTGAGGCACAAGCAATTTTACTGGCCCTCGACCAACATTCTGATCACGCGATTCTTGCACAGGGATGGCATCGCAGAACTTGTGGATTTCATGCCAGTAGGCTTTCCTTCCGATTCGCCCTGGTACCACCATCTTTATCGCCAAATCAGGTGTGTCAGAGGTTCTGTTCGCGTCGGCTTGGCTTGTCGCCCCGCTTTCGATTACGGACGGAAGACCCATGAGACTACCGTCGATGCCAATGGTGCTGCCTTTAAGTCGGAAGGTTTGAGCGGAGCCCTCTCCTCTGCCGTGCCGCTGGTGCAGGACGGAAAAGGTGGAGTCACCACGGAGTTCGTTCTCGAGGAAGGGGAATCCCATACTTTTACCTTTAGCGGTGATTGTGATGAGGATTCTGGTCCCTGCCGACCTCCCACGGAATCAGAAGCGGAAGAGCTATTTCAGCGTACAGTGAAATTCTGGCATGGGTGGCTTTCTTCCTGTACCTACCGTGGTCGCTGGCGAGAACAGGTATACAGATCCGCCCTGGCCCTGAAGCTTCTTACCTTTGAGCCCACGGGGGCGATAGTTGCCGCAGCGACCACGAGCCTGCCCGAAGTTATCGGTGGCAGCCGGAATTGGGATTACCGGTATACGTGGCTTCGCGATGCCGCGTTCACTGTGTATGCCTTTCTGCGAATCGGGTTTCGGGAGGAAGCTGCCGGTTTTATGCGTTGGATAGGAGACCACGCTATGCGAGAGCCGCGCGATGGAAAGCCGACTCCGGTGATGTTTACCGTCGAGGGATCGAGTCAGATTCCCGAAATCATCTTGGGGCATTGGGAGGGATATCGCGGATCCGGACCGGTGCGAATTGGCAATGGCGCTGCTACGCAATTTCAAATCGATATCTACGGTGAGCTGATGGACTCTCTTTACCTCTACAACAAGTATGTCAGCCCGATCTCGTACGACTCTTGGGTAGGGGTTCGTAATCGACTCGAGTGGATCTGTGAGAACTGGCAGACCCCCGACTCAGGAATCTGGGAAATGCGCAATCGCCAGGAGCATTTCGTCTACTCGAAGGTGATGAATTGGGTTGCTTTGGATCGAGGCATTCGCCTTGCCGATAAACGCGCGCTTCCGGCAGACCGCGCGAAGTGGATCAAAGAGCGCGACCGAATCTACGAGCAAGTGATGACCCGTGGCTGGAACGAGAAGCGCCGGGCGTTTACGCAATATTACGGCAGCGACGATCTGGACGCATCGCTTCTGATTATGCCCCTGGTTTTCTTTATGGTGGCCTCTGATCCCCGGATGATCAGCACGATTGATGCAATCATGAAAGGCCCCCGCGATGGCGGGCTCGTGAGCGACAGCTTGGTTTACCGCTATCCGCCAGATCCCCGCGTAGATGGACTTCCGGGTGCGGAAGGCACGTTTAACATGTGTTCGTTCTGGCTCGTTGAAGCGTTGGCGCGGGCGGGGCAAGCGAAGCCTGAAAAGCTAGATCAGGCCGGTCTGATCTTCGAGCGCATGCTAGGATACGCCAATCACCTCGGGCTCTTTGCAGAACAAACTGGCTCGCAGGGCGAGGCACTTGGGAATTTTCCACAAGCTTTCACACACCTTGCATTGATCAGCGCCGCGTACAATCTTGATCGCGCGCTTGGCAATCGGAACTGACGTTTCAGAATGGCTAACTCCTGGTAAGTCGGGTATAACCGGAAAAGTGGGTTCTAGAACTGCAAGTCACCGATGACCGTTTCTGAAGCATCGGTTTCCTTTTTCTTCCAGCAACGCTACTGCGGAGGATGATCCCCTGGGAGTTTTTGTAAATTCGCAATATCTCCAAGGATGGCTTTCACGGTCGCGTCAACCAAAATCTGGCCTTTTTCTTTCGTCGCGAGCGTCGGGTCGCCCCAAGCGCCAGTAGGTGAATACGTCCCCTCGGCTGCTTTCGGGTTCCGCGTCAGTGGTCCGCGACGGTCTGGACTCAGTTCTTTGACAGCGCGCGACATTCGGACGGTATTCGGAGCGATGTAGAGCATCATCGACGTTTCGATTTCGTCAGCGTGCGTGCCTCCCGCTTGCTGCTGCACTTTCTTGACCACCGCATCAATCTCGTCCCAATCGAAGTACCTGAGAGTCACACCTTCCGAAGCGAGGGTTTTCGCCGCTTCGGAGAGTGGCCTGATCGTCGAAATTCCCGTGTTGAGGATGTAAAAACGACGGGGACCGTAGGACGCAATTGAATGGCAGATATCTACGATCATATCGCGCGCCGTTTCCTTTCTTAGGGAGGTTGAGCCCGGATATTCAAGGAACGCGGGATAGTAACTGTAGTTGATGGTGGGTGCGATGACCACCGGGGCAGCGGCGAGTACTTGTTCCTTCAAATATTCCGCCATGACCCAATCGTTGTTCAGCTGCAAATGCCTTCCGTGTTCCTTCGACTCCGCGCCCAGTGGTATGACCACGATGCGATCCGGGCTCAATGCGTGCTCCGCTTCGTCCCATGAGAGTTGCTCCAGAAAAACGCCGCGTTCGTTCTGTGGTGTTGAGGACGTCGACCGCGTTTGTGGGAAGCACTGCACTGCAAACGCCGAGGCGGCCAGCAGCGCGAGAACGAACCGACGCACGACGTGATCGTGAGTCACTCTAGGAACTCGTTTCATTGGTTTCTCCTCTGCGCAGGAGTCCGACTTAGAAGGCCAGGCGCAGAAGAAGCATTAAACCCATCAAGAAATCTGTGTCAACTCCTGATTAGTCGGGT
>WNFA01001801.1_pt1 | contig 24888 bp, 20 predicted proteins | sample 5400481 | NCBI WGS metagenome assembly WNFA01 (sample SAMN13153340, study PRJNA577476) | soil metagenome | isolation source: 120 cm saprolite under Douglas fir tree site 2 hole 1 replicate 2 | place: USA:California | collected 2015-04-18 | reverse complement strand
CGCACCTCGGGGTGAAGGTCTGCGTCCTCCGACCTGAAGACGACCTGTGACTGCCCGCCGGTGGGCATGTGCGCATGGTTTGAGTTGACGAGCACGAAGTCGAAAATGTTCGAACCCACGTGCTCGCCGATCACCCGCAGGTAATCGTCGACGCAGTAGCCCTCGGTTTCGCCCTTCTGCGACGCCAGGTTGCAGATGAGCACCTTGAGCGCCGGCGACGCCTTGATCGCCTCGACCATTCCTTCCACCAGCAGGTTCGGGAGGATCGAGGTGTAGAGCGAGCCCGGGCCGATGACGACGAGCTCGGCGTTGAGGATCGCCTGCGCGGCCTCGGGGTTCACCTGGGCTCCGTCAGGTTTCAAGAAAACCTGAGTGATGGGCGCGTCCTGCATTGGGATCTTGGACTCGCCTTCGACGGAGCGTCCGTTGATCGACGCCACGAGAGTGACGTCCTGGAGGGTCGAGGGTACGATCGTGCCTTTGACCGCGAGCACCTTGCCCGACTCGCGCAGGGCGTGCTCGAAGTTTCCCGTCACGTCAGCCATGGCCATGATGAAGAGGTTCCCGAAGGAATGACCGTTGAGGGATCCCTCCTTGAACCGGTGGTCGAAGAGCTGCTTCATCAGTGGCTCCGCGTCGGCCAACGCGATGAGGCACTGGCGAAAGTCCCCGGGCGGGAGGATGCGGTACTCCTCACGGAGCCTGCCGGATGAGCCGCCGTCATCCGCCACCGTGACGATGACCGAAAGGTTCGAGGTGTAGGTCTTGAGTCCGCGCAGCAGCGAGCTGAGCCCTGTGCCGCCACCGATCGCGACGATGCGCGGCCCGCGGGCCTTCAATCGGAATGCGTGAATCACGTCGACGATGCTGCTCGTGCTGTTGCCGGGCAGGAACGGGCCGAGGACTGATTGCGTCAACTTCACGTAGCTGAACAGCAGGAGACCGAGGCCGAGAGTCCCGAAGATGATCGCGCGCGCCCAGTGGGGCCAGAACTGCAGGGTTATGTAAAAGAACTGAGACGGTAGGGTGGCTGTCTCGTAAAAGGCTTTGAGGAAGTAGGCGAAGCCAAGCACGACCACGAGCTCGGAGACCATGAGCAGCAGCAGCCAGCGCTTGATCTCGAGACCAGGCGTGAGCCAGCGCAGCCAGTTGGTCTTCGATTGGAGCCTGGTGGCCATCTACCCCACCTGCAGGAACGGTTTCAAGACGTGCAAGGTTATCGTTGGACTACTCTTCAATCAGCCAGTATGCGTACTTTGCGTGGGCTACGCCGCCTGCTCCGGGTTGCCGTCATCGGCCTCTTCGTGGCCGCGGTCGCGACCGAGCTGTCCAAGCCCGAAGATCAGCGCACATGGCATGGCAGGGTCGGGGGCGTCGTGCCCTACGACTTTCGACCACCGACGTGGGAACGCATAAGGGCGGCTTACTGGAACCCTGAGTCCAATCATTTGTTCAGCGATCGCGTATTTGGCGTCGGGTGGGCCGTCAACCTGTATCAGGCCAAGCGCCTGCTCGAGTCGGCCTACGAAGGGCTCGTGGGCGGGCCTCCTTCGCTCTCGATCCGGATGAGCACCCGGGAGCCGTCGGCGCGCCGCTCCCGCAAGGGCGGCGGGGAAGACGACTAGCGCGTAGCCTGCCCGTGCTGCGCAGGTAGGCGGCTGATCCAAGGCAGGCGACCACGAGTGTGGACAGCCTGTGCAAAACCCGCTCTTCTTATCAAACACCATCTGGCGGGGGACCGACAACGCATCGCTTGTGGGGCGGGCCCGCTGCTGCCCGGCGAGCGGTTTGCGTCAGAAGGTTGAAGGTTCGAATCCTTCCTCCCCAGCCACACCTCTAAATTGCACCCGGGTTACCATTCGTCGGTTGTCTGACGAGCGCACCGGTCAGGACGTCGATCCGAAAATGGTCCGGCTTGAGTTTTTGACGAGGCCATGTCACAACCGACTCTCGTAACGTCTCTCGGTACTGGTATGTACCGCCTTGAGGAGACCGAATTCATGGCCGAACTCAATCATCACGACATCATCGAGGCCGAAGATCTGGGCTTAGAGAGACTTCGATTCATCCGCATCCCCGAGCGTTCCGAGCTGTTGCCGAGGGGCGGAATATATTCAAAAGACTTCCTCGAAAGCGCCGAATTGCAGTCGCTGCTGGACTGGCTGACAGGACGGGGCGGCTACTGGCAGCGGGAGATGGGTGGCTGTCTTCTTCTCTCCATACCGAAGGACGCAGAACCAGACTTCAATGCCCGGTGGAGTCAAGTCGTGGACTCGCAAATGGGACCAGACCGCTCGTAGCCTGGTTCGGTCCTCAACCCCGGACTCTGGATCAGAAGGTTGAAGGTTCGAATTCTTCCTCCTCAGCCAGATTTGGTCCCCGGTGTTGTGTCACGCCGCTGAGGGAGTTCGCCTCAGCGTCCCACCGCCGTCCTCCTCGTGGTTGCGCCGAGAGGCACCCGATACACGATCGTCGGCGAGCACGCTGGCCAAAGCGGAGCGCAACTCCGCGACAGGATCCGCTCCTCCGGAATGAGAGCGCCACGCAACATGCCCATCGGGACGCATCAACACACAGCCGGAGTCGGTGATACCGAACACCGATGTCCATTCGTTTCCACCGGCTGGGGGGAGGAACTGCGTCCGCAGCGGAACGCGCGAAGACGTTGCCACCTGGGCGACGGCGCGCTTCCAACTGCTGCGCCGTCCCGCGAAGACAGTGAACGCCGACGTCATGCAATCGACGGTGGAGCGCGATGAGGCGCCTTTGCGCAGCCACAGATGGGGAAGGCGGTGTCCCGGAGAGGCGGAAGGAATGTAGTCATCCGTGACCGATGGCGCCACGCTGACGGGCTCCGCGACAAGCGCGCCAGCCTGGTACGTGAAGCCCAGGTCGACGTCGAGCGCTTTGCGGGGAGTCGTGCTGACGGGTGGGGCATCGGCCTGGTCGACGTCGAGAAAGCCATCAAGCGGGCCGCCGGCGGCCAGCAGCTCCACCGAGCGTCGCATGTTGTACTCGGCCACCGGGCGCCGCTCCCTCTCGTAGGTCTCGAGCAGTGCAGGTCTCGCCCATCCCTGTAGCACCCCCGCCAGCTTCCATGCGAGATTGTGTGCGTCCTGGATGCCGGTATTCATGCCGAGGCCACCTGCCGGGGTCATCCGGTGCGCCGCGTCCCCTGCCAGGAAGACACCGTCGGAACGCCACCGGGTGGCCACATCTGCGAGCGTCGTCCAAGGCGAAACGCCGAGCACCTCCACCTCCAGGTCGGGGATGCCCGCCGCGTCCCGCACGAGCTGCACGCATCGTTCGGCCGTGAAGTCGGCCGGCGATTCGCCCTCCTTCGGGCGGTAGCCGGCAGCCATGACCCAGCGCGAGCGGCCGTCGGTCGCGTAGATGACGCCGGACGCTTGCTCGTTTGTCACGCTGTGCAGAAAAATCGGCGCGTGGCTGAGCCGTTCTATCAGCGGCGCCAGGAAGTGGATATTCACGTTGTGTCCCAGCTCTCCGAAACCAGCCATTGGGATCCCGAGCAGCCGTCGCACCGTGCTGCGGGCCCCGTCGGCCGCCACGACGTAGCGGCACGTCACCTCGATGGTTCTGCCGCTCTCCCTCTCCACAAGCTGGGCGTGCACACCCTCGGCAGACTGCCGGAGCGAGCGAAGTTCGACGCCGAATCGGACGTTGGCGATCGGGTGAGAGAGTGCCTCGTCGAGCAGGATGGGCTCGAGCGCGAGCTGTGAGCACGTCGTCCATTCGGACGGGCTGACGTCGGTGGGCGGTGTGCCCAGCGACGGTGATAGCTCTGGCTCGGGATCGATGAGCACGCGCGAGCGCGCCACGAACGGGAGCGCCTTGAACCCGGCCTGCCGGATACGCTCCTCGAGCCCCAGCGATCTGAAGATCTCCATCGACCGGGTGTTGACGGCGATCGCCCGCGGAAAGATCGTCGTGCCGGGGTGCCGCTCGACGGTGAGCGATGGGATGCCCCAGCGGGAGAGCAGGATCGAGGTGGTAAGACCGGTTGGTCCGGCGCCCACCACGAGCACCGGCACCTCGACCACCGCGGCCTCCTCGGCGGCTCGCTCTGCACTCACCATTGCTCGTCTCCTTGTGCCCCGAAGGGATGTCCGTTCGACGAGCCTGACGGTAGGCACCCGCAGCGCAGGCCGCATCCGTGGTACTGCTGATTCGCTACTGAGTGCGGTTCTTAGCCCACATGGCGAGCTGGGTGCGGTTGGCCAGGCCGGCCTTCATGAGCGCGCTGCGCACGTGGCTCTCGACGGTCCGCACCGACAGGTGCAGGCGTGCGGCGATCTGGTTGTTGGTGAGTCCCTCAGCGACCAGCCGAGCAACCTCTAGCTCACGAATGCTGATGCCGTCTGTGGAGATGCTTGGCGGTCGGGTGTCGCCGAATGCGAGCGCGATCGCGTCGTCGACGCCGAGGCGGGAGCCGTCGGCCCAGGCCGGCCGGGCCGCATCGCCGGCCGCTGCCTCCGCAGCGAGTCGAACGCGTTCTGTGCGCTCGTGGAAGAAGGGTGTGAAGGTTGCGCCCGCGCGATCGCGGATCGCGCAGGCCGCGGCGATGACTCGCACGGCACGCGGTGCGTCGACGGCGACGAGCATCCCCGCCTGGCCGATCAGCGCCGCGGGCAGCAGGGGCCCGCCCCGGAATCGGCGCAGCCGGCTCGCCGCTTCGCGAAAGTGGGCCGTGGCCTTCTGGGCTGCATGCTCCGATTCGGCGATGATGCCGAGGTAGATGTGACAATGGCCGAGGCCCCAGTCGTCGCCCTCGGTGACGTCCACCGCGAGGGCCTCCTCGACCAGCTGACGAGCCTGCACCGGATCGCCCTCGACCAGGAACGTGACACCCAGCACAGCGGTCGCACGCGCCCAGCCGACGTCAATTCCGAGGCTGCCGTGCACCGCCCGCGCCGCCTCGAGGTGCACGCGTGCCGCCTCAATCTCGCCGGAGAGCCCTTTGATCAGCCCAAGGAAGAAATGTGCCCAGCCTTGCAACGCGCCCTCGCCGAGCTGCTCGCTCAGCTGCGCGGCGTCGGCAAGCACGGCGCTCGCGGCCTCGTTGTCCTCAGTCAGCATCGCCACCGAGCCGTAGACCAGCTGCATCTCGATCCTTGACCGGTCGTGGGCCGGACAATCCTCCAGCAGTCGCTGTGCCAGTCGGCTGCCCTCGGCGGTGCCGAAGAGGGTGAAAAGGTCTTTGGCGCCGGCGAGCAGCGCCCGCGCGCCGCAGGGATCAGTTGCGGCGGCCCACTCGAGGGCGGCGCGGATATTGTCGTAGTCGTCACCCAGTTCGTCGAGCATCGACTGCGTCTCCGACAGCGGCCAGCTTGGCTCGAATGGCCCGACCCGCTCCGAAAAGTGCTGGCAATGCCGCTCGCGGGCGACCTCGAGCTCACCGGTGGCGGCGAGCAAGTCCAGCGCGAACCCGCGCATCGTCTCGAGCATCCGGTAGCGCGTGCGCCCCGCCGTGCTGCGCGAAACCGCCACCAGCGACTTATCGATGAGTCGCCCGAGCCCGCCGAGCGAGATCCCGGCGGCACCCGCGGCCGCCTCGGCGTCGAAGCCGGTGACGAAAACCCCCAGCTGGCGGAACCCGTGCTGCTCGTCTGGTTCAAGCAGCTGATAACTCCACTCCACTGTCGCGCGGACAGTGCGGTGACGGGGCGGCGACAGGCGGCTCCCACCGCCGGCGGTCTGACCGAGGTGCGAGCCCAGCTTCCTGAGCAGCTCGGCAGGAGCCATCATCGTCATGCCTCCGGCCGCCAGCTCTATCGCGAGCGGGAGGTTATCGACACGCGCGCAGATGGCTGTGATCGCCGCCTCCGATTCGGGATCGGGGATGAAGCGCGGGTCGTGCTGCCTCGATCGTTCCACGAACAGGCGGCGTGCGTCCGACGGCTGCAGGGGCTCGAGGCGCCAGACCGTCTCGCCAGCGACGCCCAGCGGCTCGCGGCTGGTGGCCAGGATGCGAAGGTTGCGACAGCCGCCAAGCAACGCTGCAGCCAGCTCCGCCGAGGAGAGGATCACGTGCTCGCAGTTGTCGACGATGAGCAGGAGGTCGCGGTCGGCGAGAAACCGGCGCAGCGCGTCCGACGACGTCGTCCCGGACATTGGGCGCACACCGAGTACTCGCGCTACCTCGTCGGCCACGTTCTCCGGCCGGGGTGTGGCGGTCAGGTCGACAAGCCATACGCCATCGCCGCGACGACCGATCTGCCGTCGAGCCAGCTCGAGCGCCAGACGGGTCTTCCCGACACCGCCTGGCCCGGTGACGGTGGCGAGACGGCTGCGCCCCATGATCTCCCCGATCGACTCCAGCTCGCGTCCGCGGCCGATCAGCGGGGTCAGCGCCATGGGCAGGTTGGTTGCGCCGGCCGGCAGCTGTGTCGTCGCCATCAGTGTCGGAATCATCGCAGAGGCTCGCGCGGACGCCCCGGCATGCTGCACGGATGGCTGTTGCCGCTGGTGCCGCTGGCGGGGTTGGCGCTTCTCGCCGCCCTGACCATCACTCCATACGGGCTCACCGACCTACACGGAAAGACTGTCTTGCAAGATGCGCGCGATCTGCGACACGGCCACGCTAGGCGCCGCTACGCAATTCGCTTGTCAGACGGGGCAGCTCCAGTCGAAATCGCCGTGGCGTCGAACGGAACTAGGATGCCACCCCACGGCCGGCGGCGGGGTTCCTGGGTCCAACGATTCGTCGGGGTACGATTTGGGGGTTGCCTGGAGAGCGCAGCAGTCAAGCGGTCGAGCGGATACAGGTCTTGCTTGAGGTGGACGATCGTTTATCGCTGACGACTCTGGTAACTCCTCTCGGTGGCGGTATGTACCGTCTCGAGGAGACCGAATGGATGGCAGAGCTGTATCACCACGACATCATCCAAGCCGAAGATCTGGGCTCATCGAGCCTTCGCTTCACTCGGGTGGCTCAGCGTTCCGAGCTGGAACTCACTAGCGGAATATTTTCAAAGGACTTCCTCGACAGCCCCGAATTGCTATCGGAGCTGAATTGGCTCACGGGACGAGGCGGATACTGGCAGCGGGACATGGGTGGCTGTCTTTTTCTCTCAGTACCAAAGGACGTCGAAACGGACTTCAATGGTCGGTGGGACAAAGCCGTGGACTCATACCGGAGACCGGTTCAGCATTGGGAACGTTGTGTGGTTTCCTGGTCGAGCAACTCGGTGCAGTCGATCCGAGCCGGCTCGGCGAATCGCTCGGGCTACTCGCATTTGGCGAGCTTCGCGAGGTCGATCGCGCATTGGCGGTAGTTGTTCGGGTCGGTACCTGAGGATCGGGCGCGCCAGGCAGCGCCAAGTCATCGATACCCATGGGATCGATGTGACCCAGCCGCCGCCAGCTCTTAACGAACTCGTCGTGGACGTGGAAGCGCCCTTACCCGTCGACCGCGCTTGATAGCCTCGATGCCCACCGCGCTTCTGATCGCGAGAATGAGCCGCCGCAGATCGCGTTCCGTCAACTGCCCGCGGAGCGGGGACAGAGCTTCGCCGATCCACACGATCGCACGACCCTTGCGCAGCGGGAGCTCGCCGCGATGGCTTGGGTCGGGATCGAGTGACAGACGCAGCATCGTGCGCTGTTGCGCTTCCGTGTCAACGATGACGTCGAGGAACGCGGTGACAACTGCGTCGAGTCGACCAGGAACATCCGAGGGGGCCCTCTCGGGGAGTAGGGACCGCGCCTCGATCTCCGGATGGGCCGCCACCAGCAACGCCCGCTGGTTTGGAAAGTAGCGGTAAGCCGTCGTCCTCGAAATTGAGGCCTTAGATGCGGCATCGTCGACCGTCGGCGTCTGGCCCTCTGCTACCAGCTCTCGGGCGGCCGCCACCAAAGCGGCGCGCGTCCGCTGCTTCTGGCGCGCTCGGCCACTCTGCTCATATGGGATTGACATCCGCGTCAGGGTACTATAGTCTCGTCATGGTACTAATGTCCCACGAAAGAGAAAGGTGAGGTCTAAATGGCAATGAGCACGCTGGTTCCGATCGTACGTGTCGAGGGCGAGGGCGAGAAGCTGTGGTTCTACGGTGGTGGAGTACACACCTGGCTCGCCACCAATGCGGAGACCGGAGGCGCGTTCCTCCTGTTCGACGATGTCATGACTAAAGGCAAGACCACGCCCCTCCACTCGCACCCGGAGGTGGATGAGACCCTCTACATGCTGGAGGGCGAGATCCTCGTCCACATTGATGGTCGCCAGCAGACGCTCGGAAGCGGCGGCGTTGCAATGTTCCCGCGAGGCGTTCCGCACGCATTCCTGGTCACGTCGGAGAGGGCTCGCGTTTTGTGTCTGGAGACTCCAGGCTCTAGCGAGGCTTTCTACCGCGGCGCCAGCGAACCGTTGACGCCGAGTCTCCAGGCGGCGACTCCAGTCGATTTCGACCGCGTGCGCGCGTCGGCGGCTCGGAACGGGGGCATCGAGATTCTCGGACCACCGCCTTTCGGCAGGTGAGCGCTGTCCGGTAGTGCCGGGCGCCATCCTTCCCGCCAGGACCGGCTAACCTCTGACAAGCCAATGCAGACATTGACCCCAGGCTCGATTCTCGGCCATGCCGTACGCCGGCGCGAGGACCCCCGCCTCGTCACCGGCACGGGCCGCTACGTCGACGACATCCAGCCGGCGAAGTGTCTCCACGTGGCCTTTGTGAGGTCGACGCTCGCCCACGCCGCGATTCGCACCATCGATGTCGAGGCGGCGACTGCCGCGCCAGGGGTCGTGGCCGTGCTGACCGCCGCCGACCTGGGGCTCCCGGCCCGGGTCGGCTTTCCGATGGTGCCGGCGCCCTTGGCGCGGCCACCGCTCGCTGTCGAGCATGTCCGTTTCGTTGGCGAGCCGGTAGCACTTGTGATTGCGGAGAGTCCTGGGGAGGCCGAGGACGCGGCCCAATTGGTCGGACTCGACCTCGAGCCGCTCGATGTCGTCGTCGATGCGAATGCCGCACGCCGCGCGGGCTCAGCCCTGCTGTTTCCAGCTCACGGCTCCAACGTGGCCAACCACATCGCTTCCCGCGCCGAGAGCGACGTCCTGGCGGACGCCGAGGTGACGATCCGAGGTCGATTCGTCAACCAGCGCTTGGCGCCCGTGCCGATGGAGTCCGAGGCGATCCTGGTGGTGCCGGAGGCGGGGCGACTTCTGGTGTGGGCGACCAGCCAGGCCCCCTTCGGGCTCCGCGCAGCGATGGCGTCGTCGCTGGGCATGGGCCCCGATGAGATCCGCGTGGTCGTTGGCGACATGGGCGGCGGGTTCGGGGCCAAGGCCGGCGCCCGTCCGGAGCTGATTGTCATCGCCGCGGCCGCGCGAAAGCTCGGGCGGCCTGTGAAGTGGATCGAAACCCGATCCGAAAACATGGTTGCGATGACGCACGGACGTGGACAGGTCCAAGAGGTAGAGCTCGGAGCCACGCGCGACGGCCGCCTGGTCGGGCTGCGTGCCCGGGTCGTGGCCGACATCGGCGCCTACCCGGGAATCGCGATGCTGTTGCCATTCCTCACAGGGCAAATGGCCTCAGGCGTCTACGCGATCCCGGCGATCGACTATGAGGCGGACTGCGTTGTCACCAACACGACACCACTGGGCGCATACCGCGGCGCGGGCCGGCCTGAGGCGGCCGCGATGGTGGAGCGGGCGATCGACATGCTGGCCGTGGAACTGGGTATCGATCCGGCCGACCTGAGGCGCCGCAACTTGATCGCGCCCGATCGCTTCCCCCACACCACGGCCGGCGGGGCGACCTACGACTCAGGCGAGTACGAGAGGGCCCTCGACAAGCTGCTCGAGATCTCGGCTTATCGAGAGCTGCGCGCCGACCAGGCTCGGCGGCGCGAGCGCGGGGACCGTCTGCAGGTCGGTATCGGCCTTTCGGTCTACGTCGAGGTCACGGCGGTTGGCATCGGCCCGGAGTGGGGAGCGGTCCGGATCGAAACGGACGGGACCGCGACCGTGCGCTGCGGGACGACTTCCTTCGGCCAGGGCCATGAAACATCGCTCGCGCAGATTGCGGCCGAGCAGCTCGGCCTCCCGCTCGAGTCAGTCCTCGTCATCCAGTCCGACACCGATGCCGTCGAGCGCGGCTCAGGCACGGTGGGCTCGCGCTCGATGCAGCACGGGGGCTCGGCGGTGCACCAAGCGGCTCGAGCGGTGCGTGACAAGGCACGCGACCTGGCCTCGCATCTGCTGGAGGCCAGTCCGGAGGACATCGTCTTTGTCGGCGGCGCAGTCGGCGTGGCCGGCGTTCCCGAGCGCGCGCTTTCCTGGGCCGAGTTGGCCGCCGCCGCGGGCGACCGCAAGAACCTACCCGAGGGAATGGAGCCGGGCCTTGCCGCGGATGCTGACTTTGCCGGTGACGGCAGCTATCCGTTTGGGGCACATTGCGCCGTGGTCGAGGTCGATACGGAGACCGGCGATGCGCGGTTGGTCCGGTTCTTCGCGGTCGATGATTGCGGCCGCATCATCAACCCTCTGCTCGCCGAGGGACAGGTGCATGGCGGCATCGCTCAGGGCATCGGGCAGGCAATGCTCGAGGAAGTGATCTTCGACGACCACGGCACGCCGCGTACCGCCTCGATGGTCGATTACCTCATCCCGAGCATTGGCGAGGTCCCGGAGGTGGTGACCGCCACGACCGTGACGCCCAGCCCGAACAACCCGCTGGGCGCGAAGGGGATTGGCGAGTCCGGCACGATCGGTTCGACCCCAGCGATCCAGAACGCAGTGGTCGACGCGCTGTCACACCTCGGCGTGCGGCATATCGACATGCCTCTCACGCCGGAGCGGGTATGGGCCGCCCTCGCCGCAGCAAAGCACTAGGAACGACCTGGCTACAGGGTCTTGGCCGGTGCGTACTCCAGGATGACGATGCCTGCACCGAGCGCCTTGGAGTCGGTCAACGTGAGGACTCTTTTGTCAACACCGTCGGCAAACAGGCGCTTGCCTTGGCCGAGGATGACCGGATGCAACATGAATCGGTAGAGATCGATGAGGTTCTCTTGCGCCAGGGCGTTGAAGAGCTGCGCGCTCCCGGACAGCAGGAGATCCCGGCCGGGCTCCTTCTTCAGCTTGCGGATTTCGTCCATCAGGTTCCCTTGGATGAGCGTCGACCCCGCCCACTCGACCTTCTTCAGGGTCGAAGAGACCACGTATTTGGGCATAGTGTTCATCTTCTCGCCGAACTCGCCCGTCCCGGGCATGGTCGGCCAGGCGGCCGCAAAACCCGCGTAGGTGTTGCGCCCTAACAGGAGCGCGTCGCTTGCCTGCAGCTCCTTCCACTTGAATTGCCCGGCTTCCTCATTGAAGAAAGGAAAAGACCACTTACCAGGCTCTTCGAACACACCGTCGAGCGACATGTATTCCGTTGCCACCAGTCTCATGTCTGCCTCCTGTGAAAAGGTTGGTGGTGCCGGCTCGGTGAGCCGTCCTCACCAGCTACACGAACGCGCGAGGGCAGAATCGACAACCTCGATGGAAAGTCAGGAGGGGGCGCGTTGGCGCCCCCTCCCAGGAACGCGAATCGACCGCTAGCAGACCACGGCCACGACCGTGCCCGTGCCCGCGTGGCCCGGGTTGGACGCATAGCCGGGGTTGGTCTTGACGACGACGATGTGGACTGTGTTGCCGGAGATCTCGGAGCCGTCCTTGCCGGCGGAGCTGGTGACGATCACGGCCATGTAGGTAGGAAGCGGACCCTCCGGAGGCGGCGTGCTGTTGCCCGGATCGGTCGTCCAGGCGACGCCGCAGCTCGGCGTGGTCGGGTCCTCGCCGAAGCCTTTGAAGCTGCGCGGCGCAGAGCCGCCGCTCGTCGGGTTGTCCTTCGCCCACTGCGCGCCCCAGAAAGTGACCGCGCTACCGGTGGCAGCGTTCTTGTCGCCGATGACGAAGCTGCCCCCACCGGGCGCAAAGGCGAACCCGACGGTGTTGCAGGAGCTGGTCGCCGTGCTGCCGCCCACGTCATGGATGGTGGTCGTGATGGTGAAGATGCCGGTCGTGGCATATGTGTGCGCGCCGCTGACCATGTATGCGCCACCGGCGGTGACGGCGACAACACCGGTCGAGCTGGAGTTATCGCCCCAATTGATCGTCGCCGAGAAGTCGGACAGGGTTCCGGACGGGCTGGCCGCGTCCGTGAAAGTGGCCGTCGGACCGTTGTAGGACTGCGTGGTGGTGGCTGAGCATGCCGGGACGGCGGTCAGCGCAGCATCGGCAATGGTGGCCGTGGACTGCGTGGTTGCGGCGTTAGAGGGTCTGTCCGCATCCGTGATGGTCGCCGCGACCTGCCGCGCGCCCTCCTCGGCGTAGGTGTGGCTGCCGGCCACAGAGAAGGTGCCGGTGCCGCCCGTGATGGTCCCGGCCGAGCTGCTGCCGTCGCCCCAGCTGACCATGGCCGAGTAATCGGCCGCCGTGGCATTGGTGTCAGGATCGGTGAAGCTCGCCACCGTGCCCGTGAAAGGCTTGCCTTCGGAGGCGGAGATATTCGTACCGCTGGCAGCGATCGCCCGGTCGGAGATCGCGAGGTCCACATGGAAATTGAATCCGCTGAACGTGTTCAACGTGTTCGTCTTGTTCTCGCAGAAACCGCCGCTGTCCGCGAACCTCAAGGAGTATGGGTTAGACCCCGAAACGATCACGTGGTCGACCGGTGTGCCATCTGAGTAGTAAGTGAACACGCAGTGGTTGTCGGTCATGAACACGCGGAGTGCCATGGGCGTGGCGAAAGGCCCGATCGTCACGTTCGGTCCGGTTCCCGTCACGCAGCCGCCGCCGAATGTGAACTGATTCTGATTTGGACCCGCGTTGAGCTGGTAGCCCCACGTGAGGCTGTTGCAAGCGCCGAACTCGACATTGGTGAAGCTCGCGGTCGAGCCCATGGGGATGACGAAGCCCCCTGGCGGGCTACCGATCGCGAACGCGGGCACCCCTGGCGTCAGGGTCGCCACCAAAGCAATCGTCACGGCCACGATCGTCGACGAAGTCACACGACGCACTGCGGCCCTCCTCCGGATAACCCGCGAAGCCCCCGTTTCTGCCGGCACCGCTTGTGATTATCGCGACGCCGCATGGACTTGACAGCCCTCAGTTGAAAAAGGTGGTCAGCCGGCCTTGTCGAGGCGGGCCGCCTGGTGCTGGCACCAGGCGTACAGCGCGTCGTAGAGCGGGCTTTCCAGCTCGATCTTTCGGTGGTCCTCTTCGCCATGGACGATCGCAAAGCCGTGGGCGATCGCTTTCAGGCCGGCGGCCTCAGGCGTCACGTCGAGGTCGGCGGCCACATCGGCCCCGTGGACGATCAAGGCCAGCCGGTCGAGCGCCGGGTCCTTCAGCCGGTACTTGACGATGATCGACTCGAAGCTGCACCGGCCGTCGACGTGTCCCAGCTCCACGCCGGCCACGTCGTAGGGCACGGCTCCTTCACGCTTCGCCACGGCCGCCACGTCCGGCGCGGCCACGTACAGGAACTCGGCCTCCGGGTCGATGAAGCGCTTGATCAGCCACGGGCATGCGATCCGATCGACGCTGGCGTTCTTGCGGGTTACCCACTTCATTTCCTTTTTCCTCTTGTCGTCGAAATGTCGTCACGTCTAGAATCTCGGCGAGTTGTCAGTCGTCCTTGCCGTCATGCCTCTGGCGATCGAGGTCGCATTCGTTCTGCTCAGCGTCGCGATGCTGGCCGATTGGCTCACCCACCGAGAGCGACGCCGCGGCTACCTCGCCGTCGCGTTCGGGTCCCTCACGTTACTGGTTTTGATCGCTCCCAGCCTGTCGGATGCGGGGCCGTACGGGCGCCCGCTGATCGACCTGGCGATACTACTGTTCCTGCTGTCCGGCTGGGCGCTGCTCATGTTCCGGGACTCGTTCATCCCGCTCGGCGCGAGGGCACGTGGATCCGTCGCGGTGGTGATCGTGCTGGTGGCCGCCCTCGCCATATTCGTCGAGTTGCCCACCGACACCCAGGCGCCCCACGGCGCGCTGCAGACGGTCGCTCTCGCCGCGATCCTCGTCACCTGGGGCATCTGCGTGGTAGAGCCGATCGTCACGCTGTGGCTGGCGTCCCGCGGCCGGCCGGCGGTCGAAGGGGCGCGCATGCGATCCCTCAGCCTCGGCTACACGGGCCTGGTCGCGGTGATCATGTTCGGGACCCTGGGCGGCTCGCTCGTCACCAGCGACGCCGCGCAGCTGGTGCTCGATCTCGTAGCGCTCGCCATCGTGCCGATGCTGTTCATCAGCTTCTACCCGCCGCCGTGGCTGCGACGCTTGTGGAGCCAGCCCGAGCAGGAGGAGCTCCGCCAGGGATTGCACAGCCTCTTGACGTTCACTCCCGATCGTGTCACCCAGGCCGCCCGCGCTCTCGAGTGGGCGACCCGACTGGTGGGCGGCAAAGGCGCCCTCATCATCGACTCGGATTCGTCCCTCCTCACTTACAGGGGATTGAGCGAGGAGGAGGCCAAAGCAGTTGCGGCTCGTGCGGCGGCCAGCCCCCAGGCCGGCGAGGTCCGGTCCCCGCCGCGAGGGTCGCCGACCCTGGTCATTCCGCTCGAGCTGCAGGAGGGACCAGGGGCGATGGTCGTAGTCGCCGGCGCCTTCACGCCCCTGTTCGGCGACGACGAGGTCATCCGCCTGCGCCAGTACGCAGGCAGCATCACCGCCGGCCTCGATCGGGTGGCCCTCAGCGCGCGCATCCGAGACCTCGAAAAGGCGAAGACCGAATTCATGAACATCGCGTCGCATGAGCTGCGCGGCCCGATGACGGTGATCAAGGGCTACCTGACGATGCTGGAGAGCGGATCTCTGGGTGCCCTCACGCCCAAGGCCATGTCCATCCTCCCGCTCCTGATCGCCAAGGCGGACGAGGTCAACTCGATGGTCGAGCAGATGCTCGAGGCCGCCCGGCTCGAGGAGGACCGTTTTGGCCTCCGCAAAGAGCGCCGCGACATCGTCGAGCTGACCGAGCGCGCCATTGACAGCGTGCGACCCATGCTGGCCAAACACGACCTGGCGGTCGAGCTGCCGCCGGCGCCAATCATGGCCGAGGTCGACTCCGAGCGGTTCCAGATCGTGGTCAAGAACCTGATCACCAACGCGATCAAGTACTCGGCGGCAGAAAAACCGATCACGGTCTTGGTCAATCGAAACGGCAAGACCGCGCGCGTCATGGTCGTCGACCAGGGGATCGGCATCGCTCCCGAGGACCAGGCGATGCTGTTCACAAAGTTCGGTCGCATCCATGGGGAGTCGACCATGCATGTCGCGGGCTCGGGGCTGGGCCTGTGGCTTTCGCGCGAGATCGCGCGGATGCACGACGGGGACATCAAGGTCGACTCGACGGAGGGCGAGGGCAGCACGTTCACCTTCGAGGTTCCGATAATCGCGTGAGACGTTGGATACACCGATGCACACGCGATTCGAGCTCGGTCGGCCGCTTGATCTCGCCCTGACGATCGCGCCGATCGGACAGGGTGTCTCGCTGCGACTGGGCGACCGCGAAGCGTGGCGTGCGACCCTCACGCCCGAGGGCCCCGCCACCGTTCACGTCGTGCACGTTGACGGCGCGGTAGAGGTCGAAGCGTGGGGGCCAGGCGCCGGTTGGGCCGCGGCAGGTGCTGCCGCCCTGTGTGGGGAGGAGGACGACGACTCGGGCTTCCGCCCCGCTCACCCTTTACTCGCAGATCTGCACCGCCGGCATCCCGGCCTGCGCCTGCCCAAGACACGGGCGGTGTTCGAGGCCCTGGTGCCGACAGTGCTGGCGCAGAAGGTGGTCGGCGAAGAGGCGCACCGATCCTATCGCGCGCTCGTGCACGCGCTGGGCGAGCCCGCGCCCGGACCGGCCGGGCTCACCGTGCCTCCGTCCGCCACCGTCCTTGCGCGCACTCCGTACTGGACCTTTCACGGGTTCGGAATCGAACGTCGCCGCGCCGAAGTGATCATCCGGGCAGCTCGGAGCGCGACGCGCCTCGAGGAGACTTTGCATATGGACATGGCTGGCGCCCGCCGGCGACTCGAAGCTTTTCCCGGGGTCGGACCATGGACGGCCGCCAAAGTCGCGCTGGTCGCGCTCGGCGACGCCGACGCCGTCCAGGTCGGTGACTACCACCTGCCCCACGCCGTCGCCTACGCGCTCGAAGGCTCCCCTCGATCCAACGATGAGCACATGCTGGAGCTGCTCGAGCCGTATCGCGGGCAGCGCGCCCGAGTGATCAGGCTCATCGGCGTCGCCGGTATTACCGCTCCGCGTTACGGTCCCAAGATGCCACTGCGCAGGATCGCCGGCCAGTAGAGAGCGATTCAGCTGTCGAGCTTCTCCAGCTCCTCCTCGACCAGGTTGACGAGCTCGCGCATGCCGTCGGTATCGAAGACCAATTTCGCGCCGGCAGCCTTGAACAGCTCGGGCAGCGGCCGGGTGGCGCCCAGGGCCATGGCCTCGCGGTACTTGCGCACGCCTTCTTCGCGGTTGTGAAGGCTGTTCCGCCACACCTGCAGGGCGCCGAGCTGCGCGATTCCGTACTCGATGTAATAGAACGGGCTCCCGAAGAAGTGTGGCTGCATGTACCAGCGGGCGATGCGCTCGCGGTCAAGCCCCGTCCAGTCGACAGTGGCGCCTTCGAAGCGACGCCGGAGCTCGAGCCACTTGCGGTCGCGCACATCAGCGTCGCGCCCGGCTTCGTCGAGATACATCCACTGCTGGAACGCGTCGACTGAGGCGCAGTGCGGGAAGAACAGGATGATGCCCTCGAGCAGGTCGGCTCGCGAGCGCCGGGCGTCCTGCTCCGAGTAGTAGCCGCCGTTCTCCTTGCCGATGAACGGCGAGGCGAGGAGCTCCATCGACATCGACGCCACCTCGGCCATCTCGGACCCTGGATGCCGCTGAAACAGCAACGGAAGGTTCGAGGCTTCGACCGAGTGGAAGGCATGGCCCGACTCGTGCAGCAGCGTACGCACGTCACCGTCGACGCCGACCGCGTTCATGAAGATCAAGGGCAGCTTCCGAAACGGCAGGGTCATGCAGTAACCGCCAGGAGCCTTGCCCTTGCGATTGTCCAGGTCGAGGAGGCCGGCGTCGTCCATGGCCCGGTAGAAGCCGCGGAAGTCGGGGTCGACGTGGGCGAAAATCGGCGCCGCGGGATCGATCAAGCCCCTGATGTCGTCGAACGGCTTGAGCGGCGGACGGCCGGATGGATCCACTGACATGTCCCAGGGGCGCAGCGCCTTCAGGCCCATGCGGCGCCGGCGCTTTTCATTGATCCGTTCGACCGCGGGCAGCACAGCCTCCTCGACGGCGACGTGAAAGCGCAGGCAGTCTTCCGGCGTGTAGTCGAAGCGGTTCTTCTCTCGGTGAGCAAAGTCGCGGTAGTTGCCGAAGCCGGCGTTCTTGGCCACCTTGTGCCGCAGGTCGTACATGCGGTCGAAGATGCCGGCGAGGATGTCGCGCTGCTCGATGTAGGGATGGGCTCGCAGCCTGAAGGCGCGCTCACGCACATCGCGGTCGGTGGAAAGGAGAAACGGCAGGAGCTGGGCGGGCGTCTTCTCTTCGCCATCCCACTGGACGGTCATCGCGCCGTTGATCTTGGCCCACTGCGTGGCGAGCTCTGAGATCTCCGCGAACAGAGGCACGTTGGCCTTGTCGAAGATATCCATCTGGTTGCGAAACCTCTGGATCATCGTTTCGAGCCCTGGGCGCACATATCCCAGCTCGACGAGTCTTGCCTGCAGCCGCACGCGCTGCTCGTGCGCGCGGGGCGAGATCTGGGTCCCGAAGCGCAACTGCGCGGCCTCTCGGTCTGTATCGGCCGTGTCGCAGGTGTAGGCGAAGTTGGCCAGCGCCGCAGCCTCCGACAGGAGCGATTCGAATCGAGACCAGTCGGCCAGCCAATCCTCGACGTTCCCAGTGTCGAGCGCGCGCGTGGCCAGCTCGTCGTAGTGGGGGAGGACGTCCTCCCAGGACGCGTCCTTGAACGCGTCCGGACTATCCGGAAGTACTCTCGCGGCCATCACACACCTCCACAGCCAAGGAGCGCACGCTTGCCTGCACACGCGCTCCAGACTTCATCGTATAGAAGTGATGGCACGTAAGTCGTCATCGTCCATGCGGCTCCCCACCGATGTGCGGGCGGCTGCGTTGGCCGCGGTCGGCGGAACCCGCCTGCAAAAGGAATTCGCCTGGATGAGCTGGGCCGGGACGGTCTGGCGTCTCGAAGGCCAGAACGGTGCCGTCTACGTCAAGCGCGCGGGCGACTTGAAGGATGAGCACGATCGCACGGCGTGGCTGGCCGGCCGGCTGCCGGTGCCAGAGGTGCTGGGCATGTTTCGCGGCTTCGGCGACGACTGGCTCCTCACTCGCGCCGCCCGGGGCATCCCACTCTCCGATCGCGCCCTCGGTTGGGAGCCGTCACGCGTCGCCCAGCGGTTGGGGGAGATCCTTCGCGACGTCCACGCGGTCGACGCCACCGGCTGCCCCTTCGGCGTGCCCCGACCCGGCCACGTCCTCATCCATGGCGACTACTGCCTGCCCAACGTGCTCGTGGAAGACGGCCGGCTCAGCGCTCTAATCGACCTCGGCCTGGCGGGCCTCGGCGATCCTCAGGTCGACCTCGCGGCCGGAGTGTGGACGCTGCAGTACAACTTCGGGCCGGGCCACGCGCGCGAGTTCCTGGACGCCTATGGCTGGCCGCCGATGAGCGACAAGGCGATCGAACGCCTCAGGCGTCGTTACAGTCGCTAGCTGCTTAGGACCGTTTCCGCGCTTTTGGCGCCGGCCGAGCCCTATCCGGTTTGTTTTTGCGCACGTTTGGCGCCAAGCGCGCCTTATCGGTCTTCACCGGCAGCACCGTATCCACGACACGCCAGCAGTACCAGGCGGCGATCGAACGGTACGGTCGAAACTTCTCGCCTTCCGCCTGCATCTCGCGCGGCTTGAGCGGTTCTTTGAGCCGGTGCGCGGTCGCCCAGCCCTTGCGCACGCCATAGTCGTCCACCGGCCAGACGTCGAGGCGGCGCAGCTGGAACATGAGGAACATCTGGGCCGTCCACGGACCGATGCCACGGACCTGAACCAGGCGCGCGATCAGCTCGTCGTCGGAGAGCGAGTCCACATCCCCGAGCGGCACAGTGCCGTCCTCCACCTTTCGCGCCAGGTCGGTGACGGCGGCTGTCTTGGAGCCGCTCAAGCCGGCCGTTCGCATCGCTCCTTCGGGCAGAGCCAGCACGCCCGACGGCGAAAGGCCGTCCGCGAAGAGCTTGAGGAACCGGCCATGGATCGCGTTGGCCGCAGCCCCCGCCAGCTGCTGAAACATGATCGAGCGCACGAGGGCGGCGAACGGATCCTCGGACGGCCCGCGCAACGTCATTGGGCCCACCGCCTTGATCAGCCGCGCCATTGCGGGGTCGCGCCGAGCGACGAGTCTGGTGCCTCGTGCCAACTCGGCCGGCGTCGCGCGAGGGTCGGGCGTGCCGCTCAGGCGAATTCGGCCATGAACTGTGCGAACTCGTCCCGCGTGAGCCGCAGCTGGTCCTCGCCCAGGTCCACGAGCGGGCTCTCTGGGATCCGCTCCGTGGTGGCGAAGTCGACCGAGGCCGGGTCGAGGTAGAGCAGCCCGGTCACCAGATGGCCGGCCGAGCGGCCCTCTTCGATCACCTTCATGGCGGCGCGGCGGTCGGTGGGGTCGTGGTCCTCGCCCAGCTTCTTGAGCAGGATGTGCGACCCGTCGTGGAGCTCCACATCCCGCACGGTCCCCGGCTCGTAGTCGACGTGCACCTCTTCGAAGAACGGGATGAAAGAGACGTCGGCGATCGATTCTTCGTGGTCCTTGATCCAGCTGTAGCTCTTCGTCGAGCCATCGTGGTCGTTGAATGTGACGCAGGGCGAGATGATGTCGAGGACCGCGGTGCCGCGGTGGGCGATGGCAGCCTTGATCAGCGGCACCACCTGCTTGCCATCGCCGCTGAAGGACCGCGCCACGAAGGTACAGCCGAGGGTCAGCGCCACCGCGCAGGGATCGATGGGCTGGAAGGTGTTGACGGCACCCTTCTTCTGCACCGAGCCGAGGTCTGCCGTGGCGGAGAACTGGCCCTTGGTGAGGCCGTAGGTGCCGTTGTCCTCGATGATGTAGGTGCAATCGATGTTGCGGCGGATCATGTGCATGAACTGGCCGAGGCCGATCGATGCGGTATCGCCGTCGCCGGAAACGCCGAGCATGATGAGCTGCCGGTTGGCGAGCTGAGCGCCTGTGGTCAGCGCGGGCATGCGCCCATGCACCCCGTTGAAGCCATGCGCGGATTCGACGAAATATGCGGGCGTTTTCGAAGAGCACCCGATGCCTGACATCTTGGCGAGGCGGTGCGGTTCGACCCCGAGCTCGTAGAGCGCCTTGATCATGTGGTTGGTGATCGAGTTGTGGCCGCACCCGGCGCAGAGCGTGGTGGCCGCGCCCTTATATGCATCACGCGGCAGGCCGATCCGGTTGATGGTTGCGCTCATGCGGGGACGGCCTCCGATTCGAGTAGGGGTTCCGTGATGGCGTCGGCCGGGATGGGCTGGCCGTCGTAGTGGCGGATGGACCGCAGGCGGGCGACGAGCGCGGGGGGCAGGGCGAGGCGAAGGAGGTCGTACACCTGGCCGTCGCGGTTCTGCTCGATGACGTAAACGCGCTCGTGTCGCGAGACGAACTCGACGACCTGCGCGGACAGCGGCAGGGCCCGGATGCGCAGGTAATCGACCGGCAGCTTCGCTGCCTCGAGCGCCGACCGCGACTCCAAGACAGCAGCGTGCGTGGAGCCAAATGCGATGAGCCCGATCTTGGATCCGGTCGATTCGTCGATCACCGGCGCGGGCAACGCGGCGCGTGCGGTCTCGAACTTGCGCGACAGCCGATCCATGTTGGCCGCATACGCCTCAGCGCTCTCGGTGTAGCGGGCATGCTCGTCGTGACCGGAGCCGCGTGTGAAGTAGCCGGCCGCCGGGTGATCCGTGCCTGGGAGCGTCCGGAATGGCACGCCGTCTCCATCCACGTCGCGATACCTCGCCCACTCGCCGGCCAGGCGCTCGAGATCGGCTTTTGACAGCACCTTCCCACGGTCGAACGGCTTGTCTGGGTACTTGAACTCGGGCGTCATCCAAAGGTTCATGCCGAGGTCGAGGTCGGAAAGCACGAACACCGGGGTCTGGAACCGGTCGGCGTAATCGAACGCGTCGCGGGCGAACTCGTAGCACTCCTCGACCGTGCCCGGCAGCAGCACAAGGTGCTTGGTGTCGCCGTGGGAAAGCGTGTACGCAAACCCGACATCGGCTTGCGAGGTGCGCGTCGGCAGCCCTGTGGACGGTCCGATGCGCTGGATGTCGAAGATGACGACGGGCACCTCGGCGTAATAGCCCAGGCCGGCAAACTCGGCCATCAAGGAGATGCCAGGCCCGGACGTCGAGGTCATCGCGCGCGCCCCTGCCCATCCGGCTCCGATGGCCATCCCCACGGCGGCGAGCTCATCTTCCGCCTGCACGACCGCGATTCGTTTCTCGCCGGTCTCAGGGTCGGTGCGGAAGCGCTCCGCGTACGCGATGAGGTTCTCGCACAGCGACGACGACGGGGTGATCGGGTACCAGGCCGCCACGGTCACGCCGCCCATCAGGGCTCCCAGCGCCGCGGCCTGGTTGCCTTCGACGAGCACCTTCTGGTCCACGACGCCGCTCATCGCCTCCAGGCGGTATGGGTCCTTCTTGGAGAAGTTGTCCTGCCAGTAGTCGAAGCCCACCTTGATGGCGTCGAGGTTGAGGGGCACCGCCTTCGGCTTGGACAAGAACTGCCGCGTGACCGCGTGCTCGAGGGCGTCCCACGGGATGCCGAGCAGCCCGGCGACGACGCCGACGTAGATCATGTTGGCGAGCTGCTTCCGCAACGTGTCGTTCTGGATCTTCGACTTGGCGAGCTTGGAGAACGGCACCGGGTAGTAGGTGACGTCGGGGCGGGCGTCGGCGGTCGAGAAGACCTCCTCGTGCACCACGACGCCACCCGGCCGCACTGTCCGCAGGTCCTGATGCCAGGTCGCGGGGTTGAAGGCGATCAGGATGTCGACCTGGTCCCGGCGCGCCATGTGGCCCTGGGGCGTGACGCGGAGCTGGTACCACGTCGGCAGGCCTTCGATGTTGGAAGGAAAGACGTTCTTGGGGGCCACCGGGATACCCATATGGAAGATCGCCCGGGTCAGGATCAGGTTCGCCGTTTGGCTCCCCGAGCCGTTGACGGTGGCGGCCTGGATGGTGAGGTCGTTGATGATCTGGTTGGTCACTTGGTCATCTGCAGCGGATTGTGAATTTTACGCGCACGTGCGCAGCGAACCAGGTGTTCAGGCCGCCGATTGGTTACAGTCCACAACTTGTGAAGGTCGGCACCCCCAAGGAGACCGCGCCCGACGAACGCCGGGTGGCGCTCGTCCCCGACTCCGCGACCAGGCTTGCCGCCGCCGCCCTCGAGGTCAACGTCGAGTCGGGCGCCGGGTCGGCGGCAGACATCACCGACGAGGCCTACCAGCAGGCCGGTGCCAAGATCGTCAAGGGCGCCGCCGGCCTGATGGGAGAGGCGGACGCGGTGCTCAAGGTCCAGGCTCCTTCGGCCTCCGAGGTCGAGCTGTTGAAGAAAGGCGGGGTCCTGATCAGCTTCTTGCAGCCCGCCACCCAGGGGGACATCGTGCGCGCTCTCGCCAAGCGGGGGGTGACCGCCTTCAGCCTCGAGCTCGTGCCGCGCATCTCGCGAGCCCAGTCGATGGACGCGCTGTCGTCCCAGGCGTCGGCGGCCGGTTACAAGGCGGTCCTCATGGCGGCGGGGCGCCTCGGCAAGTTCTTCCCGATGATGATGACGGCGGCCGGCACGATTCCACCGGCGCGGGTTCTGGTCATGGGCGCGGGCGTGGCCGGCCTGCAGGCGATCGCGACGGCGCGCCGGCTCGGCGCGGTGGTCTCCGCCTACGACGTGCGCCCGGCTGTCAAGGAAGAGGTGGAGTCGCTGGGCGCGACCTTCATAGAGCTTGCCCTCGAGACGCAGGAGGGAGAGGGCGGCTACGCCAAAGAGCAGTCCGAGGAGTTCCTGCGCAAGCAGCGCGAGCTCATCGGCGAGCACGTCGCCAAATCAGACGTCGTCATCACCACAGCCGCCGTGCCCGGCCGGCGCGCGCCGCTGCTGGTGACGGGCGAGATGGTGAAGGGCATGCGGCCTGGGTCTGTGATCGTCGACCTCGCGGCCGACACCGGTGGCAACGTAGAGCTGACCAAGGCAGGCGCGGACGTCGAGGTCGGCGGCGTGACGATCATCGGCACGCGGAACGTGCCGTCGACCATGCCCCTACACGCGAGCCAGCTCTATGCGCGCAACGTCGCCAACCTGCTCCTGCACCTCGTCAAGGACGGGGCGATCGTGCTCGACTTCGACGACGAGATCACCAAGGGCAGCTGTGTGACCCACGACGGAGAGATCGTCAACGAGCGCGCCAAGCAGCTGGTCGCGGCCGCGAAATCGTGAACAGCGAGCTGCTGAACGAGTTCACGTTTTTCGTGCTGGCGGTTTTCGTCGGCATCGAGGTCATCTCCAAAGTGCCGACCATGCTCCACACGCCGTTGATGTCCGGCACCAACGCGATCCACGGCATCATCCTGGTGGGCGCGCTGGTGATCGCGGCGGGAGCCAGCTCTCCGGTCACGATCATCCTCGGCCTGCTGGCCGTCGTCCTCGCCACGACCAATGTGGTCGGCGGCTTCGTCGTGACGGACCGGATGCTCGAGATGTTCAAGGGCCGCCAGACCACCAGGACTCAAGAACCGGTCAAGCCCAAGTGAGCCTCGTCTACGCCCTGGCCTACCTGCTGGCGGCGGTGCTGTTCATCCTCGGCCTCAGGCAGCTCAGCTCGCCCAAGACGGCACGCAACGGCAACTTCACCGCCGCGGCCGGCATGGTCATCGCGCTGGGCGTGACCGTGCCGCAGCTGCACTTCACTGGCGCGGGCGGGATCATCATCCTGATCGGGGTCGTCATCGGCGCCGCGATCGGGACGTTCGGTGCGCGCCAGGTGAAGATGACCCAGATCCCGCAGATGGTGGCCCTGTTCAACGGCGCCGGTGGCGGGGCCGCAGCGCTCGTGGCGGTGGCTGAGCTTGTCAAGTTCGGTCCTCACCCGTCGCTGACGGAGGGATTGCCCAGCGTCTTCAGCATCGTCATCGGCTCGGTCTCCTTTTCGGGCAGCCTGGTCGCATTCGCGAAGCTGCAGGAGCTGATGACCGGGACGCCGATCACGTATCCGGGTCAGCAGCTCGTGAATGGCCTGATCGCCGCGGCGATCATCGGCTTCGTGATCGCGGTGCTGGCGATCGCTTCGATCCCCTTCTCGTTCCTGTCCCTGATGGTGCTTGCACTCATCCTTGGCGTCGCCTTCGTCTTGCCCATCGGCGGCGCTGACATGCCGGTCGTGATCTCGCTGCTCAACGCGTTCACCGGGCTCGCCGTGGCCGCGAGTGGGTTCACGCTCAACAACTTCGCTCTCATCGTCGCGGGGACGTTGGTCGGCGCCTCCGGCAGCCTTCTGACCAAGTTGATGAGCGACGCGATGGGCCGCTCGCTCGGAAACGTCCTCTTCGGCGCCTTCGGCAAGGTGCAGACGGCGGCGGGTGCGGTGGCGGGGAAGGAGGGTCGGAGCGTGCGGACGGGTTCGGTCGAAGACCTCGCGACGCTGCTTGCATATTCGCAGCGAGTGATCATCGTCCCGGGGTACGGGCTCGCCGTCGCGCAGGCACAGCATGCGGTCCGAGAGCTGGCGGACCTGCTCGAGAAGAGAGGGGTTGAGGTCAACTACGCGATTCATCCCGTCGCCGGCCGCATGCCCGGCCA
>WNFA01001169.1_pt1 | contig 24905 bp, 31 predicted proteins | sample 5400481 | NCBI WGS metagenome assembly WNFA01 (sample SAMN13153340, study PRJNA577476) | soil metagenome | isolation source: 120 cm saprolite under Douglas fir tree site 2 hole 1 replicate 2 | place: USA:California | collected 2015-04-18 | reverse complement strand
TTCACGGCCGCGGGGGCGCGATCGGTCTCGAGCTTCTTTAGTTGCTCTTCATCGCTTTGCGCCCATGCCGAACCCAGCGCGACAAAGACGAAGAGCGCGGCGATTCCGAATGCAGCATATTTCCGTTTCATGGGACTGCCTCCTTTTTTGGTGAGTGAGGAATCGGACTGATGGCCCAAGCGTGGCGCAAGCTGCACTGGATATCCACGCCGCTATCGGGGTCAACCTTGATGTCAGTTTTAGTGTTTTCAACGGCTTAACTAGGGAAGCGTTAAATTTGTCACACCAGTCCTCCGGCTCGATCGGATCCTTCACGATCTCGCAGCCACCAAGGTGCCAGCCGCCCAGCGCCCGCGGATGAAGTGTGCGCACTCGTCGCAGGTATTCTTGCCCCTCGCGGGATGCTCGAATCCGACCTCCACGTGCGTGTGCTTGTCCTTATCCTGCCGCTCCGGCGCCATTTTAACCTTCAGTCGTGGATCGGCGATGCATTTGTTGACAGAGGGAGGACTGGGAGAGAAAGCAATGACACCAGCGTGAGAAGGCGCAGTACCATAGAGCCTCCCATTGCGCCTCCATTCTACGACTTCATGAGCTGTTCCGCGCACGGCGTAGCCGAGGTCGTGGAGGACACGATATGAAGCATCGGATTGTTCACGAGCTGCAAAAATACGTGCTCAACCCGCCGATTAAGCTTCTCTTTGCAATCGGCATCGCGCCGCCGGGATATGCGCTGCTCGAAACCACTGGCTGCAAGACCGGGAAGGCGCGCCGCACTCCAGTTGGCGACGGCTGGGTCGGCTATCAGTTCTGGCTTGTGGCAGAGCACGGCATGAAGGCAGGATATGTCCGCAACATTGCGGCGAACCCACGCGTACGGCTGAAATTGCGTCATGGGATTCTGGCCCGCTGGTATACGGGCACGGCGCAGGTGCTACCCGACGATGATGCGCGGGAACGCCAGCGATGGCTTGCTGGTCGGCGGTCTAGCACCGCCGTGAATACGGCTGCCGTACGATTATTCGGGACGGACTTGCTCACAGTGCGGATTGATTTGGATGGGTGAGGCTCACGCGGACTCGTCGAAGCTGAGTTCGGAGGGGGTGGGGTGCTCGCTACACTGCGGAGAAGGCGAGGAGATTAGGTCACGGATTTTGCGTGCTTGGGTCTCGTATTTTTCCTGAGGTGTGGGTCGCGGATTTTGCGTGTCGTTGTTGTGAAAAAAAGCCCGACTGTTGTCTGGCTTTTTGGCTTAAGGGGGTGGAACAAAGGCGCGCGGGTGCGCGCCGTCAAGGCTGCAGCGGAACTTGGTTCCGGACGACATTGTGCTTCACCTTACGAAAGTACAGCCAAGCTAACCAAATGAGCCCTAGCATGGTGGCTCTCTGCGAGCGCTGTCGTCGCACCTGTGCCTTTCAAAAGTTTTCTGAGCGAGACGGTTAAATGCCAGTGCGGCCACGGTGCTTTCGAGATGAGGGGCGGTGATACCCCAGGTGCAGTGGGAGCAACACCAGCCGGTGAAGTCATCCCCCTCGACCCGGATCAAGCGTTTGTTCATACATCTTTACCTTTTGCGTGCGTTTGGGATTCGAGCTCGGGCGCGGCGGGCGGAACAACATCGATAGAGCGAGCGCGGAAGGTGAACTCCTGCCCGTCGCCACGAGTAATTTCCCACAGAGTTTGCGAAAGGCCAAGTAACCAAGGTGCTTCACCCGCGAGCGACAGGTCTAGGCGGGTGGGTGTCCGGGTGCCGGGACCAGCATGGCCAACGGCACAATTCTCTACCGTCAAGGGCGGAATGTCTCGGGAGGTGGGTCACGGATTTTGCGTGGGGTTTGAAGGGAAAAGGCGCGCCGGAGCGCGCCTTTGTGGTGCGTTGGTCGTTAGGAAGAGATGTGTGCGACTACGATTCGGAGCTGTGTCCGCAGGCGTGCTTCTCGAAGCTTTCTTGAGCAACCCGGTTAAATGCAAGCGCCGCGTCGGTGATCTCGAGGCGAGGGGCGATGAGGCCCGAACTGCAGTGAGAACAGCACCAGCCTGTGAGTCTTTTATCCTCAGCCCAAATCATGCGTCTCGACATGAATGTACCTCTTGATGTTGTCTTGAGCAGGCACTTCCGCTTGGGACGCGGGGTAGGCAGCTGGAGAATGGAGCGCCGAAAGTGCCCTTCGCAACAATTTTGTGACAATTTTCCATGAAATCTTCAAGAGGCCAAGTAACTAAAATGCTTCTGGGATAAAAGAAATGCGAGCCACTTGGCTCGCATTTTCGCATTGAGGCTCGTCAGGCGGCTTTGCCGGCGGCGATTCTGTGCGTGGTCGAGCTATCAACATTGAAAGGTCGAGTTACGGGTTCTGCCTCAAGCAGATGCCGTTGTGGTGCGCAAAAACTCAATCGGGACAAAACGGCAGTCGAGAGTCATTTGCTACTACAAATCATTGTCGGCCAAATACCGGCCACAACCATTCGAGTCCAGCCAGCGGTAGAGATGGACCTGGTACAAGTAAGAGGCGATGATCTCCTCGCCCGAGTTCATGTGTCTCCGTGCACACAAACGGTAGGTTCCAGCCAGCTAGTGCGGCGATCAGCGACTGCATGATGCGATTGGGGTTCACATCCGAGAACGCGTACGAGGACTTCACGGTGCTCAGGGCAGCCGTGATGACCAGCAGCCGCTGAGGATATGCGCTCATCAGGCGCAGGCGATGAACGAACACCGGGCGCTCGGCGGTCAAAGAGTGCACGAGGTCAGACAGATCTTTGCGCTCCACCACACATGAGTCCTCCAGGGTCGCGATCGAGTAGTCCCCTAGCTTCAAGGTTTTCTTCTCGACGCCGGCAAACCAGCCGTCAAATCGCGAGAAGTCGAACGGGTTCTGCTTCTCGCGTGTCCACCAGCACAGTCGGACGCGGTGTTCTGAGCTGCGTGCCGCCACGCTCGGGAAGCACCGGAATGGCAGGACGTGGGACCGGAGCGGCCGCCATATGCCAATCCAGCGGCGACTTGATCAAGCTTGTCGCCCGTCTCTTCATGCGGCAATCCTGTCCCAAGCATATTCGTGGTGCAACCCACCAAGAACGGAGCGAGCACTCACTTGTGAAGCCGTTGCGATCGAGTGGCGATTGCTCCCAGTCGTTTTGGTTGGCCCTCGCCCTTGGTCAGGGATGCCGGGTCCGAGACTGCGGTGCGGACGGCCGCCATTGTAGTGGTGGACCCATTCGCGAAGTAGCCGACGGAGATGCCTCTCCGTGAGAGGGATCAGGAAATCCAAGCACTCGCGCCGTACCGTGCCAACGAGTCGTTCGCAATGGGCATTGGCCTGGGGTGATTGGGGCGGCGTTCGCAACACCGTCAGCCCAAATCCTTGCGCCAGCTCGTGGTCGAACTCAGCGGAGAAGATCGAGTCCCGATCATGAATGAGAAACCGATATCGGTGCTCGCTCGGGATCGCCTCCCGGAACTGTTGTGCGGTCCATTCTGCCGTGGGGTGGGCAGTCACATTGCAGTGCAGAATCCGTCGCGAACCCAGTTCCAGGATGACGAGTACATAGAGAAACTGGAAGCGCACGGTCACCGCCACCAGGAAGTCGCAGGCGATTATCGCGTTGGCGTGATTGCGCACGAATATTGTCCATTGTTGTGAAGAGATCCTTCTCCCGCGGCAATCACTTGGCTCCGATGGCCAGTACTTGCGCACAGTGCGGGGCGACAGGAAAATTCCGAGTTTGAGCCCGAGTTCGGCGGCGACTCGTCCCTGACCCCACGTCGGGTTTTCGCGCGCCATGCGGGCAATCAATTCGCGAATCTTCAAGGGTAGCGCTGGCCTGCCAGGGCGAGACTTCCAGCGCCAGAACAGCTTGAACCCTTTACGATGCCAGTCGATGAGGGTGTCGGGTTTGACGATCACGAGAGCCTTCTTCCAGTCGAATAGCTGGGACAATAAAACCAGGCTCAGCCGCGCGACATCGGTCATCCGCCGAGGTCTCACTTTGTGCTCGCGATAGAAGGCGAGCTGCTTCCGCAGAAACAGGTTTTCGGCCACGAGGGCAGTTCGAGACTGAAAAGCCGACCGCAGGAATTGGCCGAGGTCAGAAGCGAAACCGAAGAGGACCGCAATCAGAGATATCACCCGCCGCATAGCAGCGGGATTCTACCGAATGGGCAGCGGGATTGGAACGGAAAAGACACGGGTCGAACGCCGGGCACGAATCGGAAAAACCGTCGGTTTTCTGCACTTTGCAAGTCCCCTATTAGTTTTTGCGCACCACAAGGGGGCAAGTTTGGATTCAGTAGTAGCCATCAGCTTCCTTATTGTGTCATGTCCATTAGTAATGGACAATGGCTATTTGTGGACAGCTATATGAGGTGGTTCGAGGCATGCCATTAGTATCGTATTTCGATGTCGGCTATCGATACAAGGATTGAAGCATTGAAGCAAAGAGCGATTGAGGGCCGGAACGAAGAGGATGAGGAACAAGGCGAGTTTACGCATATCTTTACCCTCAAGTTGCCATTTGTCCGGCGTGTATAGCATTCGGCACCCGCGTTGCTTGCCTCTAGGTAGCTTTGAGAGCGGCATGCAGGCAATTCGTCCGCTCGTACTGCTAGTATCATTTTATGCCGATGGATGTTGTTCAAAGGAAACGAGACGTGCAGCGCGGGATTCGTCTCGAATATCTGACAGTCGGCTGGAACGTTCTGGAAGGAGCGATCGCCATTGTCGCTGGCAGTATCGCTGGAAGCGTCGCCCTTGTCGGCTTCGGTCTAGACTCTGCAATTGAGAGTTCCTCGGGCGCGGTTCTACTCTGGCGCTTGCATGCGGAACGAAACGGCGAAAACATTGAGAGGCTCGAAAAGACGGCGCTCAAATTGGTGGGAATCGGCTTCTTACTACTTGCAGCATATGTTGCATTCGACTCAATCAGTACGCTGCTCTTAAGGGAAGCGTCGCGACGTAGCGTTGTTGGCATCGCTCTTTCCCTGGCGTCGCTACTCGTCATGCCACTATTGGCCAGAGCGAAGAGGCGAACCGCCTCGGACTTAAACAGCGCAGCCTTGCACGCCGATTCCCGGCAAACCTCAATCTGCGCCTATCTCTCCGCGATTCTGCTCGGCGGACTGCTGTTGAATGCTGTCGCCGGATGGTGGTGGGCTGACCCTGTTGCTGCGCTGGTGATGGTTCCCATCATTGCGCAGGAAGGGCGTGAGGCCCTCAAGGGCGACACCTGCGCTGATTGCCACTAGCAGGCACTTAGAGTCAAAGGCAGACCTCGCGCGGCCAGCACTTTACGTGGCCATGCGTTGCAGTTTTAGTCCGCGAAGCAACTGTGCATTCGCAGCGACGATGATGGTTGAGAGGTTCATTGCGACTGCACCAACACTCATTGGAAAATCGACCCCCCATCGAACAAGAAGGCCGCCCGCAACAGGTATGGCAACGAGGTTGTAGGCAGTCGCCCAAACGAGATTTTGAACCATCTTTCGGTAGGTCGCCCTAGATAGCTCGATTGCTCCCACAACGTCGCGCGGATCACTACGCACCAGTACAATTCCAGCCGACTCTATTGCCACGTCTGTTCCTGCGCCGATTGCAATTCCAACATCTGCGGTTGCCAACGCTGGTGCATCGTTCACACCATCGCCAACCATCGCAACTCTCTTGCCGCTAGCCTGAAATCTAGCAACTGCGGATGCCTTGTCTGCCGGAAGGACCTCGGCAGCAACCTCGTCTATTCCGATACGCTGGGCGACCGAATCTGCCACCTTCTTAGAGTCTCCGGTGATCATTGCCACCTGGATGCCGAGCCGATGAAGTTCACTCACCGCTTCCTTGGATTCCGGACGAATTTCATCTTCCAGGGCAAAAGCCCCAAGCAATTGCCCCTCGGCGATGGCAAACAGAACCGTCTTTCCCTCAGAGGCCCAGGCAGTTGTCAATCTCTCAACTTCTGGCGGTGTTGTTACTTTGCCTTCGGTCAGCAGACGCGGCCCGCCGATCATGACGCTTTTGCCATTTACGCGTGCGCGCGCGCCTCGACCCGCTAACGCTTCGAAGTCGGCAACTTGCAACGCGAACAGTTTTCGGCGCTTGGCTTCAGCCACAATTGCTTTAGCGAGAGGATGTTCCGAGTTGGTCTCGACGGCTGCAGCATGGGCGAGCAAGTCGTTCTCGTTGTTGCCGGGCGCAGCCACAATTCCCGCCAACACAGGCGAGCCACGGGTGAGCGTTCCGGTCTTATCGAAAATCACCATGTCCAGATTGCGAGCGCCCTCAAGTGCAAGTCTGTCCTTGATCAGAAGGCCGTTCTGGGCCGCGAGTGCCGTCGAGATTGCGATTACGAGAGGAATCGCAAGTCCCAGGGCGTGAGGACAGGCGATGATGAGGACGGTCGCCGTCCTGATTAAAGCGTGTTCTTTGTCTCCCGAAAGCCACCAGTAGGTGAGAGTGATCGCGCCAGCCGCGACCGCAACGTAAAAGAGGATCGCAGCGGCACGGTCAGCGAGGGCTTGCGTGCGCGATCCAGAAGCTTGCGCAACAGCGACAAGCCGCATGATGCCGGACAGGGCGGTCTGCTCGCCGACCGCCGTGACACGGACTCTAAGGCTTCCGCCACTGGCGACCGTCCCTGCGATAACTGCGGCACCGGGCCCCTTCGGAACGGGCCGGGATTCGCCGGTAATCATCGACTCGTCAACATCGGCAAGCCCGTCAACGACTGTACCGTCCGCCGGGACTCGGGTTCCGGGCCGGACGAGGACAATATCTCCCACGAGCAACTCAGAGATTGGAACCGTTTCAGTCTCCGTATCGCGTACACGTTCGGCAGTGTCCGGCAGTAGCGCGGCGAGTGCATTGAGCGCGCCGCGAGCCTGAGAAATAGCTCGCATTTCGAGCCAGTGACCCAGAAGCATGACGGTGATCAGGGATGCGAGCTCCCACCAAACCTCGATCTCGATGAGGCCGAATGTTGCTGCGACCGATGTGCCGAAGGCAACCGTGATCGCCAGGCTGATGAGGGTCATCATGCCCGGCTTACGGTCCGCTACTTCGCCCCATGCCCCACGGACGAAAACAAGACCGCCGTAAACGAACACCACTGTTCCGAGAACTGGAGCAATTAAGTTTGAGCCAGGAAAGGAAGGCGCTCTGTAACCAAGCCAGTGTTGGACGTCGCTTGACCAGAAAACCACTGGAAGGGTGAGAGCGAAACTGAGCCAAAACTTGTCGCGAAACATGGCCACGGAGTGGCCAGCATGTCGGTCATGAGCCGTGTGGATCTCGGGCATATTATGTCCGGCATGCGGGCCGGTCGTTTTTCCGTGGGCTGGGTGCATCATTTGGTGATTCATTCTTGACCCCAAGAACAGGAAATCGAAAACGTTAAGGATGCGATCAGGCGGTCCTTCGATAGCAACACTTTTGAGCTTCATTCTTTTGACCGCCTTGCCACCCCTTATTCCTGCGTTGGTTGTTTTTCCGGTTCTCCCATGCCTTTCATGTCGTCCATCTTCATGTGATCGGAACCCATCTTTCCAGCAGTAACGGCCGCCTTTTTTGCAGCGGTTATGGATTGAACGTTAATGTTGTTGCCGTCGAGCGTTCCTTTCACAGTTGCTCGTTGTCCCGCGTACTTGTCGATCTCAGTTTTGTCGCCTTTGAGTGGGTAGATCTTGTCGCCCACGAAGAGGGCATAGTCGGAGCCAGCTTTCACACACTCTCGCGTACATTCGGCTGCACTCTTGTCTTTGGCCATGTGCTTGGCGCCACACATGCTGTCGCTCACCACACCCGTTAGGCTCTCCCGGCAGCAGTTTTAGCGGAGGTCTGAGCGAATGCGCTTGCAGACGCCAACACGACGGCAATTACGGCAATTATGGTTAACGATGACAGCTTCTTCATTTGAAAGTTCTCCTTTTCTAGTTGGTTACTTGAATTGACTTCCACGCACCATCCATAATTTCGGTGCGAATCTGTTCTGCTGATTTGCCCTGCTTGTGCTCTTGCAGCGCGAAAATTGCCTCGCGCACGCAAATGTCGCAATCAGCGGCATGTTTGGTCGCAAAGCAATCCAGCAAACTACGATGACCGCGGCGCTTGCAGTAGCAATAACAAGGTTGCTGCGCCAGGACTACTGGTATTTCGTTTGCCGCGCTGTAAGCGGCCACCACGAACTTGTTGGTGAACGATGACGGTTTGTCGGTCTTAGGCAATGGCCGAGCCGATGCCGTGCTCAGAAAATATGGGGGCGTCGGATCATTGTTCTCGGACTGCTGGGGCGGTGGCGTCTGCATCCGGACGGCGTAATACAATATGCCGCCGCTGAAGACAAGAGCCACACCGACAAGCGCGGCGAAGAATCGCCAATCAGCTGTCTTTGTTTTGCGGATTTTGTGTGTCTTCATCGCGTCTACTCCTGTTCGTCAGTCTCCGGCCTCAATGTGCCATGCCGCAGAGCCCGCTCTTTCATCAACACGAAGAACACCGGAACCAGAATCAACACGTGAATCGTGGATGTAATCATTCCGCCAACCATGGGCGCGGCAATCGGTTTCATCACGTCAGAGCCAATACCAGTCGCCCACAGGATCGGAATCAGGCTGGCCAGGACTGCACAGACTGTCATTAGCTTTGGCCGGAGCCGCTGCACAGCACCCTCAATTGCTGCTTCCTGAATATCGGCGTCCCTCAGCGGGCGACCTGAAGCGATGCGCTTGTCGAGCGATTCGTGCAGATAGACGACCATCACGACGCCGGTCTCGACCGCGATGCCAAACAACGCGATATACCCGACCCATACGGCCACGCTGAAGTTGTAGCCAAGCAGCCACTGCAAGATCAGCCCGCCCGTCATCGCATAGAACGTGGGGAAGATCAGGACCATCGCCTCAGTCAGAGAGTGGAAAACCATGTACAAGAGCATGAAAATCACGAAAAACACCACGGGTAAAATCAGCTTCAGTCGCTCCTTCGCCCGAAGCTGGAATTCGTATTCGCCCGACCACTGATAGGTGTATCCCGCTGGCAATTGCAGCTTCTGCCGAAGCATGTTGCTGGCTTGGTCTACGAAGCCTCCGTAGTCGGTGGTGTTGAGATCAATGTAGACGTAGCCCGTGAGCTGGCCATCTTCATCGCGGATCATCGCCGGACCGCGTGAGAAGGAAATCTTGGCAACTTCGGAAATAGGAATCTGCGCGCCAGAAGGCGTCGCGATTAAAACCCGGCTAAGCTCTTCGACGTTGTCGCGGAAATCGCGCTGATAGCGGACGTTGATCGGATAACGCCGCCGTCCTTCGATGTTCTCGGCAACGTTCATACCGCCAATGCCGGACTCCACAGCCTGTTGCACGTCGGCAATGGTCAAGCCGTACTTCGCCGCTTCGGGACGGTTCACGTCGACATTGATGTAAAAGCCCTGGGAAACCCGCTCGGCAAAAACCGATCGAACCTGCGGCAACCCTGACAGGATCTGCTGGATCTGTGCTCCGAGTTGCTGCATCTGTTCCAGGTTCGTGCCCTGTAGTTTCATTCCCACTGGTGTCTTGATCCCGGTCAGTGCCATGTCGAGCCGGTTTTGCACGGGCATCGTCCAGGTGTTCGTCAACCCTGGGAACTGAAGCTTTGCGTCCATTTCTTGAATGAGCTTTTCGTAGGTCATCCCCGCCCGCCACTTCTCACGCGGTTTGAGCATCACGGTCGTGTCATACATATCGAGCGGAGCGTTGTCGGTGGCACTATCCGACCGGCCGACTGCCCCAAACACGGTCTCAACCTCCGAAAAAGACTTGACAATCCGGTCCTGCTCCTGCAAGAGCTGCGAGGCTTGCGTGATGGAAATACCAGGAAGCGCAGTCGGCATGTACAGCGAAGAACCTTCAAACAACGGCGGCATGAACTGACTGCCCAGCTTGAACATCAAAGGAAACGTCACCACCAGGAATGCCAGATTGAGGAGCAACGTTGTCTTGCGGAACCTTAAGCAGAGTCGTAAGACCGGCAAATAGAGTGCCTGAGTAATTCTTGAAATCGGATTCTCCGATTCGGGCCGCAGCTTCCCTCGAATGAAAATGACCATGAGGATGGGAACCAGAGTGATTGCCAACAGCGACGAGAAGCCCACAGCCAAGGTCTTCGTCCACGCCAGCGGACGGAACATGCGTCCCTCTTGCGCTTCCAGCAGAAATACCGGGAGGAACGAAACCACAATAATAAGGAGCGAAAAGAACAGCGCGGGCCCAACTTGCTTCGCGGCGTCGATAAGAATCCGCACCCGCTCTCGTTCAGCGGCCTTCTTCGTCGACTTAGCCGCATTCGCGTCTGTCCGTTCGTGAAGGACCGGTCCATTCGAAACATTCATCTCTCCGATTGCTTCTTCCCCCGGTGCGGGGCGCTCGGAAAGATGCCGATAGCCGTTTTCCACCATCACAATGGCGGCGTCCACCAAAACACCAATCGCCAATGCAAGTCCGCCCAACGACATGATGTTCGAGCTGACGTTCAGGTAGTACATGGGAATGAAAGAGATCGCGAGGGCGATCGGTAAGGTGAGAATCGGAATCAGCGCCGAACGAAAGTGAAACAAAAACACAATGATGACTAGCGAAACGATGATGGCTTCCTCGATCAGGCTGTGTTTCAAGGTGTTGATCGATTCGCTGATCAATCCTCCGCGGTCGTAGCCGGAGACGACCTCGACTCCCGGCGGCAGCGATCCTTTGATCTCAGCCAGCTTCTTTTTGACGCCATCAATTACGTTGAGAGCATTCAGCCCGTAGCGCATGACGACAATGCCGCCTACGGTTTCGCCTTCGCCGTTCCATTCCGCGACGCCTTCGCGGATGTCCGGGCCGAAGGAAACCGTGCCGAGGTCCTTGATCAATACTGGCGTTCCGTTCTTTGCCATCACTGGCACGTTCGCCAGGTCGTCCAGCGATTTCAGGTAGCCCAGCCCGCGAACCATGTAGCGCGTGCCGCTCAACTCCAAGACGCGGCCACCGACTTCATTCGTACTCGACTTAACGCGGTCGATAACCGTCGACAGAGGAATGCCGTATGCAAGCAACTTGTTGGGATCGACGTTGACCTGGTACTGCCGCACGAACCCACCGATGCTGGCGACTTCTGCGACACCCGGAACGGTTGCTAGCTGATAGCGTAGGTGCCAATCCTGAAGGCTTCGCAGGTCCGCCAGGCTCTGCTTGTGACTGTGATCGACCAGCACATACTCATAGACCCAACCGGCGCCCGTGGCATCGGGACCGATGGCAGGATGTACATTTGCCGGAAGCCGTCCGGCGATGGTTTGCAGATACTCCACAACCCGAGAGCGGGCCCAATAGATATCGGTCCCGTCTTCGAAGACAACGAAGACATAGGAGTCATTGAACATGGTCTGCGCGCGTACCGCTTTCACCCGCGGTGCGGCCAGCAGGGCCGTCACGATCGGGTACGTGACCTGATCTTCAATAATGTTGGGGGGCTCGCCCTCCCAGTTGGTATGAATGATGACCTGCACGTCTGAAATGTCCGGCAGGGCGTCCAGCGGAATGTGACCCATGGACCAGATTCCAGCCAGCGTGAGCAGAAGCACGCCGGTAAAGACCAGGAATCGATTGTGTGCGCACCACTCGATGATTCGCGAGATCACGATTACATACCTCCCGTGGCATTCACCGTGAGCTGCTTGTTGGCAATGGTCTGGCCGTTTAGTTGCGCCCGGATGGTGACCTGCCAGGTGCCGCCGGATCCGAGATCGCCTTTGCCTTCATACATCCCGCCGCCTTTATCCGTGGCATCGACCACGGTTTTCATCGCCGCCATTCCCATTGCCGGCATCGCCGCCATGTAGAACGTCACGGTCACGTTGGCTCCGGTGATCGGTTTCCCATCGTGTCCGGTTAACTTGACGCGAACGGTGTTGCTGCCCTTGTGCGGAGGGTTGGGATCGGTTGTGAGCTCCACATTGGCTTGCGCTTGGGACGGAGCATTCATGGAAGCCGCCTGACCAGCGCCTGGAGGTGGAGGCACAAACGCGCCAGCGGCAGCCTGCAATTGCGCCTCAGAATCGATCAGGAAGTTTGCCGAGGTAACAATCTGTTCCTCAGCCTTCAGGCCTTTGGTGACTACGATCTCATCACCCGCCTGCGGCCCGAGCTCGACCGTGCGCGGCTCAATGCTGCCTTCGCCGCTATGGACGAACACCAAGTTCTTTGTTCCAGAACGAAAGGCTGCACTGGCAGGAACGACCAACTGCCGCCCCATCGGGAGCTTCGCGCGAACATTGACGTACATGCCAGGCCGCAACTTCAGACCGGGATTCGGGAACACCAGTCGCACCGGAAGCGTGCGCGTGTTCATGTCCAACTGGGGAAGGATGTAATCCACTCGCCCGCTGAAGACTCGGCCGGGATAGGCATCGACCGTGACCTCCGCCGGATCACCCGGCTTGATCTTGCCCGCGTCGCTTTGGAATACCTGGGCGAGTACCCAAACATCGGAAAGGTCAGCTATTGTGTACAGCATGGTTTCGGGCTGGACGTACATATTGGGCAGCACATTTTTCTGCGTGATGTAACCGGAGGCGGGAGAATTGAACATAAGCTCGTTGATCACCTTACCCGTCGAATCGAGCTTCTCAATTTCGCTCTTCGGCACTTCCCATTGATCCAGGCGTTGACGCGCCGCCGCAAACAGCGAGTCGGCGCCACCGGACACCCCCGAAACGGAACTACTTTGCAGTGTTTGTTGGTTCTTCTTCGCCAACAAATACTCCTGCTCGGTCGTCACCAGGTCAGGGCTGTAAATCGTGAACAGTGGCTGACCTTTACCGATGAAGTTGCCGGTTGCGTCCGCGTACACTTTGCGAATCCATCCGGCAAAGCGAATCTGCACGTAGGCCTGCCGCCGCTCATTGACTTGCACATTGCCATAGAATCGCAGCTCTGCATTGACCGACTTGGATTCAACCTTCCCCAGCACAATGCCGATACTCTGCATCCGCTGAGGCGTGAGTTGAATCGGCGCAAGCGGAGTCTCCCGCATGTTGCCGCTCTGCTCCTCCCTCGCCGAGCCCGGCCCGGAATCTGAGGCATTGGCGGATGAGCTTTGTGCCATCCTTGCCATGGACTCGCTTGTGGAACTGCTGCCGCGTTGCGACACAGTTCCGGCATGGCCCAACCGCCACCACAAGACTGCCGCCACAATCGCGAGAACCACAGTTGCGGTCGCCGCGATCCAAAACGCCCGGCGATAGCTGTTATCTTCTGGACGAAGCATGTCTGAGCCCTCATTTACGTTGGTTCTGAAGTTGCGTTCGTTCATCGCAGATCCACCCCCGTAAGCGCTTCGAGGCGGGCCAACGCCGTTTCGTGGTCGGCGAGTTCGCGCTGGTATTCGATTTGCAGGCCGAGCACATCGAGAAAGGAGTTGAGGAGGGTTTCGAAATCCTGCTTGCCAGACTGATACGCTGCTTGCGCGGAGCGTAACGTTGCCTCGGATTGTGGAATTAGCCCTTCTTTGTAAATCTTGAGCTGTTCAGCCGAGGTCTCGGCCACCACAAACTGGTCTTGTACCTCGGCCAACCGACGCTGCTGTTCGCCTTCGAGCATCCGTTTGGCCTGCTCGCGGTTGGCTTCAGCTTGCGCAAGCTCAGCCTTGCGTCGTCCACGGTTTGGAAGATTGATTCCGAACGTCGCCATGTAGTAGTCGCGCGTATCTCCATTGGTGTGCTGCCAAATGTACTGCACATTGAAGTCAGGGCGAAATTCCTTGCGCGACAGCTCGACCTGCGATTCACTCTGTTTCACCATTTGCTGCTGTGCCTTGATGTCGGGGTTCTGCTGTTTGACCAGTTCCATCAATTGCGAAGCGGTGTATGGAATCGATCGCAGTGTCAGGGGCACTGTCTGTATGTTGGGGTTGTCCTGAACTCGGTTCAGGAGCTGTTTCAGTTGCGCCTGCATCTGCCCGACTTCGCGATGGTGCATGGTGATCTCTTGCAGGATTTTCGTGTGCTGTAGTTGGGCCTTGAGTACTTCCTGTTGATTGCCCTGACCCACGCTGTATCGGGATTCCGTGATTTTTTGGACATCTCGGAGCACTTCATCATTGCGCTCAAGTACTCCCAGCGTTTCCTGCAAGTAAGCCAGTCGGAAATAAATCCCCTTTAGCTGGTCAACCACACTTCGACGTGATGAATCCGCCTGGAATCGCCGCGCTTCTGCTTCCTGGTTTGCGACTTGGGCGCGCAGCCCTCGCTTGCCCGGATAAGGGATCTCCTGTGAAGCACCCAGCCCGATGTAAGCGAACTCGCTATTGCTGTAGCCCGCGAATGGTCGCGGACTGCCCACAGCGAAATGCTGGACCATGACCTGAGTGTCCGGGAATGCAGACACCTGCCCCGCAACGTGTGTCGCAGCCTGATAGCCCAGCTGTGCGGCAGCAATGTCCGGGTTGCGCTGTTCAACTTCCCGAATCAACTCCTCCAAGGTCACTGGCGAACCGGCCGGGGGCTGCATAGTAGTCGTCGATTTCTCTTCCGGCGCTGCTTCCTGCGTCGTTTGCTGCCCCGCAGCAACACCAACAGCGAGCGTTAAGACACCGATCAAGCGAAATGAAGATTCGAGCATGCGCGCAAATGCGCGTAGAGCTTTCATGTTTCCTCCGTGCGAAACACACTTCGGCGCACACGTACGAGTCCGCTACGCGGAAAACGAAAGCCCGTTTAGATTCTCAAAATGTTAGAGGATGAGGGAGGACTCTCAGGCGGGGAGTGGCCAGGGACAGACGAGCGAACAACCGCGTGGTGCACCATGTTCCCGAACGCAACTGTGGGCTGCATCAAGTAAACAAAATCGAGTTGAGGCGTCTGGCTGAATGCCGATCTTGCGACTGCAACCTGCTCAGGCGAACTGACGGTCTTGCAACAGGAGTGCGAAGACGGCATGCTGTGATCGCCACATCGGTGAGCCATGCGCCGGCAGCAAGCCTTCTCCTGCGCTGTCATGACGTTTGATGGCAGCATGCATGCCATCAAAGGTGCTCCCCCGACCATAACGATGAGAGCTAAAATCCCGATTTTGGCGATACTCTTCATCTGCCTCAACCAGCTTGAGTGTACCCACCTGCGTCCATGAGGCGCAAGTTACTTTCCAAAAGTTTCATTGAAGAGCCCTTCTCCGCGCCTGAGATGCAGTGAGGGCGTTCACTTTCTCTTCCAAGTCCGGTCATGACGCCGAATGTTCACCGGGTTTCGCCTTCTTTGTGGCCGTCATCGAATCGACTGTCAGCTTGCTGCCATTCAGGTGTCCTCTGATCTTGGCGCGCCCGCCGGCGAACTTGTCGATCTCAGCGCGTGGACCATCCAGGACATAGATTTCACTGCCCACGACGAGTACATAATCACGGCCTTCTTCGTGAACACATTTCAGCGTGCATGAAAACTGTGTCTGTCCCTTCTGCAACTGTTGTCCCTTGCAATACGAATCACTGACGATTCCAGTCAACGTCCTTTCGGATCCAAGATTCTGGGCAGGGACCGGACTAGCTGGAATTTGAGCCCACGCCGGCGCCAGGGTTGCGGCGAGCGAAACCACAAGCTTGGCTAATGACCTTGCAATCCTATTGTTACGCATATGTCCTCCTCTAGATTCGGCTACTTCGAACGTCGCGAGATTGGCGATTGCTTCTCAGCAATTGCCGCTCTCTTATCTATGAGTTCGCAACAGAGGCCTGTTCGGTTACATCGCCGGCAGGAAAAGAGCAATATTGTGGTGGGTTAGAATGGCCTGCGTTTAAGGATGACCCAGGCGGGGTAGGAAACCTGTGCACACCGCGAGTGTAACCAAATCCTCCAAGGTTGCGAACTAATGGATGTGAGGTCAACTGAGCCCGAACTCCGTAGCCTCATGGTCGCGGGGCTTGATGGCGACGCCGCCTCGCACCGATCACTACTGGAAAGGCTGAGCCGCCAGTTGCGCGCTTACTTCAAAGGACACTTAATCCGCATCAACCGTGGTCCAGTCGAGGCCGAGGATCTCGTGCAGGAAGCTTTACTCGCCATTCACACGCGTCGGCACACCTATGACCGGTCCCAGCCGTTCACCCCGTGGGTATACGCCATTGCGCGTTACAAATTTCTCGATTACCTGCGCCGAACCAAGGCATCGACCAGCGATGTGCCGCTCGACCTCGCTGAAGAGATAACGGTGCATGACGACAGTGCACACGTCGAAAGCAGTCTCGACTTGGAGAGGCTGCTGGCCGAAGTACCGCCCAAGGCGAGACAGGCGATCCAGTATGTGAAGTTGGACGGGTTGAGCGTAAGGGAGGCAGCTGCAAAGTCAGGGATGTCGGAGGCCGCAGTGAAGGTATCTGTGCATCGTGGTCTAAAGGCACTGGCAACGTTCGTAAATAAGGAGAGGCGATCGTGAAGACAGACCAACTCATCGATATGCTGAGCACGAACCTTGAGCCCGTCAAACGTGGCCAGGTCGGAAAAACATTGGCTTGGGCACTCGTCGTTGGCGGCGCAGCCGCGTTTTGCGTGATGCTGACCACGGTCGGCTTACGGACCGAACCGCGCGATACATCTCACCTGAGCTTCTTGGGTCTCAAACTTCTGTTCACGCTGAGCCTAATCGGCATGGGAACAGCCTTACTGTTGCGACTAGTGCGGCCGGGTCGAGACGGACGACGATTGTTCAACCTGACATTGCTTCCATTTGTAGTGATCGGGCTCGCGGGCGCCGCTGCGCTCGCTCTGGAACGCCCGATGGAATGGGGCAGGATGGTTCTTGGAATGAACTGGGCGACTTGCCTATTCTGTATCCCTCTCTTTGCCGTTATTCCGTTCGTGGCCTTGATCTGGGTTCTGCGTAAAGGAGCCCCCACCGATTTGAAGCGCACCGGAGCAATCGCGGGACTTGTTGCGGGTGCACTAGGTGCAACCGCTTACGCGTTTCACTGTGGTGACGATTCGATGCCCTTCATCGCAATATGGTACGGCGCCATGGTCGCACTCTGCGCTTTCATCGGCGCGCTGCTTGGGCCGCGACTTCTGCGGTGGTGACGCGCCGTCACGTTTTAGCCCTGCAAAAGAGGAGGCAACAAGCCGAACCTACCAACCGCTGGGCTTTTTCTGCGTTTGCGCGTCGCCCGGCGGGCAACTTACTCCGCCGATGGGAAACTCCTGGGGGCGCCGCCGAAGGAACGAACATGCGGACTTTTCAGGTTTTCAGGCCGATTCGTCGCCGGTGAGGCCATGTGGAACTGTCCGGTTACCGCCTGCGCGTTGACCTGCTGGTAGGTCGCCGCCAGACCAGTCGTCCAGGTACTTCTTGAGAACCGGTCTCCCGCCACCGAAGGATTTGTAAATTAAATAGTTGGTCGCGTATGTTAATAACCATCATCATCGTTGTTGCGCTTGCGCTACTGGGATATGTCCTCCGGCGGAATTGTCGGCGCTTCTGGCATGTGCTGTACACGGGAGATATGGAGCCCGATTGGGAAAAGTTGGGAGGGAATTATTTTATCGCGGATTGGGAAAGAAGGTTTTGGAAGCTTTCTGCCGGAAAGAAAGAAGCGGAGACACCGACGGGTGTTCAGAGTTAGAAGAACATTCCGATGTGCTGCAGAATAAGGCGTTCTGCTTAGACTGAGATTTCCGCGCTAACCCGGCGCGTTGCAGAACTGAGCCACAACCCATGCACACAATAATTGGTGCAGCACGTTCGTTAACTTGTGGGCCAGACGATGACCGAAGGGGATACCAAGATCCGACCCCGGTTTTTCGGTTGTTCCGAGGGTGTGCCCGCCCTTCCGTACTCTTAGTCTTCGAATAAAAAGCGACGCACGACTTTCTCTCCGTGCAGCACCACCGTCCAACTCTTGCCCGACAGCTCGAACGTCCCGGCGAGGCGGTCAAACGACACGGTCTTTAGCCGCTTTTACCGTTCTTCCCTCCGATTCTTGCGTTGCCTTGGCGTACCAGACTGCACCGGCGTTCGCTCGCTGCGTTGTTCATTTCGAGGCCCCGCTGGCTCAAGGCAGGGCATTTGCCAGATCATGCACAAAGTTAAAGGCTTTCGGACTGCCCCAGCCGGTGCTCAGGTCGAAACCCGCCGTGACCGGCATACCAGCGATCCCCGAGCCAAATTCGCTGTTATCGGCGAGCGTCACCGCACCGGGACCAAAGGTCTGCGGAACCGTATCGTTAAAGTCGCTTGCGGGCAGCGTGTACAAAAGTGGATTGAGGTAGCCCACATGCGCCTTGCTGCTCCCATCAGCCAGTTGGTTCGTCAGTGCGACGAGGGCAGCCAACTGCGGCGAGGCGGCGCTCGTACCGCCGACGATGTGCCAGCCGACGCGCACGCCGGGGAAGCTGGTATAGACCAGCACGCCGCCATCTACGGCCGCATTCCACGAAAGGTCGGGCGCACCGCGCGCGCCTTGCAAGACGCTCTGCGATATGCCTGACTGGAAATTCGGCGTTGAGAACAGCACGCTGCGACCACCGCCGGTGGCAGCTTGAATGAATGGCTCATTCCACACCGGCTCGGTCCGCGAGCCGGGCGTGGTCAAATAACTCACATCAGTTGGCGAAGAGGGATTCCACGTCCAGCCGTACTGCAACCAGGTGCCGCCCGCCGACGTGACCAGCGGGTCCGACGAGGGCCAGGTGACGGTCGGGAACGGATAGACCCTGCCTTGCTTGTCAACATTGGCTGTGCCCGAATCGCCGCTAGAGCCCAGCACTGTAACGTGGTTCGCCTTGGCCTGTTTATAGATGTTGTCGAACAAGGCGACCTGCACATTCGCGGCAGAGTGGAACGACTGCTCGGTGACGGCAAAGCTCTGGCTCAGCACGGCGCCGGGGAATTGATTAATCGCCATCTGCTCGCCCAAGAAGATGCCTGGGAAACCCTGCACACCCTCGGTCTCGGCGGGATTGGCTGCCACAAGTACGATGTGCGCATCGGGTGCGATGGCATGCGCCCACTGCACGTCGAGACTGGTCTCAAATGCCCAGCCCACCGGCGACCCGTGCACACTGTTGTTAAACGGTGGCGTGCCATTCGGATGGATAATCTGGATGGTCGTCCGGGGCAAGCCAAAGGTATCGCTGAAACGGTCGAGGTCTGCTTGAACCGTAGGGCTGCCGTACGAATCCACAATCACAATCGTCTGCCCCTTGCCGGTCGTGCCTTCAGCGTGCAGCGCGTCCACCCCATAAGCCGCGTAAATGTCGGCGGGCGTATAGCAGTGGAAAACAGTCGACCGTGGATGCCCATCGGGGTCAACGCAAGCGAACGGTCCCGCCGTCGGTGTTTGATTATCGTCCGGCGCGAGGACGATCAGGGGGGCAAACTCTAGGTTCGTCGTGAACTGCGAGTTTGCAGCGACCTCTGAGTTCGCCGCAATCCCACGAACCTGTCGGCGTGTCTGAGTGGGCACCAACACGAACAACAGACTGAGCCCCACCAGAACTACAAGCACGGGTAAAAAACGAAACTGGCTCTTCATTGTGAAACCTCCCTGTTTGGAGGCTGACCGCATCAGCCCCTGTGAGAAAAATCACCACTAAATCATGCGAAGTGCAAGCCTTACCAGACGCGGGTTTTGCCGGAAACGAGGCGGCAAGTGTGCTCCCAACCTGTACGAGTGTCAATATGCAAATTATTGCAACTTGTTGCAGCCCGTAGCGACAGAATTTTCCGGCTCCGATTAAGGAGGTGGGGACGCTCAGCAAAGATCGTCAGGCGGGCAGCAGATCTTGGTAGATGCGCTTAGTGGGGATACGCCATGGCCAAGGTCGCATCAAGAGGGTGCGGCGCGCCCGGTACGTGCTCCGCACCGGCGACAAGTATCCCTGATTTTGCGAAGCTCGCGTCGGAATATTTTGGAGTGGAGAAGCGGCTGCCGCCGAAGGATTTGTAATCATTAATAGTTGTTCGAGTATGTTCACAACCATCATCATTGTCGCAATCGTATTTGTAGTCGTGTATTTCCTCCGGAGGAATTTCCGCAGGGCTTGGTATGTTTTGCGTACCGGCGACGAGCATCCCGACGGGGAGAAGCTAGGCGGCGACTATTTCCTTGCGTCGTGGGAGAAGCGGGGTCCAAAGAATTCTGCTGTGAAAGAGGAAGCGAAAGCGTCGAACGCCTCGGCGTAGAGACGGATTTCAGGTTTCGAGAGGGAAGAGCCGCCTGGTGTCGTCACCGATGAAGTGCGCCGCAGCTCCCGAACCAATTAAAGAAGCTGAGCGACAGACCACAGCAAAATAGTACGCAGCGGATTTCACTACAAAAACAATACGGGACAAAAATGCGGAAGCGGCTTTCACCATATCCGCTTCCGCATGACGTCTTACTTGCCCGGTTGAGACTCGGCGATCGGGCCCAATTTGGCTGTCGCGGGAGCTGGCATCTCGGTCTTCGGCTGTGCATAGTGCAAGCCCAAACCTATATCTCCCAGGTACAACGCGCTCACGAACGACTCTCCCCTTTCGTTGTGACTGAGAACCAGTCTGCTGGTGCCTGTGAGCTTTTCCTCCGAGACTACCTGCGGCAAGACCATTGCCACCCGGGACCCGCTGGTTTGGCGGACAACGATTGTTGCCGGCATGTTCGGAGACTGCAAAGAAAACATGTACTCTCCGGCAGGCAGAACCACGGATCCCCAGTGGGTTTCGCGGGCAAGAGTAAATGTCCCATTGGCCGCCTGCGCATGGGCTGAACCTGCAGACGCGCCCACTACGCCGATGGCCAGGATGAACACCTTGAACAGCATCGAACTGCGAATTGATTTCATGACCTGATCTCCTCCGTGGTTGTCGCGAGCGGACACACCAGCGCTTACGCCGAAAAATTTCGCTCGCGTGATTTAGGTTGGGACGACGAGGTCAGGAATAAACAAATTGGAACTACGGGGGTTAGGAAACGAACTTCAGAGTTCGCACCACCTACACTTGCAGTCTGTTTCGTGCAAGGTACTGGACACTGCTACTGTGCCAGTAGGCGCCGGCAAAGTCCAATTCAAAAAATCAATTGCCGGTATTTGAAGGTTGTCTCGACGTACCGTTGTCGCGCTTCCTCTCGACCGCACAGCCAAGGACCTACCCTGAGCGAAGTCGAAGGGGCTGTCCCCACGTGGCCTGTGGTGCCGTCGTGCGATTTACTGCTACAGCTTGATGGTGAGGGGTTCGGTGAGTTTGAAGCTGAGGGTGGACTCGGCGGGCAGGATAATCTCCTTCTCCCCGGTATAGGCTGCTCCCGCGGTTCCTGCACCCGCACCCAATGCTGCGGCGATGAGTGCACCTTTGCCACCGCCGGCAAGTCCTCCGATGAGGGCTCCGCCCCCGCCGCCGCCGGTGAGGGTCGCGGTACGTTTTTCTTTTCGCTTCGCGCCAAGGACGCCAAAACCCCAATCCTCAATTTAGAGCAAGGTCATTCGGTTCCTGGCTGGGGGCGGATGATTTTCTACGTGGCGGACGTTGATGCATTCTGGGAATATCTGCGCGGAAAAGGGTTTGATCAGAGAGTCCGCGCGACGCCTCGTGGGGCGAGCGGTATTTCCACATGCCTGATCCGGATGGGCATGAGTTGTCGTTCGCGTGCCCTATCTAGCAGTCTTTCAACAACTGCATGAACTCATCTTGTTTGAGGAGAAGTCTCTGAAGATACTTTCGCAACATCGTTGCGCCGAGGTTCTTTCCGGGGTGAGGTTCGTGCAATGAGATGACCTTAGGCATGCGATTCGGGTTTGTAAACGCTCTTGCTGCACCGGCCTTTCCCTTCTGGGCGGTATAGCCAAGTTTCCGGAGAACGCAGACGAAACGTCTCCACGGGACTTGAGTGGGTAGCTCGGGCATCAGTTAGACTTTAGGACACCGCGGTCTCGGGCGCAAACGACGCCGACGTGTCGTGAGGTTCGTTGAAGGGGCTAAAACGCATCGGCGAGGATGGAGCGGGAGGTCGCGGAGAGGACAGCCCGTAAGAGCCCGGTTTGACAAGCGAGTAAAATGAAAGAGTGTACACCGGGTATTGGATTAGCGGCGACTTCATCTACGGTCCAGTCGATTCAGGCCGATTCTGGATCGACAACGGATATATTTGGGGGCCGCGGAACTCAGGCAAATACTGGATTAAAGATAAGTTTATCTGGGGACCGCGAGACTCAGGTAAGTTCTGGGTCGAGGCCGATCATATCTACGGACCGCACACACGGGTTCCTTGGGCGCAGGAATCCCCCTAGCGTCCACGTGATTTCGGCTCTCAAGGATCGTCGAAACCAAGTTCGTGAGCATCAGACATGAAACATCGAATCGTTCACGCGCTGCAGAAATACTTGCTCAACCCGCCAATTAAGCTTCTCTTTGCCATGGGCCTCGTGCCGCCGGGGTATGCGATCCTCGAAACGATTGGTTGCAAGACCAGCAAAGCGCGACGCACTCCAGTTGGCGACGCGCGCATCGGCTATCAGTTCTGGATCGTGGCAGAGCACGGCATGAAGGCAGGATACGTCCGCAATATTGCGCAAAACCCGCGCGTGCGGCTGAAACTGCATAAAGGGTTCCGGGCTCGCTGGCACACCGGCACGGCGCATGTCCTCTCCGACGATGATCCGCGCAAGCGGCAGAAGTGGCTCGCCGGTCAGTTGCCTTCGAGCGTAGCGAATGCGGCCGCCGTGCGATTATTCGGGACCGACTTGCTCACGGTTCGGATTGATTTGGACGTGTGATTCTCAGCGAGCCCGGCGATGACGAGTTCGGAGCGGGATTTACGGATCGCGGCCATCGTTAAGACTTCTTCTTCTTTGCGCTGCCGTGGCCGCGATGTTGGGACAGTGGCTCGTCACAGTGATGAACCACTCTGCCAGTCTCCGGATCGGTGACCACGTTTGGACTATCGAGGAACTGTGCGGGCTGCTTCCCAAACTCAACACCTCAACCGCACAAATCGACAAGAAGCTGGTCCTGAAAGCGCTCGGTGACTAGAGGTGAAACCTATGTGGGGATTTTCCCAGGAAGTTTATTGGTATCTGGCTCCATTCGTGTTTTGTAAGAATCAATATGCTCCTCACAATGGCGGTTTTCCGTTGCCATTCGACAATCTTCCTCAGACAAACATGGCCGGACTATATCAGCCAGAAGATAAAGGTCTACTAGTGTTGCCCCCGGATGGATGGTCAGCAATGTTCGGATGTTTTCAATGCGGACTTGTCGATACGTACACCGCTGATGATGTGGACGACGAAGTCGTTCAGAAGCGGTCTGAAGGCAGATACCATAGCGATGGAGTTTGTTTCTGTGTAGAAGCGCTATGCGGTGACGGACGTTGCGGACTTCCAACCAAATGGTACGTAGATATATCCGGTGCGACTGAAAACGACTTGCGGCAACGCCTTCAGCATAATTACTTTTTCGGAACGCTCCCGTGTGGTCACGAAATCCGAACCACCATCGATAAATCCTCGTTCCGACTCTATCGAGTAATGAACCGCCTTTGGGAGTCACCGCATTAAGCGTAGACACGTTACGCGCTCCTGTGGCATGATTTGCCTGAGCGCGTCAGACTTCGAGGCCCGGACTGGCATCCGGGCTTTTCTATTGATCGTCTCCGAAGAAGCCAGGGAGTTCCTCCTGTATCCTCTCCCAGCATTTTTCGCAAATCCCAATCATTCTAAGTGGCCCATACTTTCCTTTGCCCTGGTAAGCCTGCGTCTCCACACGGAACTTCACGGGGTGACCGCATCGGACTCCTGTGTGATCGTGTGATGCTGCTGCACAGAAACATGTCTCTTCAGCCATAGACTGCAATCTTCTCACCATCGTCAAGCTACAATCGGCCTTTTTACGCCTGTGGAAATCAGGCTGACCCACTACCGGAACTCGGTTCAAGCAACGCATAGAAGGCACAACGGGTGTATAATGCTTACCATTTTCGGTTAAGGACCCTTACCTATGAAGCGCATTCTCGCGATTAGTGAGACTTAGTGGAGATACGCCAAGGCCAAGGCGGCCGCAGTGAAGATGCTCATCGAATAATGCTCACTTTCCCACGGCTTCCGTTTCAATGGCAACTTCCAGCCGATCTCAGGGAAGCGTGCTGCGATCTCTACAGCGCGTTCGTACTTCCCCCGGCCAAAGTAACGGTCTCTAGAATCCATGATCCGTAGGAAAGGCGTTCTACAAACTTCCTTTTTTACTTGTCTAAATAATGTCCGAACGTCCTTCCCGCTTCGTTCTCCGATTTGAGTGACGACCACATCCGGCATCCACATACTAAGGAGGGGACGCAATCTTCCACCAACGAGCACCTCCGGGTGCCTTTTTGTTTTCCGATAACTCCTGCATACACCCCAATCAAGAAGCTTCGTTGGCCTCTCAATCACGACATACCCAAAGCTGCGCGGGTGCAGATCAAGGGCGAGTATTCTGGTGAGGCTCTCGCGTTTCATATTGCTAAACGAGTTTAAAGTTTGGCATTTCGAGCAGCCGGTGGGAGATCCAGTGGAACTTTTGCATGATTCTGTTCCCGGCGCTCTGCGGGCCGATAGTTACGTGGAGCTGAGCCTGTAATCTCTTCATTTGCTTACGGCTATCTTTTGCGACCGAGTCGTTCAAGCTTGCGAACAATTCAGAAACCGGCTTGCCATACACCTCTTGGCAAGCGAGCGCCGTGCGTAAGGATGGCTGCCGGACGCTTCTCTCATATCTCGAGAGATCAGATTTATCTTTCAGCCGTATCAGAAAGGCAACTTCACCCTGGCTGAGGCCGGAGTATTTGCGGTATGTCCTTAGATAGTTGTTGAGTCTGCGTGCCGCCATGGAGTGGAGGGATAAGACTGTAAAAGCGAGGGAGACCAGCCTTTTACCGGAACGCTTAATTAAGTATATGTCAAGGTAG
>WNFA01003594.1_pt1 | contig 24944 bp, 22 predicted proteins | sample 5400481 | NCBI WGS metagenome assembly WNFA01 (sample SAMN13153340, study PRJNA577476) | soil metagenome | isolation source: 120 cm saprolite under Douglas fir tree site 2 hole 1 replicate 2 | place: USA:California | collected 2015-04-18 | reverse complement strand
TCGTCCGGATTTTTATCCGGATGGAATTTGACCGCAAGCTTGCGATAGGCGCGCTTGACCTCCTCCTCGGAGACGTTTCGCTGAACACCGAGAACTTCGTAATAGTCTCGCTTCTTCGTAGCCATTTACAAAAGTGATATGTGACTAGTGACAAGAGGCAGCAGGCGGTCTGCCAGCCTTACCGGTCACTCATCACTTGTCACTCGTCACTTCATTCATTTCGCCGGACCGCTGGAGACCACCACGCTTGAAGGCCGCAGAAGTCTGTCTTTAAAACGATAACCGCGGCGGGTCTGGCGAATGACCGTTCCTTCTGGAAGCTCCTCGCTCGGTTCATGCGCAATCGCTTCGTGCAAGTGTTGGGATCGAACTTCTGGCCGACTGCTTCGATCGGCTGCAATCCGTTTTCGGCCAAAAAATCGTTAAGTTGTTTGAGCACGAGGTTCATTCCGGAATAAATCGGCGAGCTTTCGCTCTCCTCGCGCGCCGCTGAAAGGCCGAGCTCGAAATTATCGACAATGACGACGAGCCGCTCAAGCAACGAGCTGTTTGCATACTTAATCGCTTCTTCTTTTTCCCGCGCACAGCGCTTTTTGTAATTTTCAAAGTCGGCCTGGCTGCGCAGCGCGAGGTCGCGAAAGCGATCGAGGTCGGCCTGCAAACCGGCCATCGGATCTTCGGCTTCGATCCGGTCAACTTCCGAGAGAGCGGCCGGTTTTTCAGGTGACGATGTCGATCTTTCCTTCGCGAGGTCAGGCTTATTCGCCTCTTTGGATTCGGTCACGGGAACTTTTTTCATGTCTTTCGGATTGCGATCAAAGTGATGTCGTCATTTTGTGGTTGCGAACCGACGAAGTTTCGTAAGTCGTCGATCAATCGTGTGACGATAGCCGGGGCGCCATTCATTGCGCTCGCGCGCACCGATTGGATCATCCGTTCGACGCCGAATTCGTCTCCTTCCGTGTCAATCGCTTCCGTCACTCCATCGGTATAGAGAACCAGGCAATCGTCGCGCTCCAGCGGGACGGCGACGTCGGTGGTGAGCCTATCGAAGACATTTCCGCTGTCAATTCCGAGAACCATACCCGGCGGCTTTAAAGGCGTGATGGTTTGCGAAGAACTTTTATAGAGCAACGGCGCGTCGTGCCCGGCGCGCGAGAGTATCACGCCATTGTGCGCGTGATCGAGAATGAGATACGCCATGCTGATAAACATGTCCTCCTTGATGTCGGGGTAAAGTTGGCGATTCACCTTTTGCAAAACATTCGCCGGCGAAGGATTCTGCGCCGCCTGACTGCGCAAAACACTGCGGCAAATCGCCATGATAAGCGAGGCCGGGACACCTTTGCCGGAAACATCGGCAATCGCCACGCCGAGACGTTGATCGTCCACCTTGATGTAATCGAAGTAATCACCGCTGACCTGACGGGCGGGAACATTGATTCCGCTGATCTCAAATCCATTCACTGCCGGAGCTTCAGCGGGCAGCAGGATGCGCTGGATATCACGCGCAATTTCGAGGTCGTGATCGAGCCGTTTCTTTTCGTTCGCTTCCGAGTAGATGATGGCATTGTAAAGGGCAAAGGCAGATTGCTCGGCAATGGATTTGAACACCACAAAATCGCTTTGCGAGAACGGTGCGCCCATCGGGCCATTGGCCAATGCGAGCACGCCCATGTTTTGTTTACCGTAAAGCAGCGCGCTAACCATCATTGAAGCGGTGCCGAACGACGTGTCGCGCAACTTTGCCAGTTCCGGAACCTCGGAGAGCTCGTTCAAACAGACCGACTGTCCTGCTTGCCAGACCCGTCCAATCGTCCCCTCACCGAGCGGGACGGAATGAAGGCGCAGATAAGTCTCCAGCGCTATGGGCGTGGCCGCGGCTTGTTGCAGGATGTCGGCTGGAACTTCAACAAGGGGCGGGCAGCCTTTGGAAATGAACGCCGGGACCAGCTTCGCGCCCGTGCGATCGGCCATGTAAAGCACGCCGCCGTGGGCGTCGAGGATGCGCGTCGCTCCTTCGACAATCAGTCGATGCAGGTCATTGGGCCGGATCGTTTCGCTGAACGCTTCCCCGAGTCCGTGCAAGAAATCGAAGACGAGCGTCTCCTCGACTTGAATTTCTTCTTTCGAGCGTTCCAGCGTCCGGATCCGCCGGGCCTGCCGTTGCGCGGTATAGATCCACCCCGCGGCAGACGCGAGCAGCAGTCCGAAGAGAAGGATCGGCCACATGGTCACGGGGCCCGCTTACTTCGAGGCTGTCTCGTGATGAAGGTCTTGCTTTAGATAATCGAGGACGTCCTTGAAACGGAGAAAATTTGCCGGCGCCGCCTCGCAAAGCGCTTCGTGCGCGTCCAGCATCGTTTTCGTTTGCTCCTGCTTTTTCTCCGACGACTCGCCGCTGGATTTTTGCCGGAGCGATTCGCACTCTGGTGCCGACGCACCATTAGCATGAATGCTGAAGATTTGATCAAGACCGAGCCCGGAGAGGAGCTCGCGGCTGCGAGTTCCGCAGTGAACGACATGAAGATGACCGCGGCCGAGCTCCTTCAATCGCAGCGCCACGCCGGCCATTGTGCCCATGAAGGTCGAATCCATCATCGCGCAATTGGCCAAATCAATCACAAATTCGCGGTAACCGCGATCGACCATTTCGCGAGCGAATTCCTTCAAGTTTCCGCTATTTAGAAAACTTCCCTTACCTTCTACCTTCACCCACACGGCTGGACCGTTGACCCCAACTTGAATCGATGACTCCACGGCTGATCAATTAAGATACAAGATCGACAAGCAGGCTGTCAAACCTCGACCCGACACAACGGCAGGATTCAACTGAAATGCATCGTAAAGACTTACCTTCAAAGCCGACGTTCAGAGTGGCTCATTCCCACAAATAGGATCGGTTTTCCGCCACAACCTGGCCGTTTTCGATCAACAAGCACCGCCACGCGATCACGCGTCCATCGTCGAAATAATCGTCACCGACTACTTTGAACTCCGTTTTATGATTACCGTGAACATTCGGATATGAAATCTCCTGCGCCTGAACAAGGGCGTGCAGCTTCTCCTGTCGGTACTCGAGGCGCACGGTAAGATCGGCCGGCCGTTTGGCGCGCCAAAAGAAATCGAAATAGTTACCAAAACGCTGATGTTGATCGAGCCCAGTCACCGCACCGAAGAGGCGATACTGTCGTTCGAACGCAATCGAGGAATCCTCGGTCACGAGGGTGCTCTGCGGCGCCGTGCTCGAGCGCGCTCCCGGCGAAAGACTGCTCGCTTTCCTCGGCGCCCCTTGTTTCGGCGCTTTCTCGCTGAGCAAATAAAGTTGCGTCTTTCGAAACTCGAAATCTTTATTCAAGGCAACCGGCAGCGGCGTCACTTTTACGAGCAACTTCGGCTCCTCGGCGGCGCCAACCAGAGCGCTTAGGCAAAAGATTAAACCCACCGATGTAGCGCCAAACTTCATTGGCTAAATGAAAACGGTTCCCGCGCAGCTTGTCAATGCAGGCCGATTGTCGATGAAACAATGTTTCGCTCCATTGCCATCCGCGCATAAATTTTCGCGTGATGGATGTTCGTTATGAGCGCGGCGTTTATTTACCGAAACACGATCTATGGCTCGACCCGTGGGATGCAAAGCGTTTTGCCTTCGTCTCACACGCGCACAGCGATCACATCGCGCTGCATGCCGAAATCATCCTCTCCGAAGGCACCGCCCGCTTAATGCGGGCGCGTCTTCCCGGAAAGCGAAAGGAGCACATCCTGCCTTTTGGCGAACAACGGCGTGTGCACGATGTCGATCTCATGCTCTTGCCGGCCGGGCACATCTTTGGTTCCGCGCAAATTTTTCTCCAGACCGAAAACGAATCGCTCCTTTACACCGGCGACTTCAAATTGCGCCGCGGAAAATCCGCCGAAGCGACGGAATGGGCGTGCGCCGACACACTCATCATGGAAACGACCTTCGGGCGGCCGCGCTACCGTTTTCCACCGACCGAGCAGGTTGTCGATCAAATCGTTGCCTTTTGCCGAAAAACGATCGGCGATGGTGGAGTGCCCGTCCTGCTCGGCTATTCGTTAGGCAAAGCACAGGAAATTCTTTGTGCGCTCGAAGGCGCGGATCTCATGCCGATGCTGCACGGCATGGTCTTTCAAATGACGCGCATTTACGAGCAGTTCGGCCAGTCGTTCTGCAAATACCTGTGCTACGATGCAAATGAAGTCGCGGGCAAAGTTCTTATTTGCCCGCCGAGCGCAAACCGGTCACGCATGTTGGAGAAAATCGCGCGCAAACGTGTCGCCATGATCAGCGGCTGGGCGGTCGACCCGAATGCGATTTATCGCTATCAAGTTGATGCCGTATTTCCTCTTTCGGATCACGCCGATTACGACGATCTCATTCGTTATGTCGATCTTGTGCGGCCGAAACGCGTGCTTACGCTCCACGGCTTCGCCGCCGAGTTTGCGCGCGATCTGCGAGAAAAAATCGGCGTCGAGGCATGGGCGCTGAGCGAAGAAAATCAACTCGAATTAACTCTCGGAACCTTTCGCGCAACAAGGCGGGAGGGCGAGGCTTCCGCCGAGCCGAATAGCAATACTTCCAGCACTGGCGGCTCAGCGGGAGCTTCGCCCTCCCAATCGCCAATCGATTCGGAGTTTCGAGCCTTCGCGGAGATCGGCGAAGCACTCGCTGCGACACCGGCGAAGTTGGAAAAGGCTCGGCTGCTCTCAGATTATTTGCGCACGCTCCATTCGGATCAACTTCCGATCGCGACGACGTATTTAACGGGAAATCCATTTGCGCAAAGCGACCTGCGCACCGTGCAAATAGGAGGCTCGATCATTTATCGCGCCATCATGAGCGCAGCGAAATTGAGCGAAGCGGAATTTCGCCGGATCGCACACAGCCACGGCGACGTCGGCAAGACGGCGTTCGAGGCGCTCGATGGCCGCACGCAGTCGGAATCGTTCACGCTTTTGCAATCGAAAGAATTTTTTGAGCAACTCCAAAAGGCGCGTGGACCGATCACCAAGATCGAATTGCTGCAAAAGCGATTGTCGGTCTTGTCCGCGCGCGAAGGTCAATACGTCGTCAAGATTTTGACCGGCGATTTACGAATCGGATTGCGCGAAGGATTGGTCGAGGAAGCAATCGCCAGAGCGTTCGAAGCTCCGCTCGACGATGTGAAGGAAGCGAACATGCTTCTGGGCGACATCGGCGCGACCGCCCTGATTGCCTCGCAAAACGAATTGCATCGCGCCGAGTTGTCGATCTTTCGACCGATCAAATGCATGCTGGCAAGTCCCGAGCCGACTGCGGAAGCGATTTGGGCGCGATTTGTCCAGGCTAAGAATTCTGCCGCCGGGACGTCGGCAGCTACAACCGTTTACGCAGAAGATAAGTTCGATGGCATTCGGGCGCAGTTGCATCGCAATTCGAAGCGGGTTGAGATTTTCTCGCGCGATCTGAAGCGCGTCACCGATCAATTTCCAGAACTGGCCGAGCAGGCGCGCAAGTTCGATGTCGATCTTATCCTCGACGGCGAAATCGTCGCGCTTGCGCATGGACGCAAGTTAACCTTCTTCGATCTGCAAAAACGGCTAGGCCGGAAAATAGAGGGCGCGGATTTGTTTGCCGGCGCGTCGGCCGATGTTCCGGTCGTGTTCATCGCCTTCGATCTCCTTTGGCTTGATGGCCGTTCGTTATTAAAAATCCCGCTGCGCGAGCGGCGCGAACTTCTGCGTCAATTGCGATTGCCTTCGCAATTTCAAGTAGCCGGAACTTTTCCGGCCCAGTCGGCTACAGAAATCGAACAGATTTTCCAACAAGCGCGAAAACGTTCAAACGAAGGATTGATGGTCAAAGATCCGGAAAGTTTTTATACCCCTGGACGGCGCGGTTTGTTCTGGTTCAAATTAAAGAAAGAGCTGGCCACGCTGGACGTGGTGGTGGTCGCTGCGGAGCTCGGTCATGGCAAACGCAACAACGTCTTGAGCGATTACACGTTTGCGGTGCGCGACGAAACAAGCGGCGAACTTTTGCCGATCGGAAAAGCCTACAGTGGCCTGACCGACATCGAGATCGTGGAATTGACCGAGCATTTCAAACAAAACACGATTGTCGATCGTGGCCGCTATCGCGAAGTGAAACCGGAGATCGTGCTCGAGGTCGCGTTCGATTCCATTCAACCGAGCACACGTCATGCAAGCGGCCTGGCGCTGCGCTTTCCGCGGATCAAAGCGATCCGGCACGACAAAAATGTCGATGCTATCGATACGCTCGCGTACGCGCGCGGACTAGCGGCGCAACACACTGGGGCTGTTTAAAGTCATTACGGCTTTGCCGACGGCGAAGGCGAAACGCTTGCTGCTGTTTCGATTGATCCCTCACGCTGACCCGCGCGTTTATGCTTCTTCTTTTCTTGTTTGTTGCGGGGCTCACGTGCGGCAACGCCAACAGACGGTGAAGCTGATGGCGTCACGCTGGCAACTGGCGTGGCCGAAGCTTCAGCGGCCGGCGCCTGTCCTTTTTCGAATTCCTGCTTCTTCCGCTCGACTTTTTGTTCATTTCTCAACTCTTTCTGAGTTTTCTGTTCTTCGTTTGCTTCGACGGAACGCCCAAACGCCGGAGGCACCGATGTCGATCTTGAAATAATGTGAGGAACCGAAAAGGAGTGGCGGAGAGTTCGGTTGACGGCCGTGTCGGCGTAATCGGCCGTGGTGTGAAGGTCGTTTGCGGAGGCGCAGTCGCTATTTCGCCGCGGCGGCATTTTCTCTGTTCGCCAATGCCTTTTCACGCGCATCGAACTCGGCTTGACGCTGGGCCAGCTGTTGTTGTTGCTCCTTGGCCTGGTGTTCGGCAGCCAATCGCTGGTTCACCTGACGCTCAATCTCGGCGTTGCGTTCCGCTTCAGTTTGCTGTTTTTGACACGAACAAAACAGCGTGAGAAGACCGATCGCTGGCAAAGCAAAAACTTTCTTCATGTCCGCTTTAGACTGCGATCTCGTTTTGTTATTCGAAAAGCGGTCATGGTGCTGCCGGCGAGGGCGAACCGGGTGGAATGACGATGACGTTCTCGATTTTGTCGCGACGCCATCGCTGCACGTTGGCGTAAAGTGCCAGGAGCGCCATCGCCACAACGATCACGAGCATGACTAGGAGCGCACTTTTGGGAATTCGCGACGACGAGGGTTCTGCTCGAGGAGGCGGCGGCAGATTCACTCCAGAAGTATGGATGTCGATCTTCGCCGCGCAAAGCGATTGTCGATTTTGCGCGCCGGCAACTCAAGCGTCGCGATTGCGTCCATGACGCGCCGGCTGAGACGTGCGTAAAGATCTCTGCCGGCAGTTTCGAAATCTCGATCGGAAAAATAAATCGGCTCGCCGACGACGATGGTAATTCTGCGCCAAAAATGGACTTTCCCGCCGATGGGCCAGGCTTTGAAGGCCCCGAAAATTCGCATCGGCATGACCGGTGCGTGCGTTTTCGCGATCACCAGCCCGAGCCCGGGTAACGCCGGCTGTAAATTTCCGTCAGGTGTGCGCGAGCCTTCTGGAAAGACGAGCACGCCGTCGCCGGCACGCAAAATTCGGATTAGCGCCTTGAGTGCGCCGCGGTCGTTCCCTTCGATCTCGACCGGGATGACGTTGAGTTTCGGCAACAGCCAGCGGAGAACCGGGCTTTTCATCAAAGATTTTTTCGCGAGAAAATAGATGGCGCGATCGCACGCATTTCCTGCCAGCGGTGGATCGAAGAAACTCTGGTGATTCATGGCGAGAATCACCGGGCCGGTTTGAATCATCCGCTCCCGATGAACTATACGGAAGCCGAAGAAGAGTCGCGCAAGCAGACGCGAAAAGTGGTAACCAAGCCAGTAGTACGGGTTCATTGGTTGAAACAGTGGAGGCGTTAAAGCGGCAGTCCCTTCAGCTTCAGTTGTTCGACGATTTTATCGATCACCTCCTCAATCGTGAGGTGGGAAGTGTCGATGACCTGCGCATCGGGAGCGACAGTGAGCGGCGAGGCTCGGCGTAAAGAATCGGCGCGATCTCGCGCGGCGATTTCATCGCACTGACCTTCGGCGGCGCGGCGGCGAAAACGCACCTCGGGCGAAGCGTCGAGGTAAAACTTGCCGGGCGTATGAGGAAAAACTACCGATCCGATGTCGCGGCCTTCTATGACCACATCGTGAGCGCGCGCATAATTGCGCATTTTCTCCGTAACAATTTTGCGCACCTCTGGAACGGTGCTCACTCGCGAGACCGCCTTGTTTACCAAATCATCGCGTAAATGGTTAGTTGAATCGACATCGTCGATCCAAACGCGCGACTCGTTGTTCTTGAGACGACAACTGATCTGCGCCGACTCAACCGTTCGCGCGATTCGCCCTCCGTCATCCGGACCGATGCCACGCCGGAGCACATACCAGGTGATGGCGCGGTAGATTGCGCCTGAATTGACGTAGACAAAGCCCAGCCGCCGCGCGAGTCCGCGCGCTACGCTGCTCTTTCCGGAAGCAGCCGGGCCGTCAATGGCAATCACGCGATGAAAACCTGCGGGCATGATTGATAGGTTATTTCGATGCGAAGATTACGCAGATAAGTTCCAGATGCGCGATTGCAAACGCGATGCCTGCGCGACGATTACTCTGGCTCGAGACGCGCCGGTGAGAGCGAACCAATAACCGGCGTGCTCGTGCGCATTCGTTTTGGATTGGTGAATTCTTCGAGTGCGGTTTCGAAGCCCGGGTAAGACTCGCGGACGCAATCGGCATCCTGGACGATCGTTTCGCCGTCGGCGAAAAGACCAGCCACAGCAAACGCCATGGCGATGCGATGATCGCCGAAGCTGGCAACGCGCGCGCCGCGCAGAGGAGCGGGACCATGAATTTCGAGCCCGTCACTCATCTCGATAATCTGCGCGCCCATGGTGCGCAGATTGTGGGCGATGGCAGCTACGCGATCGGTCTCCTTAACGCGCAACTCCTGCGCATGGCGGATGATGGTTGTGCCGTTCGCCAGCGCACCGGCGATCGCCAGCACGGGCAGCTCATCGATGAGCTGCGGCACTTCTTTTCCCTGAATGACCGTGCCTTTGAGCGGGGTGCCTGTGACTTCAACGATCCCACGGGGTTCAAGTTGATCGACATCCTCGACGGCTTCGCGCACTTGCGCTCCCATTCGCACCAGCACCCCGAGCACCGCCGTGCGCGTGTCATTTAACCCGATATCGCGCACAAGCAGATGACCCCCCGGCTGCGCGGCCGCCGCGACCAGCCAAAAAGCAGCTGAGGAAATATCCCCTGGAATTGCGAAATCGCGTGACTCCGGCACTTGATCGCCGAAAACACTGACGCTGCCGTCGTCATCCTTTGCGGTGCGCACAAGAAAATAATTAAACATCAACTCGGTATGGCTGCGGCTGGCTGACGGCTCTTTAACCGTGGTCTTGCCTTTGGCGAAAAGACCCGCCAAAAGCACGGCGCTTTTCACCTGCGCGCTCGCAATTGGCGATTTGTATTTAATACCGCGCAAAGAACCTCCATGAATACGGATGGGGGGCGTTTGTTCGGGTCCCTCAGCTACGATGTCGGCGCCCATCTTTCGAAGGGGCGCAATTATACGATCCATCGGACGCCGATAGAGGGCGGCATCGCCGACGAGGCGACTTTCAAACGTCTGCCCGGCGAGCAGGCCGGCGAGCAGTCGCATGGTCGTACCGGAATTTCCGCAATCGATTTCCTCTTTCGGCGGCGTGAGCACACGTTTCTTCCCGTGGACGACGAGCGTGTTCGGATCCGGCTGTTCGATCCTGATACCCAACGCGCGGAGGGCGTTCACCGTGCGCATGCAATCTTCGCTCGGAAGGAAACCGCGCAGTGTGCATGGGCCGTTGGACAGCGCCGCAATAATAACGGCGCGATGGGAAATGCTTTTATCACCTGGGACGGTGATCTCAGTGTCAATTCGAGGCGCTCGTTTGACTCGCAATTCCATAGACCAATTTGAAAAAGATTCCCCAGAAGCGCGCAGCCGCGCCGCGTTTCATCCGCTGAACCGGCATCAGCATCGGAGATTAGGTGTCGTTGTCCAGTTTTCCTCCGATTGGAGAAAAATGAAATTGACGAACTTTTCTCCGATCGGCCCGTAAGGGGACGGTGCGTTTCCGTCCAGCTATGGAACGAGAAAAATTTTCCCCGTGTATGGATCCTTCACCTCCGTACCGGGCGGGAATCCCTCCACATCGACATACTTGCCAGGCGAAAAAGGACTCTCAACCACGTGCGCTTTGCCAGGAACAGGAATTCCGTAGGGATGGTCTCCCTTTTCAGTTTTGGCGGGCATGGCAGTTGGCGCCCGGGCAGCTGAAGTCTCTTCCCGGGCCACGTTCTCTGGCGGCGGCGCATTCGGGTTGAAGGGCTGCTGTTGAGGTGGGTATTCCTCGTGCCCCGCCGCAGGATACCTGGCAACGTTACGACGGACTCGCGACGGCGGCTCATCGACGTCGGAACACGATGAGATAAACAAGGCAATTAACAGCGCGAGCGATAGCGAAAATTTCATAGAAGCTGGTTCGACGACACTATCTTGATTCTAATTCATTGCCAATCACAAATCATCTCAACGAGCGGCGGGCAGGGCGGAAATCAGGACGAGCCAAAGAGGCACCCTGGTTTCGCGCCACCCGCATAATCCAATGCACCCGCGATATCATCGCAAAGATCGACATCTATACGATAGCGGCCCGTACTTGCTCCGAATCCAAGAAGAGATGCTGAAGAAATCCGACGGACAGATTTTAGTTGTCGATGATGACGCGGCGAGCCGCAGGATTCTTGTCCGAACACTTTCGTCCGCCGGTTACGACTGTCGCGAATCAGACAGCGGGATCGAGGCGCTGAAACTAGTGCAGCACGAGCTACCCTCGCTTCTCCTGCTCGATTTCGATATGCCGGCGCTCAATGGGGCCGAGGTCCTCAAGCGGCTGCGATCGAACAACGATCCGGCGGTCGCCCAGATTCCCGCGATCATGTTGACCGGCCACGGCGGCGAAGAAAGCGAGGTGCTTTGCCTCGAAGCCGGGGCGGACGACTTCGTAACCAAACCGATCAATGCGGCGGTCTTGCGCGCACGTATCGAGACTCAACTCCGGCTGCGCTCCATGCGCCGCCAATTGCAGCAACAAAACGATGAGCTTGAAGAGTGGCGACGCAACCTGGAACGCGACCTGGCCGCCGCCCGCCTGACCCAACAATCACTTATTCCACAAAAGCCGCCTGAGCTGGCGGGATGGGAGGTTGCCGACTGTTATCGGCCTGTCATCCAGGTGGGCGGTGACATTTACGGCTGGCTGCGGGTGCCAGATGGCCGGATTTTATTCTGGATTGCTGATGCGACCGGCCACGGGGCGTCCGCCGCGCTTCTCACAGCGCTGGCAAAGCTTCTCTTTCATTACGGCAGCGCCAAACACAATGCGCCAGCATCGCTTATGAAAGCGGTGAATGACGATTTCCGCAGTATTTTTGGGGCGCGCTCCTTTATGACGGCAATGTGCGTGGCGCTCGATCCGGCAACCGGACGCGCGAGCGTGGTCGGCGCAGGACACCCGCCGCTCATAATTTCGCGTCATGACGGCACGAGCGAATCCATTCCTTCGGTGGCGCCGCCTTTGGGTCTGGTGGAACACGCGCGATTCAGCGAGACGATTGTCGATCTTGCACGTAGGGACGCGTTCGTTTTGTACAGCGACGGCTTGTTCGGCGTCCCCCGCGGCGAACAGCGGCGGCTCACGCCAGAGCGACTGGCCGAGATGCTCGACTCCACCGCGCCCACTGCCGAAGCCCTCTTGACGCGTCTTTTGCAGCGAACGGGCCGTGACGATCAGATCAAACCGGACGACGTGACAGCGATAGTAGTGCGCCGGGCGGCCTAAAAAAATATTTTGTTTCATCAAAATTAGTATTGCCCTGTAACGAGCGAAGCATTAATCAGCCTTTATGCCGAAAACCAAAAAGACTCCTTCCAAACGCAAACCGAATCCTGCCTTCATGAGACCGGTCCAAATATCAAGAGGCACGGTTGTCAGGACAAAAAGAAAAGAACCATGATCAACGCGGACGACAATCTCAGGCCGGTATTTAACGGCAAGAGCCAGGTCAGCATGTTCGAGATGACGAAACTCGTCTCGGGACATATTCGCTAAATCGCGGAACTGCTTTGAGCCTGGCGCTGTAGCGCCGGGATACTGTTGTATGGGCGCCGCCGGGGTCGGATCCCCGAGAGGATTGTGCTTCGCGTTCTTGCGCTGGGCGACGGTTTAGCCGAAGTTGCTGGTGTGAAAAACTATCGATCGATCCTTTTCGCTGCCGCAGCCATCGGTTTTGCCGCTGGCAGCTCCGTGCAAGCTGCGCCGGAATGGCTGACCGATTACAAAAAAGCGCAGCAAGAAGCCAAGACGAGCAACAGACTGCTGCTGGTTGATTTCACCGGCTCGGATTGGTGCGGCTGGTGCATCAAACTCGACAAAGAAGTTTTCTCCAAACCTGAATTCAAAGACTACGCAAACAAAAACCTGGTGCTGATGGAAGCAGATTTCCCTCGTGCGAAAGCACAGGCCGTCGGCCTAAAGAAACAAAACCAGGAACTTGCTCAGCAATATCAGATTCAAGGTTTTCCGACAATCATTGTCTTGAATGGTGATGGCCAAAAGATCGGTGAACTCGGGTATATGGAAGGCGGAGCGACCACCTTCATCGCCGAGCTGGAAAAATTGCGCAAAGGCTGAGCGCCGATGTCGATCTTCGCGACTCCGAAACGATTCGCGAGCCCCGATCATTTCGGGGTTGTCGATCTTAACTCACTTTGCTGGCTTGGAAGGCGCGTTGCAGCACGTCCGCGAGTTCGCGCCGCGTAAACGGTTTCGGCAAGGCGCCGCGAAATCCGTAGGCCAGGAATTCTGAGAGGGCGGCCTCGTCGGAGTAGCCGCTGCAAATGATCGCGACGACCTGTGGATCGAGACTACGCAACCGTTCGATCGTCGCGAGGCCACCCATGCCTCCACGGATTGTCGCATCAAGAATCACGGCATGAAAATTTTCGCCGCGGCGTAAAGCGCGCTCGTAAAGTTTCACCGCTTCGAGTCCATCGGGTACGGCGGTAACCTCGTAGCCAAGCGATCCAAGTAACTGAGAAGTGAGTTCGCGAATGGCCGCTTCATCGTCCATCACCAGAACGCGCTGTTGATTAAACAAGGTTTGTTCCGCTGTCGGCGGCCCAGAGGTCTCGAGCTGTTCGCCAGCAGCCGGGAGATAAAAAACAAATGTCGATCCTTCCGGCGAAGAACTCTCCAAATGGAGCAAACCGCCATGTTTTTTTACGATCGAATAGCTGATCGCGAGACCCAAACCACTTGCCGTCGGTTTGGTTGTGAAATAGGGATCGAAAATTCTGGTCGCGAGTTCTTCTTGGACACCAGAACCGCGGTCGGCGATCGTAATTTTGACATAACGTCCCGCCGGCAGCAGAGCACCGGGCTTTTCTTCAGGTTCGCTATTGCGGGCCGCAATGTTAACAGTGCCGCCATGAGGCATCGCCTCGCGCGCATTGATTACAAGCGCGTTTACGACCTGCTCGATCTGGCCCGGATCGACATTCGCCTTCCAAAGATCAGCCGGGATGTCCATCTCAGCGCGCAAATTGGAACCGTAAAGGGAAAATTCAGCGGCGCGGCTAAGCAATTCCGCGACCGAGGCAACCCGTTTGAGCGGCGCGCCGCCTTTTGAGAATGTGAGCAATTGACTCGAAAGACGGGCGGCGTGTTGCGCGGCCTGGCCTGTCTTGGAAAGATACGAGAGCAAACTGCGCGCGTCGCCCGGCGCTTCAATCTGCGCCAGGCCAATATTTCCCGAGATGACGGTCAAAATATTATTGAGATCATGCGCGATACCGCCGGCGAGAGTCCCGAGAGATTCGAGTTTGCTCTTGGTAAGCCGCTTTTCTTCAATGGATTTGCGCTCACTGACATCACGCAAAAAGACCGACATACCTCTCCCGCTCGGATACGCGTGAACCTCAAACCAAACTTTGCCCGAGGCGTCGCTGGCCTCGAATTCTATCGGCACTTGCTCAGTCATGACCCGGCGATAATTCATCTCAAAAGGCGACCCAATCAGCTGCGGGAATTCCTTCCAAAGTCCCTTTCCGATCAGCTCAGTGCGGCCGCGTCCGAGGAGAGTCTCCGCTTCCGGGTTCAGATATGTAAAATTCCAGGCGTAATCGACCGCAAAAAATCCATCCATCGTCTTCTCTAAAATCTCGCTCGTGGTGCGGGCCGATTCCTCCAGGGCGGCGCGGGCCTGATTGCGTTCAGCCAACTCTCGGATTTGCCGCTCCGCCACGGCAAGCCGGACGTTTAACAATGCGAGATCGAGCGGCTTGGTTAGATAATCGTTCGCGCCTGCGGCCAATGCCCGCTCCGAATCCTCCGTGTCTTGCCGTGCCGTGACCAAAAGAATAAACATTTCATCGCCGCGCGGCTGCGCGCGCAATTCCTGGCAAAGCTCAATTCCGCTCTTGCCAGGCAACATCCAATCCAGAATCAGGAAGGGGAATGTCTGTACCGCCAGCGCCTTTTCGGCCTCCTCCACACTGCCGACCGCGACGACCTCGTGGCCGCGCCGCTTGAGGAGTCGTTGCAGACTTTTGCGGCTCTCCTGGTGATCCTCAACGAGTAATATTTTCATTCCTGGAGCATTTTTCCGACAGCGGGCTCCCCTTTCACGGTTTTTACAAGGCTGAGCCGAAGCACACCAGTCGCCCGGCCTATAGGGGAGCAAGATGACTGCCAACGCGTGATGCGATTCGCACGGAACGGTTTTCGCGATGCGTGCCCATCGCACGCTCATAACCTTGCGTTAGGAGCGGCCTCTGCTAAATACACGCATCCCGTTCGTCGCTTCCACTCATGTTCGTTTCCCGTCTGCTCTTCGTCTGTTTCCTCGGACTCCTTGCAACACATCGCATCTGCGCGGAAACCATCACCGCAGCCAAAGTTTCCGAAAAAAATAAGCTATCCGCGCCGGCGGAGCCTCGCATTACGTTTAGTTCAGTGCATGTCGATGGACCGTATATCGCGACGACTTTTGACGATGGGCCCAGCGCAACGCTCACGCCAAAACTGCTCGATCTTCTCGCAGCCCATCACATCAAAGCCACTTTTTTTGTGATCGGCGAAAATGTTGCCGAGCACCCTGAGATCGTTGAGCGCGCCGCGCACGAAGGTCACGAAATTGGAAATCATAGTTGGTCGCATCCGAACTTTGCAAAAATGTCCGATGAAGGCGTGCGTCGGGAACTGCGACGAACGGACGATGCAATCAAAAGCGCGATCGGAGCACGGCCAACTTTGCTGCGCCCGCCTTACGGCTCGCTCACCGCACGACAAAAACGTTGGATCCACGATGAGTTCGGATATCAGATCATTCTTTGGGATGTCGATCCGCTGGATTGGAAACGCCCAGGCCCGGCGGTGGTTTGCAATCGCATCTTGAAAGAGACACGCGCTGGTTCGATTATCTTGTCGCACGATATTCATCCCGGAACGATCGAGGCCATGCCGCGGACGTTCGATCAACTCGAGGCAAAAGGTTTCAAATTCGTTACTGTGTCGGAATTGATTCGCATGGCGCGTCCCGAGCCAGCAAGGGAGCGCGCGAAAGTTCCGGCGACTGCCGCTACTCCACAGCCAGCATCGACAAATTCATTGCCATCGCCCCGCGGTTAATATCGCCGGCCTGATCGCCTCCATGGGCTCCTCGCGAACACCCTTATCGTACCGAGCCGAAGAACTTCAGCGAATCTTCAATGGGCTGTCGGCCCGGCTCAATCAGGGAAACGAGACGCCCGATCTGCTTACTTACTTTTTCGCGGCAGCCGGCTTTTGCTGCGCGAGCTGCTGTTCGAGTTGTCGCCTGGCGATGACGAAGTTGTTGTTTTCACCGTAGCTGCGCCAGGGCCCCGGCGACACATCGCGCACTTCGACAAACTGCCAGTCCGTTTCATCCGTTGGTGCAAGCCCAAGGTAATCGCGAATCGCCGGAGAAACGTCCAGTCCCGCGCCATGGTTTAGATTCGGCTTTGGGCGTTCGTTTTGAAAAACGTATTGAAAATGGTCGGTGCGGAACGGACCGCAATCTTCCCACTGCGCGTAACACGTTCGATTGCCCTTGCGGATAGCGATCCAGCGATGCTGGCAAACGGAATGCCCCGCCTCAGTGTAGGCCTGCTTAAACCACGGGATGACCAGCGGCGCCTCTGGTTTAAACTGACCATGCGTGACGTCATTGTAGGGCAGCGCACAGTAAAATGGATTTTGCCGCGGTACGAAGGCGACCGGAATGTAGTTTCGCCGCGCTGAAGAATCGGGATTGTCGAAGCCGCCGTAATTGCCCGTCCAGTCTGCGTCCCACGAGCTTTTGTAATTAGGCACCGGATTGTTCCCGCCCGCCTGTTCTCCGATCCAAAACACTGTCGTTACGATTTTAGTTTTCCACGCGAAAGGCGTTGTCGCCGGGCGCGAGGACGTTGGAATAAACACCTGCGGCTCTACTTTGACCAGCGCTTGCTCGCGCAATTTCATCGCATACTTGGCAAAATCGGCCGCCGTCGCGTATGGCGAAGTGGATTGGTCCTCGGCTTTAACCGCGCCCGCTATCGCGAGAGCGAAACAAAGCGGTAACAGCCTCTTCATAGTGCAAATAGCCCGACCCTTTTATCCGATTAACGTCCTCTAGGCAAGCCTTTTTCACGAGGGGAAAATCGATTCCCAGGGTGGATTACCAACTGTTGAGGCACTATCCATTCCACGTTCAGTCACGGCTGAGCAGCGTGTCGCGCTTGAATTGCCGATCTTCTGTTTCGGGATGGTCCAGGGTAAAGTGAAGACCACGGCTCTCTTTCCGGCTTAACGCCGAATCCACGATCAGCGCCGCCACCGTTGCCAGATTCCGCAGCTCAAGCAGGTCGACCGACACTTTAAAATTCCAATAAAACTCACGGATTTCGCGTTGAAGATTTCGCAAACGGGCGCTCGCTCGCTGCAGCCGCTTGTCCGTCCGCACGATCCCAACGTAGTCCCACATCAGGCGCCGGATTTCGTCCCAGTTATGATAAATCACCACCAGCTCGTCGACATCCTGCACGCCTCCCGATTCCCACTTCGGCAACGAAATTTTTTGCGCCGTATGTGACGGTGGTCGCGCACACACGGACGCCTCCGCCGCGCGATGCGCAGCCACCAATCCTTCGAGCAACGAGTTGCTGGCCAGGCGATTTGCGCCATGCAGCCCGGTGCAACCCACTTCGCCGATCGCATATAGCCCGGCTAAGCTTGTCGCGCCGTTCACATCCGTCTTGATTCCGCCGCATTGGTAATGCGCCGCCGGCACAACCGGGATTGGTTGCTTCGACATGTCGATCCCAAACCGCAGGCACGTCTCATAAATATGCGGAAAGCGCTCCTGAATGAACTCCGGCGGCTTGTGCGTGATATCCAGAAACACGCATTGCGCGCCGGAACACTTGATCTCGGCGTCGATCGCACGTGCCACGATGTCGCGCGGCGCGAGCGAGCCGCGCGCATGGTAGCGCTTCATGAAATCTTCGCCACGATTGTTCCGCAGGATTCCGCCCTCCCCGCGCACTGCTTCGGAAATCAAAAACGATTTCGCCTTCGCATGAAACAAGCAGGTCGGATGAAACTGGATGAACTCCATATTCGCGATCACGGCGCCCGCGCGCCACGCCATCGCTACGCCGTCGCCCGTCGCAATGTCCGGATTCGTCGTGTACAAATAAACTTTTCCGCAGCCGCCGGTCGCGAGCACGATACGATCCGAGCGGATCGTTTCGACCTCTCCGTTTTTTTCATTGAGAACGTAGATTCCGAGGCAACGATCTTCTGTCGCGAAGCCGAGCTTGCCCGCGGTGATCAAATCCACCGCCATGTGATTTTCCAAAAGATCGACATGCGGTTGCCGTCCCAAGTCGCGCAGCAAAATCTCCTCGATCTCCTTGCCGGTCACGTCCTGCACATGCAGGACGCGCCGCTTGGAATGGCCGCCTTCCCGCCCAAGGTCGAACTCGCGGTGACCGGAAACTTCGCGCTCGTCGAATTGCAATCCAAGATCGACAAGTTCCTGAATTCGCGCCGGTCCTTCGGTCACAATCGTGCGAACAACTCTTTCGTCGCAAAGCCCGGCGCCCGCCTCGAGCGTGTCGCGCACATGCAGCTCGAAGGAATCTTCGTCGCTCGTCACGCAGGCGATCCCGCCCTGCGCCCACGCCGTGTTCGTGTCCGCGCCTTTGCGTTTCGTGATCACCCCCACCGAGCCGTGCCTGGCCGCTTTCAACGCAAAACTGAGCCCGGCGATGCCGCTGCCGATCACGACGAAATCGTATTCCTTCATCCGACCAGGATATTGTCGATCAAACGAGTCTGGCCGAAGAAAACTGCGAGCGCGAGGAGTGAATTTGGCCTAACGACTTCGATCGGCAGCAAGTTTTTGGCATCGACAAGATCGACATAATCAATGCGCGCCAGCGACGCTTGGCCGATCGTTTTGCGCGCCAGGTCAACAATTGTTTTTGCAGATTCTTCGCCGGCCTTTGTTCGATCTGCCGCCGCCAGCAGCGCCCGCCGCAAAGCCGTTGCTTGTTTTCGTTCCTCAACGTTCAGGTATTGATTGCGCGAGCTGCAAGCCAGCCCGTCATTTTCGCGAACGGTCGGCACGCCCACAATGTCGATCTTGAAATTGAGATCCCGCACCATCCGGCGAATGATTGCAAGCTGCTGAAAATCTTTTTCGCCGAAGACCGCCGCATCCGGCGCAAGAATGTTGAAAAGCTTCGCCACCACCGTACACACGCCACGGAAATGTCCGGGACGCGATTTACCCTCGAGCGTGTTTGAAAGCGAAGTCTCTTCGACAAAAACTGAATGATCGTCCGCATACATTTCGGCCGGGCTCGGCCGAAACAAAAGATCGACATCAGCGTTTCGGCAGAGCTCTTCATCCTGCCGGTCGGGTCGCGGATAGCGTTCATAATCGCTTCCCGGTTCGAATTGCAGCGGATTGACGAAAATGCTCACTGCAACCTCGCCATCGCGCCCGGCGTAATTGCGCGCCACCCGAATCAATTCCAAATGCGCCTTATGCAACGCCCCCATCGTCGGAACGACGACGCGCGGAAGTTTGGCGCGCGATTGGGCCAGCGCTTCGGCGACGGTCGCGAGAACTTTCATGTCGATGTTGCGTCCTCCAGCCAAATCGCCTGTCGCGCAAAACGGAATTTGCGATGGCCGAAATTTTTCCAGCCGGCTTGTCGCGCGAGCTCCGCCATTTCCGTAAAGGAAAATGCGCGCGCCGCGGAAAGTCGACCATCATAGCGCGTCATTGGCTCGCGAAAGATCAGCGCGGTCAAAAAATAGACGCCAATGGTGGCGAGCAGACCGCGTCGTAAATCGGACACGAGAACAAACTTACGCGAGAGTTCGCGGCAACGTCGCAAAACGCGCACAGCGTCTCCATCGCTGAAGTGATGGAGCGCGAGCGAACAAAGCGCGATCTCGTAAGGCTCGGCCGGCCGCCACTCGAGGATGTTTGCTTCGATACAAGAAATTTCCGGGTAATCGAAGCTCAATTTTACTGCTATTTCCAGCGTTGCGGCTTGTCGATCAAGCGCATCGATCTGAACTTTTGCGCCGATCTTTCGCGCAAGATCGACAATCAATCGCGGAATGTCGCTCGAGCCGGTGGCAAGATCGACAATGCGCAAGCGATCACCCGGTCTAATCCAGCGACGGATGAACCGGAGAACAACCGCATGACTCCCAAAGTAATGGTTCAGCTGTCGGAGATTCCGGAGATCGCGCTCCAGTTCGGCAGAGATCGGTTGCGGTTGATCCATTAATTCCGGCTGAGCCGGATCGAAGCGTCGCTTCATTCGCAAAAACAGTGACGAGAAAAATCTCGCTAGCTCTAGTTGTCACTCGTCACTTGTCACCTGTCACCAGGAATCGCTGCCAGGAGTCCGGCAGCTCGGCGGTCTCAATTTCGCCGGCAATGCGTCCCTCGAATTCCGGATGAAAGATCGTGCTGGTCCCGTAAATCATGATCACATCTTCGGAACCTTCGACCCGGATCGCGTGCGCAACACCGGGGGGCACGACTATGCCGACATTATTCCGGCCACGGTGATTATCGCCATCGACAAAAAATCTCATCGTGCGCGTAGGTAGTCCGGCGCGGACATCACGCAAAATCATCTCCGCCCTGCCCTGCACAAAAAACATCACATCCCACTGCTCTTCGTCATAACGTCTGAGCGTATAATTTGAGGGCTCGGTCACGAACAAGCGGCGCAGCCATTTTTGCGCGGTCGTCTCTGAAGGAATACTCGGCGGATGAACGTGAAATCCTTTGGCGCTATGCGCGAACATGCGGGCTGCCGACCATTGCTTCGGCCAAAATCCGATTTTTCCGAGGATTCCTTCATCGCGACGGACAAATTCGCCGAAAACGCCGCGGTGACGTTGCGAATGGATGGTCCGAGAAAAAATCTCCACCCCGGGAATCCAGGTTTTTTTTATCTCAGGCTTGCTTCGATCGGCGGCCACGAGCTCGCCGGCATCGACTCCGCTGTGCGCCAGCCGTTGCGAAAAGGACCCCGCTTTGTAATCGCGGGAGGCCAGCGCCGCTTGCGCGGCAGCGTTCAATCCGATCCACAAATTCTTGTCGCGCTTGCTCATGTAGATCTTAACAGCAATTCAGTTGCCCAACGAAAAATCGGCGCGTTCGCGAGAGAGATTTGGATTGTAATACGGATCGCGCTGCAACAGTTCGGGCCATCGTTCGCGCATGACGCCGGCCTCCCGCGGCTCGGAGGGCATTGGGCTGCCGGCCGATTCGTGGCGATACAGTTTGGCAAAAGGCGTGTATACAATCAGGTAACCGGCGCGTCGCATTTTCAAGCAAAGATCGACATCGTTAAAAGCCATCGCCAGGCGTTCTTCATCAAAGCCGCCGACTTCGATAAAAACATCGCGCCGCGTGAGAAGGCAGGCGCCCGTTACGCAGCTGTAATTGCGCGTCACCTGCAACTGTTTGAAGACACGAGGATCTTCCGCCGGAAATCCGCGAAACGCGTGTTCGGCAATCCCGCCTACGCCCAGAACGATACCAGCATGCTCGACTGTGTCGTTCGGCCAAAGCAAACGCGCACCGACCGCTCCAACTTCCGGACGCTGAATGTGCTCCGCCATCGCGCTCAACCATTCGCCGTCGATCACCTCGAGGTCATTATCAAAAAAAAGCAGCCAGGGACTTCTCGTTTGCTCGACCGCGAAATTTTTGACCGCCGAATCATTGCGCGGCCCGTCATATTGGAGCAGCTGGTGTTTGGATCGGTTGAAGAAAGAGCGCGCCTCCTCCGATTGGTCGTTCTGACCGACGACAACAAGCTCGTAATTCGGATAATTCGTTTTCGTCGTTATACTCTCGGTGCAGCGCGAAAGAAGGTCGATGCGATCGCCAGCCGGAATGATGATCGATATTTTCTTCGCTTCGGCGAGTTCGCGCTTTACCCCATAGGCGTGCGCGCGCCAGTCGATGGCGACGTGACCCCTGACGCCTTTCCGCTGGAGGTGCTCGTCAATGGCACGCCGTGCGGCTTCAAGTTGCCCCGGCTTTTGCCAGGGGCTAATGGCGCTGGAGCTTCCGCTTCGCCGCCAATGATACAAGACGCGCGGAATGTGATGGATTCGCTCGGTCTGCTCGATGATGCGGAAGAGGAAATCGTAATCCTGAGCGCTATCGAATTCGGAACGGAACCCGCCGACGCGCAAAACGAGTTCGCACCTGACGATGATAAAATGGCAGAGGTAATTACAGGAAAGAAAGAAGTCTGGCGACCAACCGGGCTTGAATAGCGGGGCGTCGAATCCGACCTCGGTCAACTTATCTTCATCGGAATAAATGAGATCGGCCTCAGGAAGTTGCTGAAGCAACTTCGCCATTTGGAAAAGCGCGTCGGGCTCCAGCAGATCGTCGTGATCCAGGAAACCAATCCATTCACCGCGGGCATGTTCGATACCGCGATTCAAAGCGGCTGAAATACCGCGGTTGCCCTCAAGTTTGAACACCTTGATCCGCGAGTCACGGCTGGCGAGGATCGATAAAAATTCTCGCAAAGTTTCATCGCCGGAATTGTCGTCCACCAAGATGAGCTCCCAATATTCGTAGGCCTGCCCCAAGACCGATTGGACGGCTTCCTCCAGCCACTTTACCGGCGTGTTGAATACCGGCGTAATGATGCTGATCAGCGGCTGATGAACAAACGTGCGCGCTTCATTGCGCATCACAGCAACCTGTTCCAGGGTCGCGCGATGCCGTTCGAACCAGTCCTGATATTTCACTGTGGCCGCTGAGCGCGCCGTGCTCTCGCGTGGCGGCCGGCCATGACCGCTTAACGCGCGAATCAGTTTTTGCGGCAGCCGATATGGGGCAAGCAGCACCTGGCCGACCTTCCGTTCTAGCGATTTGCGCAACGCCTGTTTTTCTTTCTTGAGCTGTTTCACCTCGCGCTTCGTTTCTCGGAACTGCAGAATTTTCTCTTCAAGCTTGCCGATGTAACGATTGGCCGCGTCCAGTTCGGATACTCTCGACCGCAACGCTCGCTCGAGATTTCGCGCCTGCGCGTGTAAGCGGGCAAAAGCGGTTTCCACCGCTGGCACGAGTCGTTCAGCGCTCTCCATCTGCCGGCGGAGCAAGCGAATCGCGCCGGGACCGAGTTCGCCGAGATCGCAATCGTAATCCGGCAGAAAACCGTAACGGCCGAAACGTTCGACCAGTTCGGGACGCGCCTTTAGAACTTCCACCCCTGGGCTTGGAATCAGAAGAATATCATCTGCTTGATGCGCGAGGACCTCGACCTCCCGGTCGCGCTGTTCGTTTGTTTCGCTCGACGGATAAAACCAAACCGCCCGTTCAAATTGCAGGCTGCGGTCGTTGCGCGCGCTCGTTCCATCGAGATCAAGTGCCGTGGGGCAAAGCGCCGCTGCAATTCCGGACGACGCGCACTGTTGCTCGATCGCACTCGGTTCTCCGCCAACTATGAGCAGGCGGGCGCGCCCAAATTTTTGCGCGAGAATGCGCGCAAAATCCCGACCGACCCAAGAGGAAGAGGCTTGCAACACTGCCACATTATATTAATTGAAGCGCGGCGCAGGCAAATTTACTCTGCGGCGGCGTTGCGCGAGCGTTTGTCGCCGATCCTGCATGCTCGATTTTTCAATTTATCTTCTCTATCGCGTAGGCACGGGGCTTCTGGCAGCGCTGCCATTGCGCGCGCTTTTCACCCTCGGAAACGCCTCGGGGTTTTGCGCCTGGATCATTCTCGGAAAATATCGGCGCCTGGCGCTGCGTAATATTTCGATCGCGTTCGAAAGCGAGAAATCACCGCGGGAATTGCGCCGTCTTGTCCGCCACCACTTTCAGCGATTGGGCACAAATCTTCTCTGCAGCGTGAAGCTAAGCACGATGCCACCCGAAAAAGTACTGTATCATGTCAAGATCGACAATCTCGATGCCATGCATCGGGAATTCCGCGCCGGCGTTCCTGTCGTCCTCGTCCTCAGCCATCTGGCAAACTGGGAGTTGTTTACCTCATTAATGCCGAAAGTGGTCGGTTACGTCCGCAATGCGACCGTTTATCAGAAGCTTGCTAATCGTTTTATCGACGAACACGTCCGCCGCATGCGAAGCCGCCACGGACTGGAATTGTTCGATCGCAAAGATGGATTTCAAAAAGTGATCGAGTTGCTGCGGGCCGGCGGCGGAGTGGGCATTTTGAGCGATCAACATGCCGGCGATCATGGACTCTGGACCCCATTCTTCGGGAGACTGGCATCGACGTCGCCGTTGCCTGCCTTGCTGACCAAGCGCACCCGTGCCGCGCTCATCGCCGCGGCCGTTTACACGCAAGGCGCGGGCCGTTGGCAAATGGTCTTTACGCCGCGTTTCGACACGCCGGATGACACGGTTGAATCCCTCACTGCAAAATCCAATGAAATTATCGAGCAACAAATTCGCCGCGCGCCGGAAGATTGGTTTTGGGTGCACAACCGCTGGAAAACGCCCCAACCCAATTTCCTTCTCACGCGGTACAAACGCGGCGTCTATTTGCCGCCCAATGTTTCGCCGCAAGATTTGCAGCCATTCCGCATTCTTATTCGCACCAGCAACTGGCTGGGCGACGCCGCCATCAGCGTACCGGCCATACGCGCAATCAAGAATGGGCGCCCAGACGCGCACATCACCGTCGCCGCGCCATCGAAGATCGTCGCGATGTGGAAGTTGATTCCGGAAGTGGACACAATTGTTCCTCTAAAGGACCATTCGCTACTCGCGGTGATCGGTTCGATCCGGTGCCAACCACGTTTTGACGTGGCGGTTCTCTTTCCAAATTCATTGCGCGTCGCTTTGGAAGCCTGGCTGGCCGGAGTGCCGCGCCGGGTTGGTTATCGCGGTCATTTCCGCCGCTGGCTGTTGAACCAGGTCGTCCCCAAATCACGAAGATTGGGCCCGCCAGAGCATCAGGCCTTTCATTATCTTTACATCGCCAAAAACCTGGGCGCGCCAGCTGATTCGCGCGATCTTGTGCGCGTCAACGCGGTCCGCCATGTCGATCTTGGCCGCGCAAAAATTGCTCTCTGTCCGGGCGCGGAATACGGGGCGGCCAAACGCTGGTTGCCGGAACGCTTCGCCGAGACTGCGAAAGCAGTTGCGGCACGATCGCCAGTGCAATGGGTCTTGTTTGGCACAAAAAGTGACGCGGTAATCGGCGAGCAGATTTCCCAGGCACTGGGCGACTCATGCGTAAACCGAAT
>WNFA01000831.1_pt1 | contig 24947 bp, 11 predicted proteins | sample 5400481 | NCBI WGS metagenome assembly WNFA01 (sample SAMN13153340, study PRJNA577476) | soil metagenome | isolation source: 120 cm saprolite under Douglas fir tree site 2 hole 1 replicate 2 | place: USA:California | collected 2015-04-18 | reverse complement strand
TGACCGTGGGCAACGGCGCGCCGGGCTTCGTCGGCCGCCCCTTCGACCGATCCTGCAGGGAGTATGGCTTGCGGAACGAAACGCGAACTGGCCGCGGTCCAGACGTCGATAATTCATCGCTGCGATCGATATGTTCGTCGTAGCGTCCGCTTCGTTTCGGCTGCTGTACATTGTGATCATTCTATCCCACGATCGTAGGAAGATTGTGCGATTTGATGTCAGCGAGCATCCGACCGCAGCCTAGCTATCGCGTCAGGTAACCGAAGCGTTCCCGTGGGACGCCGCGCCCCGCTATCTGCTGCGCGATCGCGACGCGTCGTACGGCTCATACTTCTGCAGCCGGGTCGAAGCGATGAACATCACTGAGGTCGTTACGGCGCCACGCTCACCTTGGCAGAACGCTTATGTCGAGCGCGTGCTCGGTTCGATTCGCCGCGAGTGCCTGGATCACATGGTGATCTTCAACGAGCGCCACCTGCGCCGCGTCCTATCCTCCTACGTCGACTATTACCAAGGAACCCGCACGCATCTTTCACTCGACAAGGATTGCCCCGACTCCCGCCCGATTATGCCACGCAGGATCGGAAAGGTGGTCGCTATCCCGAAAGTCGGCGGCCTGCATCATCGCTACGAACGTCTCGCCGCCTGGTTCCTATCGGATCCCCGCTCACCAATGGCTGCGTCGCTCCGGTACGCCGTCGGTCTCTGTATCGGAGCTCTCTGGCTCTCGATCGGGCGCCGACAGTTTTGACATTCAGATTGCAGCTCGCGATTCGCTTCATCGAATCAGTTCGATAGCAATTCTCGCAGCTCAAATTCCGGTTCAGATAAGATTTTTAGTAGAGACAGGTTGCCAGAATGCGTAACCGGCTGCGGTCGCCGTCGTTGAGCCCCGATGATTTCATCGATTCCATCGCGCAGGTTGGAATGCCGCTCACCGCATCGAGGCTTCGAAACCTCTCAAATCGAATATAGTCTGCTTTTGGGGGGCGGTGCCCCAGATCAAGGCCCTGCCCTTCGGTTTTGTAGCACATAATGATCTTCCGCCCACTGCTCACGCTTGATCTGCCAGACACTCACAGGTCGCGACGCGCCCGTGGTTGCGTCGGGAACCAGCTTGGTTCCGCGGTACCGCATTCCGAGCTTGGACATCACCCGCAACGAGGCGATGTTCTCGGGGAACGCGTTGGCCTCGATCACCTGCAAGCCCAATTTGCTAAAGCCAAATTGGATTACTGCAGCCGCCGCTTCGGTCGCGTAGCCCTGCGCCCAATACGGCTTGGCAAGCACGTAGCCGAGCTCGCCGACGCCGCGGCCGACATCGAGCTCACCAAATCCGCAACTTCCGATAAATAACTGATCGGCACGCAGCTTCAGCCCCCACTCGTAGTGGCCGCCCTGCGCATATCCGACCATGGACCGCGCCAGAAAACGCCGCGAGGTCCCGATGTTCTCATGGCGTGGCCACGCAACCAGCCGGCTGATTTCCGGGTCGCTGGCATAGGAGAAGACGGCAGGCGCGTCTTCGAGGCTCAGCGCAACCAAGGCCAAGCGAGGCGTGCTGAGCGGCACGAATGGAACAATCGGCATCGTCTAAACAATGCCGCGGCTAAACGAACACGGCGGTCAAGCCAGCCTTAACCATACAACTCGAGCACTCCACTCGCCGAACTGTCAGCCGCGTTTCATTGCCTGAAGCTTGCCGTTCACCAGCGTGGCGGCGTCGAGCATTGCCGACTGCTCCGGTTTGCGCGCGCGGGCCGAGATACCGCCCAGCAGATTGACGACGCTCTTAACGCCTGTGCGCCACCCATCCACCCGACTGCCCCGGCCAGGGTTATTGTCGTCGATATGGCTTTGGGCATAAGCCAGCCCCTTGGCGAGATAGTCCATTATTTGCTGGGCATTGTTGGGATCTGTGAGCACCGTCGCGTAGTCGTTCTTGACCGTCTGCAGATTGGGGAGTTGCCTGCTGGCGGCCCCGTTAATCAGCTCGGAAACCAGGCCTGCCTTATTAGCTAACTGCAAATATTGCACCCTATTGGCAGTCAGGTCCGCACCGCTGCTGCTGAGCCTCGTGGCCAGGGCTTGGCGGTCCTTGGGGGGCAGATTGGCCAGACTCGCTCCGGCTTCCTCCATACCGTGAGCCAGCCTGGTCCGCCCAGCTTCGATGGCACCCTGATACAACGAAGCGTAGGCTGCGTTGTTCATGGCGGGAGAGGCGCCGGTTTCAGTCTGTACCCCCGGAACAAACTGGTTGAAGAGGTAAACGCACTCGTCATCACTCAGGTCGACTGTGATCGTAGCGCCGGTATCGCTTTGTTCGGGCCGCTTCCGCGAGAGCAACTTGCTCAAGAGATCGGCTGTATCGACCGTGTTGCGGTCGGGCGCAGGAAGCGCGTGCAAAGCCCACAACATCGTATCGAGCTGGCCTGCCAGCGCGGCGCTGTCCAGCATGCGTGCGAATTCCGGGTACTGACTCAACAGGGCCAGCACATCGCGTTGTCCGCCGCGCAGAGCCGCCGTGGCGACATTGAACTTATCGGCTGCGTAAGGGCGATCTCCTTGCAGTCTTTGTCCAACTTCGATTGTCCGAGTGCTCACGGCACTCATGTCCACTAGCCCGTGCTCCCGCGCGTAATGGATAAACTGGGTGTTTCCCATATAGGCCGCGTGCTGAAGCGTGAAATTCTTCACGTCGAGGTTGGGAAACAGGTTGTTGCGGAAGATGGCCTCCAGGGTGGACTCGGGCAACGCAATCGCCGAAGGAGGATTGTCCTTGGTGGCAGCATTGCCCGGCAGTTGCAGCGTTTTTACCTGCTGAGCAACATCCGCCATTTTCGGATCCGCGAAGACCTTCAGGATCATCTCTCGCGCCAGGTCGCGATCGGCCGCGCCCTTGATATGCTGCTCGGCCAGATCCATGTTGAATAAGCCGTCGTTGTTCCAGACCCCGTAAACCACAGCCGTAACCGCCTTCTGCACGGCAGCCACCTGCGCCGCACTCTCCTCTGGCGTAAACGCGACATCTGCATGCGCGGCCTGCATGTCTCTCCGGAGCTGCGCTACCTGCCCTGCCACGCGGTTCCGGGCCGCTGTCGAGGACTCCAGCGGCACTATGTTCCGCACGTACGCTCCAAGGTCGCGGTCGCCGTAGGTTGGGATGAGGGAAGGGTCCCAGCTTGTCGTGTAAACAGCTGGAGGAGTGATGAAATCTACCGGCATCAGGTGCTTGGAGTCTACCTGGTCTTTGGGTACCGGCTCTTCGGATGCCATGGCCACGTCTCGCACCACGCTCGGCCCGGTGCGGAGGATAACCTCGAAGCGCGTAGGCCGATTCTGGCGTTCTGAGGGGACCAGGTTGTCACGCGGTTTGCCGTAGTTGCTTTGTATGACCTGCAGCACCTTAGCCACGATGTCGTTGCCGGGGATGCCGCACATGCCGCAATTCTGAAAAAGGCCCTTTTCCTGCGCCGTGGTGAACCCGCCGCCCTTTGTGGCCGTGTGTTTGGCGATGTCGGCTAGTGGCGTGTTGATCGGCTTGTCACCGTCGCAGTACACGCCGCCGAAGCGGTTGATGATCTCCAGCCGCAGGATATCGCTGGCGGCGGCACGGCCCGTGCCGCCCTTGATCTGTTCGAGCTGGAACATCCCATGGAGCTGCATGGAGTTGGCGCCGCCAAAGACCTCGTCCGTGGGAATCAGCTTGATATTATTCTGCACGGCCCAGTCGCGGTATTTGCCCAGAGGTGAATCCGCCGTAGCCGCCAGCATCTCCGACCGCGACTGGTCCGTCCAGAGACAGACATCCCAGCCGGGATTGTCGGTGGCGTTCTTGACCAGGCGGTCCATGAACGCCTTCTGCTTGGGGACGTCTTCGCGAAGCGGACCGCCCACCCAAATCGAATGTTGCAGCCGGGGCACGCCGGACTCGGTAGCGGCGCGCACCCCGATGGCGCTGTCCAGCGTACTCTCGTCGGGGGCTGGCCGCGCTCCCTTTCCGCCGCGCGCGGTGAGGCCGGTGATGCTCGCCGCCCCCAGGAATCCCTGCACCTGATCGGCGTCAAGCGTCTTGTACTTGGTGTTCGCCGTGCCCGTATTGCGTGGCGCGGTCTTCAGAAGGCCGAAAGGATCGATTGCGGTGACAAACGAGCGCAACTTCGCGGGGTCAGAGGTATCCTGAACACCCGCGCGAGCGGAAGTGAATTCCGCCTCGAAACCGCCGGTGGCCGTGGTGGTGAGACGCACCACCGCGTCATCCCACTTGACTGCTCTCGGCACCACGGGAGAAGGGCGGGTACGCTGCGGGGCAGTCGCAGTCTGCGGCTTTGGCACGGGCTTGCTTGGCTTGAGTTGGACTTTCAGCACGCCGGTGCGTTTCGTCAAAGCTTCAGGAACCTTCGGAGACGACAACTCGCCGGTTTTGGCTTGACTGGTTGTCGGCGATTCGCTCGGAGGCTTTTCAGTAGTCTTCGCAGGCAACCGTTCGGGCGTCTGCGGCTTAGGCTCCTCCTCGAATGGCGCCAGCTGGGCTCGGGTGAGTCTGCCGACCGGCTTCGTCATCGCACGCCCTCCTTGTATCTGGTCCAGGCGGCCAGACAGTTAATCGCTGGGTCGCTCGCGTAGGCGAAGAGCGCCGGCGCGTAATCCGTGCTCAATGCGACCAGCGCCAAGCGACGCGTGCTTAGCGGCGCGAAGGGTGCGAGATGATAGCCCGCTGCGAAGCCATTTCTTACGGTCTTTATAGGTGGACGACAAATCAAGGTACCTCTTTTTGTCCATCCCCCTTTAGGGATGATCTTTGGTGATTTAGTCGCTAGTAAGTCGGTAACGTACTTCCTGGCGATTTCGAAACGCACCAGCGCGCCACTTACCTCATCGGCTGTTAATGCCTCAAAATCTCCTTTTCGACAACGATATGGCCTCACGAAAATCGGCTTCTGGCATGTTCTTTAGTCGGACTGCTGTGTCGTAATCAAGCTCCGGCAGTCCATAGTGGTAGTCGGCGTTAATTTTAGCCTGGCTACCGAACGCCTGATCGTTGTCGATGCCGGTCACCTCTCCAGTTTCGCTGTCGACATAGATGTTTCCGGGATGTCGGTCGGTCTGTCCTGTGAGGTAATCTATCAGTTGTAGATCGGCGAACTCTTTTTGTGTAACCGGATTCTCAAAGTCGAATCCCCCGTCTCTATTGTGTCCGACTACTTTTACGTCGTAGAACATTACTAAACACCGATCCATCGCAGAGCTCTGGTTTATTGGTGGATGGCTTGAAATATCCTATGTTCTCCTCCGATTTGCCCATGTTGCGTTTGTATATAATCTTGGTCACAGGGTTTACGCTAGCGCTTATATCCTTTTCCCCTCTGGCCGCCGTGCCTCCGACTTCGCCGATGTGGCGGTCCTTCATTATCGGCTTGCCTGTGCCGTGCTGTTGCTGGCTCTTGAATGCCGAGGCTTTGAACTTGTCTCGGTTGGTCAACGCTTGATTATTAACCTGCTTTTCAAAAGGGTCATCGCACACCTCCCTTATATCCCATGACCAGGTACACGTTTGTCAGGCCGGACTTATCTCCCTTCAGCTTCAGCGGTAGCACGGTGCCGGCCGCTCGCACGGTGAGTCCGCCGGTATCCACCGTCTTCCCATCCGGCAGCGGTACTGGCTGGGCCGCATCGATGGCGAACGTAGCTGAGCCAGACGCCTGGGGATTGTACTCGTAGCGCGTGAAGATAGCGCGGATGGCGCCGCTCACCATGTTCGGGAACAGCGCCTGTGCTAACGATAGTTCAAGGGTGTCGGAGTCACCCTGTAGAAAAGCCTGCCAGGCATCGCTGAAATCGACGCTGAGGTTGAACGCGCGCAGCACGTCGGTGGGTTTGAGCAGTCCGCGCACGCTGGCCGCGAACGCATCCCCGCCCTGCAGGGCCGTGTACTTGAGCGTGATGGTCACTCCCGTGAGAGTGTTCAGATCGTACTTTCCGGGAGGGCCCCCGAGTTCCAGGCGCCAGCGCGAGACCGCTCCGGTGCCCTCGAAGGGCAGGAAGCGGTCGCCTTCAAACAGGAGCTCAAACACGCCGCTGTTGGTCTCGTACTGCGTATGGCTGGATAGTGCGATCTGTTGCTGCGCCTTCCAGTTGGTGCGAATGCTCGAGGGCGGCGTTTCCTTTGGTGAAAGCAGGAAGCTGACCGCCTTCGGATCGGGTTCCATGATTGTGCGGTTGGTGAGTTGGGTGAGCGTGGCATTCATGAAGATCCCATCTCCCATGTTCAGATCGACCGCGATGGTTTTCACCTGCCGACAATAATGGCCGGGGAAATCGTAGTCGAAAAGCGATTCGCTTAGATCGAACTCGCACACCCCTTCGGACTTCAGCTTCAGGAAGGCCATGGGGTCGATTTGAAGCAGCGAGATGGCTTTGGTGATTTCGAAGCGCCGTGCGTCGGTAGTGATGAACGCCGCCTGCATGCGATCGAGCGCCAGCCCGAGAGTGTAGCCGGAGAGCAGCCCTTTGTGCTGGCTGTCCCACGGCTGCCCCTGGATGAAACTCGTCTGTAACTGGGTTCCACGCTCAAACTGGAACGATCGTTCGGCCGCGCGAGCCAGGTCAAGCGCCAGCTGATAGGTTTGGTAGTGAAGGTCGGAAAGCTGGCTGATCATCCACTCGTACAGTTCCTGGTTGGTGAACTTGCTGTGGTAGAAATCACTGATGGCCTTATTCTGCTCGATCTGGCGCTCGGTGATCTGGATTTGCTGTTGCGCCGCAGCGATCTGGCAGTTAGCACCCTGAATCTGCGCGTCGATTTGCGCCATGTCGATGGTGGCGAGATCGCGCTGGAGCGTCCAGTCCTGCACCGTGCGCTCGTGCTGGGCAGACATGCCGAGGATTTCGGCAACACCCTGCACTGCCCCTGCCGCCGACTGAAGCGCCATCGCCGCGCCCTGAGCGGACTTCTCGAACTCCTCTTCTGTAACGCCAAAGCTAAACAGACCCTCTGTTTCCGCCGGCAAGAGCGACAGAGGAATTCCGAGGATGTTGAACAGCACCGAGCCAAGGTTCAACCCGACAGCCACGGCCAGCAGTTCAAGCTGGGCAACTTCCGTCGGCAGGTATCCGCCGTCCAACCAGCTTTGATAGGTGTCCTGGCGTTTCTGCGCGTTCTCCTTAGCCTTTTGAAGAGACAGCAGGTTGGCCTGGGCCTCTGCCAGTTGCGATTTCTGCATGTCTCGCGTGAGGGTGAGGATGATGCCTTCCTGTGTTGCCTGGAGCCGGCTGAGCGACTCGACATCCCGCTTCTCGAGGGCGCCCAGCAGCTCTGAACCGAGGTAGGTAACCTTCTGCACCAGCTCCTCAGCTTTCGCCACCAGGAACGTGAAGCGGTAGTGCGGCACGTCGATCGCGCCGCCTGCGCCGTCCAGGCCTGCCAGACCGGCGCCGGCCACAGCGCCCACCAGGGCCATGGGGTTGATGGGCGGTTCAAACAGCGCGAGCGGTTGCTTGACGCCGAGGATATTGAGGCCGTGGCGGATCTTGTACAGACGGTCGGCCACCCGCGTCCTATACTGGTCGAGCTCTTCGTTCGGAGGAATGAAGAAGTAAGGCTGCGCCTGCGGCTCGTTGGGCATTTGCAGGAGTGACGCCGCAAAACTGAGCTGCGCCGTGCGGTTGGTCTCGAGCTGCACGAGCATGTCGTAATCGGCGCCGGCAGCGGCCCGCATCTTGTCATACACCGAGTCCGGCGGAAGAATCCGCCGTCCCAGGCTTTCCGGACGCCTGCCAAGCACATCCCACGCCTCGACATACAGCATGCGGGCCTCGTTGATGCTCTCTCGCGTGTACTCGCCGAAAAGCATGTCGGCCCAATTCAGCAGGTTGTCGAGGTACGCCATCACGATTGCCTTGCGATACGCGATCGGACGCAGGGCCGCGATGCCGTGCGGGTCGAATGGATCGTCCAGGTAGGTTTCGATCTGGACGCGCGTGGTCTGCAAATCGTCCCAGCGGCCTTTTAACTCGGCGGTGACGCCGACCAGCTCAAGCAGGTCCTGGCCCAGGACTTTGTGGGAATCATCGAGGCGTGCGATAAGGCTATCCAGCGTTGCGGATAATTTGTCGGGAAGCTTGGTGAGCGTATCAAGCTCCGCCAGTTCGCTGTCCGTAAGGCCACGTTCGCCCTGGAACGCTGAATCCATGGCGAGGAGTTCCTTAAGGCGGTCTGCGAGGGTCTCGCGTAAGGACGAAACATCCACTTTGTTCTGTTCGATCCGGTCCAGACGGTCCTGGATCTCGATGGCAATGCGCTCCACATCCTCGGTCAGGAACGGCAGGAACTTCCACGCATCTGCCGGTTCAGTCGGATCAAAAATGTACTGGTACCATGTCTGGGCATCGTCGAACCGTTGCCCAGTGCTCAGAATGCTCGCGATCAGAGCCGGGGCATGGAAGAAGATTTCCCAAAGGTAAATGCCGTTCGCGCTGCCGAAGTCGAGGTGATCGGCAAGTGGAAGGTTATCCACGTTGACTCGGTCCGGGTTGACGCGGATGACCGTCGGGGTGGAGGTCGAAACCGAGAAGCCCGGCGTCTCGGGCGCTTCCTGGGTACGGAGACTCAAGAGGCCCGGTACGCCGCTCGTGAATAACTCGCGATTTAACCGCGCCGCGGTGGACGTGGTAAGTCGCACAAGATTGTATGTCAGAGACGTCACGGGTTGAGGCTTGGCGTCGCCAATCAAATGCGCGAATTGGCTACCCTTGAAAAGGTAAAGGCTGTTGCCAATTGGAAGAGCGGCGTCAAATCCGTCGAGTAACGGAGCGGGCAGATTCGAAAAGCTTCCGCGGATCGGTGTACGCGCTGCCAAGGCGTTCCGAAGATTCGCTACCATAACGTTGCCGCCGGAATCGTCGGTCGCCAGTTTCAGGGGCAGCTTGGAGAAGCGGTCACCAGCGAAGAGATACAGGTCTTCCCCGATCAGTATCGCAGCGTCAAATGGCCTTCCGCCCCACACGGCGGTGATGGATCGCACCTCGTGATTGCTGTCCCAAGCAGCGGCCACGCCTCTATCGGTTTTCATCACTTTGTCGGCGCGGAAACTGTACCGCACGGTGGGCAAATCGATGTAAGTCTCGATTGCCTGGCGCAACGGCGCCCAATTCATCAGCGAGGGGCGGAAGTCGCGAGACAGTACTCCAGTCGTCAGGTCAAGCCGGAGAATGCGCTGGCCAGGGACGCTGTCATCGGTGTCCAGCAACAGAATTGAACCTTGCAGGCTGAGCGCATAGACCTCCCACTGGTCGATGTTGTCGAAGACGTTTGTGGGGAGGTGGAATTCCCGGGCCAGGTCACGGACCAATGCGCCGGCTAAACCGCTGCGCGGATACTCGGGCATAGGCTGCTCCGGCTCGTCCGCTTTGCAGCAAATGAAGCTGTCGCGGCCCACGAGATAGAGCAATCCTCCATGGGCGAACGCTCCTCGCACGGCACCAAATGAACCAAGGTCGGCGAGGACCGGCGCCTGATCCATGTACGTCGACAGAGTATTGCCGGTGGCGGTATAGCAGGCGATCTCGTTACCGCTGAACAGGTAATGCTTGTTGTCCACACGATAGACCGTGTCAACTCCACGGACTAGGATGTTAGTGCGGATACGGCCCCAGCGGCTTTGGTTCGCAATCGGCTGCGAGAGAGCATTGTCGAAGACGTGCTGGGTTCCCATGAAGTAGCAAGTCCGGCCATCGGGCATAACAATGGGCGCCCTAAAAGGAACCGCAGGCAGCCGGTCGGGATTGCCCGCGAGCGGCTTCGGGTATCCTGCATCAGCCAATTGATACTCAGTGCCTGTATAACGCAGATACGAATCGCCGCTGACCAGGAATGTGTGCTCACCGTGAACCAGGGCTGCAGTTACCGGGCCGCCCTTGGTGAAAGCGTTACTCACGCGGCCCCAACGGCCGGCGATGGGCGCCGCGAGGGATGCCCAATGATCGATAGCATTGCCAATACCGGCGACGCTGATGTCGGCCGGATACACGCGCACATGGCTGTCCACCCCAAACAGGTAAACGCTGCCATCAGCTCCCGGCAACGCCGCCCGGATATCCTGGGAGTAGGGATGTTTTTCATTACTGCCCGAGACAGTTACCGCCGCGCCCCCGGCGATGGGGGTCAAGGCAAACCTGAGTTTCCCTTGCAAAAATGACGCTATGTCCTGCCCAGGACCGGGAGTGGAATCGGCCGCGGGCTTCACTGCCGTAACTTTGTTCTCTGCGAAGCTATAGATTTCCGTTGCGGCGCCTATCCGTACCTTGAACAGCAATTCCGCTCCGCCATCCATCGCTCTCAGGATGATCGCGCCTGCATCGACGTCGTTCGGGTTGCTGCAATGGAGCTGTTCGAGGATCGCACGCAAAGACTGCGGTTTGGGTGACTCGCACAACGTGAGATCACTGTCAGGGTAGGACGTGTAGAAGGCCGGACCGATCAGGAAGCTTCGTCCTTCGCGGCTGAACGCCGCAACCGCCACAGGCTGGCCCTTTACCGGCTCCGTGAACGCATTGCGTTCCAGCCCCCAACGCTGCTCGATCTCCGCTTCCGCGCCAAAGGTCTTCTTGGAATCGAGGGTGACGTATTTTGAGCCCTGGAAAAACCAGGTTGTATCGCTCGGGTTGGTAAACGCGGCGTCGATTGAGGACCAGCTTGGCACACCATCCGTTTTGCCGTCGGTGCCGGTGCTATGCTCGCCGTCGGTGTCGGCCCAATCGAGGCCATGCGAATACTTCAGATAGCGGTCGCCGCGGATGAGGAAGTACACTCCGTCGCGCTGCCACGCCGCATCAATCTGGTCTTCGGCGTGGATTTTCGTGCAGCGCAGGCCCCAACGGGTGTCGATGCGATGCTCCGTTGCATCACCGCGCACCGCATAGACGAGACTCTGATTGTTGAACAGGTACTGCCGTCCATCGGAGGCGTCCAGGCAGGCGTCTACGTGGTCCCATTTGGGCAGGCCTTCCGTGTTATCAGCCAGCGGGAGTAGCTTCGCATCCGAGTGTTTGACTACTTTCGACTCCGCCGGTCGAGCGAGAAAGCTGCCGCCCTTCATGTCGAAGCTATACCAGGGCGCATCGTCGTTCACGCCTGCTGAGCCGATCACGATGACCCTGTCGAGGTCCAGCGTACTGATTTCGCCGGGATCGAAGAGACCCTCGAGTATGTCCGCGCGAGTGTCAAAGACCGGGGAAGCCGGGAGGTCCGCCACGGTGAGATCTGCGGTGAGACGTTTGGCGCGGATCCTCGGGGCGATCCCCATAACCTGTTCAATCAATTGCCGGGTCAGACCAAATGTAGACTCCGGCAGCGATTGGAGCCCGGAATTCAGGTCGTAAGTGAAGTTTACGGTGATCGACTCCACTCCGGCGGAGTCCGTGCCGTCCGTGCCGCTCACCCGTAAATGGGTGGTCTGTATCTGTTGGCCCTCAGTGGGCCCCACCCCGAGCGTCTGAGGCAATGTCCACTGCTGACTCAGGTCATAGAAGGAGTACATGATCTTGACGAAGTACTCGACCTTCTGCTTCCCGGTTACTTGCTGCACATCACCTTTGGTTGTGGTTTGCAGCGTGGTGGACGACTGATCGTCGGGCTTGATCTTCTCAATCTCAGGCCAGAAGACGAAGGTCCTGCCGAATGCGCGCACCGGATATACGCGGTCGGAGTTGATGTCGATGCCGAGTTCCTGCCACGCATCCCAGGCCGCAGTGGATGAGCCATTGTTGTCGTGGAAGGTAGCCGTTCGGTAGTAGTAACGCCGTGGATCGGTACGTGTGGCGCCGAACAGCGTCAGCTCGGACATGTCGGGCTGGGTGGGATCGGGTTGCCACACATAGCCGCCGGCAATGATAAGCCGCGACACCTCCGTGTACTCATCCAGGTATTTCTTGTAGGCCTGAGTCACTGAGTCGTTCGTGATCTCGCCCTGCTGCAGGTTTTGCTGCAGGGATTTGAACGCCGCAGTTCGCGTTGCGCGGAGTTCAGGCCGAATGTAAGACTCGGGATAGAGGAAGACCTTGCGGTTGGCCTCCCAAACCCGATAGTTCTGCATCCAGCGCCACTGCTCTTTGAATTTAGCTCGCCGGGTGGTATTGTCGCCGGTCGCCGCGGCAGGCTCCAGGTTGGTGAGATAGCGGTAGAAGTAAAGCTGTGCTGCCCCGATGGCTTCGACAATCGTACTCGTGTCAAGGCTCGCGTCCACCTCCACATCGGTGAGCAACAAATCGCTCAGGTCGCGGGCATCCGATAGCTTAATGGGGCTGTGCGCCAAGAGCCACGCCACCTGCGCATCGCGCAGCGCGCCACTCAGCCCATCCCCAAGCTGACGCTGAATCGCTTTCCAGTCGTCGCCCGGATACAAAGTGCCGAGCAGCCGTTCCAGGATATTGGCGGCGGTAGTTGGGTCGCTGTGATCGCCGTAGAGCGGCAACCAGACCTGCTCATACAATTCCTGCGGGTGGGAACCCAGGCGACGGGTCAGCTCGAGCGTGGTGTGGAGGCGAAGAACTTGTTCGATGTCAAAGTTGACCTCGGCTGCCAGATCGCGATTCGGGCGATCCAGGAATGCGTCCCGCCGCTTGAGCCACTGTACATCGGCCAACTCCCAGCCGAAGAGGGTCGCCAGCAGGGCATAGGGATCGACGTTGTCGCGAGGGCTGGCCAGCAGGAAGTCGCTCAGCGAGCCGCTGTCCGACGGGTGACTCAGGTCGAGCGCCACGTAGCGCTGAATGGTCCGCAGGTCGCCCAGCAGGAAGTCGTTCGACGCGCGCCAGCGGTTGGCGAACAGTTGCGGATAGATGGGATCCATGCGTCTGTAGCTGCGATCGCTGTAGCGCACGTACCGCTTGTCGCGGCAGAGATAAGTTCGGTCGTCGAAAACAAAGGCTCCATCGATGCCGGCTTTGAATTCCTCGGGGAGGTCGCCCCACTCATCACGAATCGCGCGCGGGTAGCCTTCATCCACGAACTCGGCAGTCGGATCGGAATACCGCAGGTAATTACCACCCTTGAATAGATACAGCGACTGGTCGGGGGCGACAAAGGCGGCGTCAATGGGCGGCTGCACGCCGGTTGGCGAGGAGACGAAGGCGTTGTTCACCCGGCCCCAGGTCCCCTTGATCGGCATAGGTGCTAACTGGTCAGCCTTTCTGTCGGGGTCGTGCCGAACGAATTGCTTGTCCTTGAAAAGGATGAGGGTTTGGTTGTCCAGGTAGAGCGCGGCGTCCAGGTCTTGCTGGAAGCCGAGAGGGAGGTTGACAGGTGTGGCCTCAAGCTCGCTTAAGAGGCTGTCGGCGATGCTCCGCGGGTATCCGTCATCGACCTCATCGAGTTCCGGCTTGGTATAGCGTACGTACTGATCGCCGCTCAGCAGAAACAGCGCACCATCCTTTTTTCGCGAAAAAGCTGCGTCCACCTTCGCATGTCGCAGCAGCTCGTTGCGAACACGAGCGACTTGCTGGAGTGGATAGCTGCGGCTCAGTTGCGAGGAAAGCGCATAGCTCCTGCGCGCGAGGCTGACAAAGACAACACCGCCAGTGGTGAACGCCGCCGTGACCCACACATCCTCCGGCTTCAGACTCTCGAATGCCGCTTCGATCTCCTCGGGAAGCTGCTGGAATGGCGCCTCGCGCCGCAAGTTAACCGCGATCGGGAGCGGATACCCGGCGTCCACGTAATCGTACTCGCTTCCCGTGTAGCGGAGGTATTCATCGCCGCAGAACAGGAATGTCTGGTCGCCATAGACCAAGGTTGCATCCACTCGGTTGGATTGAGTGATGCGATTGTGCGGAAGCGCCCAACGCGACGAAATGGGGAGTGGAACAGTTGCATTGTTGCCATCGTGTGACAGCCACGTCCCGTTCGCGAAGAAATATGTTTTAGCGTCGGGACCTTTAACGACTGCGTGAATGGTCTCGAAATCGGGGAAATGGCGCGACAGGCCAGGCCAACGTAACGACAACGGGCGAGGAACCGGCCAGATATCCGCTTTGGCGTCGTAGTGGAGGAACTCGGCGCGCCGGATCAGAATGAGGTCGTCTCCTTCCGCCAGTACAGCATCAACCCTGTCGAAGCCGCGACTGATGTAGCGGTCAGGAATCTTCCAGAACGAGAAGTCACCATAGAGGGGAGCCGGGTCATTGGGCCGGCTGTAGTCCGTCCCAAAATAGCGGACATAGCGAAACGAGCCATCCCCGGACGGGGTCTCCACCAAATACGTCACACCCTTGTGAATGAAGCAGTGGCGAATGCTCTTCAGTCCGCCCCAGTGGGTAGAGATCGGCAATGGATTCGCGTCTGCAAAATCGGGAATTTGAGTAGGCGCCTCCGGGGTGGCTGTATAACTGACAAACTGATCGCCCCGGAACAGGTATAGTTTGCCATCGCGCCCCAGAAGAGCACTGTCCACACGTTCGTCTTCGACGATCCGATTCCGGACGTGCCCCCAAGCAGCACCGGTGGGATATTGCCTTTCGAGTGAATTGTCGTAACACTGTCCGTCCCCGAACAGGTACACGTTCCCGTTCAGGCCGCGCAGGATAGCCGACAGCTTACCCTGGAACGCCGGAGGAGCCGCGCGCAGCACGCGCGGGAACCCCGGTTGCTCTGCCTGGGTGTTGGCCTCAGGTGGAAGAATGTGCAGCCAACCGTTTTTGCCGAATATTGTGAGGCGGCCTTCCTCGACATCGGCGGCACACGGCTGGTCAATTCCAAGTCCTTCTAACTCGCGACAGTGTTCGACTGAGGCCACGTATATCTGGCCGGAAATGAACACGAAGACGTTGCCCTGGTCGGCCCAGATTCCGTCGATGCCCCGCTCGGCCGGCGCGTCAAGGTGCGCGAATGGAGGCTCCTTGCGCAGGTTATTCCCGATGCGCAGCGGATACCCTTCGTCAACGAACTTCTGGTTATCGCTTGAGTAGCGGTAGAACTGGTCGCCCGAGAAGAGGTACCGGAAGCGCACCTTCTGTGTGGCGGGTGCTCCGTTGGTTCCCGTCCCACTGACGGCCGAAAGGATTGTGACGCCGGCATCCACTCGTCCCGTACGCTCCAGGTTGTTGACCAACTTGCCCCAGTGCTCCTTAACTGGTTTTGGGAAGCGGTCATCGACTCGTTCAAGTGTCCGGTCGCTGTAGCGCACGAAGGACGGTTCCTCATCGTTCGAGAACACGTAAGTCCGCCCATCCCGCCCGGTAAACCCCGCCAAGACTGAAGCAAAGGGCAAGCTCTTCCACGCTTCACTGATCGGCGCGGGCTCCGACCACCAACGGTGATTGTGGTCGAAGCGAATCACCTGATCTCCCCGGAAGAGATGAACGTGCCCGCCGCGATCCACGAACACCGCATCGGGTTTGTGGAACTCGAGCTGCACAAGCGCCATTGGCAGGTTCCACCAGTTGTCATCGATTGGCAGCGGGTATCCATCGTCCGGTTTCGTATAGTCGCGAGTCGAGTAACGCAGGTAAGTCAGGTGATCGGAGCTGAAGACGTAGGTTTTGCCATCCAGCACAAAGGCTGCTTCCACGCCGGAGAGACCGCCCCAGTCGCGGCTGGTCTTCCGGGGATAGCCTTCGTCGATGCGGTTCAGATCCGAACCGCTGTAGCGCACGTACTGATTGTCGCTGAAAACGTAGATCTTGCCATCGAGTCCGGCGAACGCGGCGTCAACACGGCCCGTTTGCTGCAGCTTGTTCTCAACCACTCCCCAACGCTGGCTGGTAGGAGCCGATTTCCACTTTCCGGTTTTTCCGCGGGTGGCGTACGATTGGTCGCGAAACAGGTATATCGTTCCGTCTTGGTCTGCCACGCCCGCGTCGATGCCTTGGGCGAGGGAGTCTGGGAGGTTCGGAAAAACTGTGGCCAGTTTATCTGGATATCCCTCGTCGGCGCTGAGGCCGTCACTTTCGAGGCTGTTGCTGCACAGCGATACCTGGTCGCCAACTACCACTCCGCAGCGGCCGTCCACATCGATGATTGCGTCCACCGCGGGGGCTGATGCGAGATTGTCGCGGACCCGGCCCCAGACATCAACGATGTTCCGCTCCACTCCGGGCTCGGTCGAGGCAACGAAGCGATCCTCCTTGAACAGCCAGCTCACCTCGTCGCCACGCGATACGGCGGCATCGATGCCTTGCTCCCATCCTTGCGGCAATGGCCCGAAGCCGAGTTCCTTCGGCCAATGAGCGGCGATTTTTCTTGGGTAGCCCTCGTCAACAAAGTCCTGCGGCCAGTTGGAGTAGCGAACGTACTGGTCACCGCAGAACAAGTGAATGCGCCCCTCGCTGTCGAGCAGCACGCCATCAATGTTCGCGGGATCGTCGAAACTGCTCTGCACGCGGCCCCATTGCCGGGCGGTCAGGCCGGTCGCTTTGACCCAGCGTTCGCTTCCGGATGCCCGGTGCCACACACTCCCCTGGGCCAGCAACGAGTGCTCCCCGCTGGGCAATGTGTACACCGCATCAACCCCAGGAAGGCCCTTGAACTCGGGAGACAGCTTCTCGATCGGAAGAGGTCCTTCGTTCAATTGCAGCGTGTTCGCATCGAAGGTCCAGTACTGCGGGCCGAAAAACAGGTAAAGTTCGTTCCTCGCGAATTCCAGTGAATACGCATCCTCCATAAGGAAGCGATTGAGGCCTGACGTATCGCCGCCCTGAAGACTCAGCGCAAGCAGGTTTTGTATTTTCGGACGCAGCGTAATGCCATTGAAACGCTGTGTCTCGTAGATCAACGAGCCAACCAGAAGGCGGTTGATATCGCGCAGCAGGTCCGTTTCCAGCGAGGCACGATCTGATCCCTCGGCGGTGTAATTGGCCAGCGCAGCGACGGTGTCAGCGGTTAACTGCGCCGCCAGCCATGTGTCGATCGGCCTGCCAGGCTGCTGCAACTTAGCGGCAAGAGATTCGAGGTTTAGGATGTCTCCGGCAGCAAACGCCGCAGAGCCGGAAGATTGACCGCTCGGACCCGCCCATAGCGCATCGATCCGCTCGACACCTTTCGGCAGTTCGATTCCTTCGGGGAACTTATCTACGAGTCCCTGGTCGCGGAATGCAGCCTCGATCTGGCGCGCACTCATGCGCAGCTTGCGGGAGAAATTCGCGAACTCGGCCGTCCGGGCCATCGTGGCGCGGAATCTCCGGTCGATTGGCGGTGCAGCGACGACGTTATCGACGGCGTCGCGTAGCACCGGTGTCATGATCCTGGCGGCCACAGTGGGCCCATCCCCGAGCAGCGGCTTAAGGATCGCCGAGGCTGCTTCCGGGCTCAACCCGATTTGCGATCCAATCGCCCCTAGAACGGCCGCCTCCTGGGCGTCGGCTACTGTCTTCAACGATGCTGTGAGTTCCTTGACCGCCGCATCGGTTGCGATCGCTACATCATGGATCAGCAAGAACACGTCCCGCGAATAGTCCGCATACTCCGGGATCATGAAATCCTGCGCGTTGGTCACCAGAAGAAAGCGTTTTACCTGCTTGGGTGACAAGGAACGGTCCGGTTGCAGGTATGCATCTGCGCATAACGACACGACAACATTGGTCGCGTGGTCGCCGCTTATGCCGACTGACGCCAACGCGGCATCGGTCAGACGGAATTTGCTGGACTCCGTATGGATCTGCTGGAGTAGGCTCCAGACCAGCTGAACCTGCGCGGCCGAGTATATCGGTCCCAGGTCAAACGGGGCCTGCGCATTGGCGATCTCAGCGAGAACCGCGGGGCTGAGCCGCATCTGTCCGTCCAGCGAATCGCTCGAAAGCATCTCGCGAACGTCCAGCGCGACATATCTATCGGCCAGGGGCCGGAGATCGTCCGAGCCGACCATCAAGTAGGTCTGGCGCGCCGCCGTCACGACACCTTGCAACGCATCGAGGATTGAGCGACGGTGGCGGTGAAATTGCAACCCCACGTCGAAAGTGTCCGCAGTCAAGCTCTCCAGCAGCTTCCTGTCGGTAATTCTCCGCGCTGGGTCGATGTGATGGTTGAAAATGAGGTTCTGTTCGAGGCTATCGCGCTCAGCAGAGCTCAGCGGTAATGCGTCCCAGATGTCATTCCGCAGCGTCAATGCTGTGTCCAGCCAGCGATCTCGCCGCCCTGCAAGCCAGGTGTAAATCTCCGCACGGAAGGAGTCGAGGCCAACGCTGATCCGGATGCTATCCCGATTGGCCGGATCTCCGAAGATCGACGGGTCCTGCACTATGCCCGATGCATCCAGAAGACCCACAAAGGTGAGGCGCTCGATCCATTCATCCGCCTCCGCTGCAGAAAAACCGAGGTTCAGCAGGTCAGAAGGATAAAGATTGAGTTGCACATCTGTGATAGCCGGGCTCGAACTAGCTTGCCCAGCGACGGCTGCTTGTTGGGTCGGGTCTGCACTCATCCCGTCGCCGGGTTGCGCTGCCATGTCCCGCCCGGCTGGTAGGGTGTCCGCAGCCATTGCTGCACCCGCGTTCGCGTCGGCCTGCGCCGCCGTGTACAAACCATTGAGGAAATCGAAGGTTTTAGCGAAGCGCGTCGAACCGTCGGGTTCGAGCACGAAGTCCTGTGCGCTGAGCGGGAACTGATCCTCCTGCAGCATGCCGTTCGTGTCCAGCACCCCACAGCGGACCAGAAGTGACTGCAGATAGGCCGCGAGATTTTCACCTAACCGCAGCGACTCGATATCCTCAACGCTTACCGTGTCGAGCGCTTGCAGTACAGCATGCGCAGCATCGCGTGCCTTATGCTCGTCCCAGGCTGCCAGGCGCTCATCGGCGGAACATACCAGCCCTTGTGCCCGCTGCTGGAACGTAGTCAGCGCGATTCGGGCGGTGCGCTCGGTGACGTTATCGGACTGCAGCGATGTAGCCGTCAATGCAGTGGGCACAAACGCGTCGTAGAGAGCCTGAGCGGTCGCACGTAGCTGCTTGTTCTGTGCCGCGGCCATGCTTGCGGCAACGGCGGTGCCTGCCGCAACTGCGCTGCCGCCGAGAATGGTCGTAGCTTCGGCAACGGCGGTGGCTTCGGCAACAGCGGTGGCTGCGGCAACGCCGGCAATTGCTTCAACGTCTTGCGGCTCGAGGCTGGCCGCGCTCGCCCAGGCCCCAATCGCCATGATGTTCTGTATCAGCCCTGAACGGGCGTCCAGTGGCCCTTGCTCCAGCACCTGGTAAAGATCGGTCTGGGCGGTCTCTTGGTGATACAGCAGGTCGAATGCGTTGATCGCCTTCAGACCCGGATCTCCCTCGATCACATCGACCAGCCGCAACAATTCCAGCGGTGGGAGATCGGTCAACTCGGCCAGTCGGACCACCCGGTGCAATACCGAAAGGCTGTGACTGTCCGTGTTTACGAGCAGGCTGGTGCGCCCACGGCTGGTCGCCCGATCGCGAAATAGTTTGATCACGGCTATCAGGTCAGCCGCCGATATACCTAATGCAATTTGGATCCGCACGCGCAGCGCTTTGTTATCACCGGTATCGGACAACAGATCTCCGGTCGCCGCAAGTTCGCTCCAGCCTGCGTACGCCTGGGGCAGATGTCCGCTGCCGGAGCTCACGTATTTCTTGGTGAGGAGAGCCGGGTCTCTGTTGAAAACTCGGTCAAAGAGGCTCGCGGACTGCTTCGGATCGTCACCCGCCCCTAAAGCGGCCTCACCATCGAGTTCACCGAAAAGAGCGCAAAGCACATCTATGGGAGCTTCCGTCCGTGCTTGCAGGTCGACGAGCACCGCCAGGCGGCGCAGGGCGTTTAGGTCGAGGGTATTCCCGCAGATCTGCCGCAGCACCAAATCCAGCGACACCAGATCGATGCCGGTCCAACGAGACAGGCAAAGAAAACGATGGACGCGGTCGAACCACGCGTGTGGGATCCCTTCGCCCTTCGCACTCCAGATCAGCCGTTGCTCGTCCGGGTCCAACTTGACGAAACCGCCAAGGTTACGGTTGATGAAGAGCTGCCCGGCCGCCGCTTCGCGTTCCGAAACGCCGCCACTAATGCCGGAGCTCTGGCTCAGTTGCGAGTAAAGCAACTGCTGCAGTGAAGTTGCGTCTAGCTGGGCCGCGGTCCGAAAGCTATCGAGATCCGCCAAGGTCGATAGGCTTATGTTCTCCCCGAGACCGTAAGCACTACGGAGGGCGGCGCTGTCGTTGGAAAGATCTCGGACGACTGCAGCGGCGCGCGCCGGGGAAAGACCAAGCCGCTCTCTGGCAAGCACATCGATGTCAACGTGGACGGCACAACTGCTTTGAAGATCGCGGTAAGCCGTGCGAAGCAGGAGCAGCAGCTGCCGTATCCTTTCATGCTGGTACTCAAACGGCAGCAAGAATGGATGCTGCGCGTCTGCCAGGACGTCATCAGCATTCTTCTTGGCCAATGACGCAATCTTGTCCCCCAGCACCCGGTTTGCGATATCCAACTGGCGTATCAACGAAAAGCTCTGCTCCCCGTTGAGTAGGATCTGCGCGGTGATATCGGGTCGTCGATTGCGAAAGTCGGACGGATCGAAGCGATCTTCCAAGAGCTGCAGCAAGTCCGCGAGGTAAGCTGCAGGTGCCGTCACTGAACGCCCGGCGTCCGCTTCCTTCGTATCCGGCGAGCCAAAGAGATCGGACCAGGTCGGAAGGGATTCTGTACTGTCCATGATGTTTATGTCTCCTGTCCTAGGTAAACCATAGAGCTATCCCCGGTCTCTACCGCAAGAATGACCGTGTCACTTTTCCAATTATTTGGGTGCGCCAGCTCCCGAATTGCCGACCACCACCCCGCAACTCCTCATGCTCCCCTGCTAGGGAGTTGGACTCTGCTCAATGTCCATCTTTGTCACAGTCAGGCTTTGTCACAGTCAGGCAGTAGTTGAGGGACGAAGTGTGGCCGAACTCGGTGCCGAACTCAATGCCCCAAAGCCACCAGCTTGAATTTATACCTCCCGTGACTGCTGCTTCGTTGAGGAAATCGAGCGGGTTGAAACGGATCTCACCCGAGACAATATTCGACGCCCGACAGAAGCGAGCGGGTCCAATGAAGCTGCTGCTCGCGGCAGTAAGTCTGCAGAGTTTCGTTCATCAGTCCTGGTTTACAGCCGCTTTGAGGAAATTGTCGGGCTGCGCTCCATTCCAATATTTGGAAGGTGAGGTTAATGAATTATAACCTCCTTCCTGATGGGTGATTAGGCTGCCCTGCCGCCCTGATGGGTGATTAGGCTGCCCTGCCGCCGGCAGGGCGGTTTAATGAGTTTGGCAGGCAGGGGAGGGCGGCACGCTCGCCCGTTTTGCTGCAGATTATTGCCTACGAGTTCGTCTCCGTACGGCATCTTCGCGATCTGAAAAGTCGCAAATCGTCAAATCGTTTTTGCGCGTGTGGCAATTCCCGGGAATTGCGTGATAGTGGCTCTTGACGTAACAAAGTAAAGCGCTTAGTATTGCTAATAGGATCCACCGCAGTTGCGTGCGCCTTGATTGAGGAGGGGGTCGCATAATGGAGCGGATTGATGAAGAAGGGGAGACGCAAGAATCCTCACGCCGTGGCGCTGGGCAGGTTAGGCGGGCTGGTTCGCAGCGCGGCCAAACAGCGGGCCAACCGGGAAAATGGCCGCAAGGGCGGCCTGGTCAAAAACCGCAAGAAGACAATCGCGGCGCGCCGCAATGCACGTCGGCCACGCCCTGGGCGTCGGAAGAACTCGTGAACACGGTCAACCCGCGCTCTTCTCCGAAAGGCGTTTCATTCCGAATCAAAACCACGCCACCCCGTCAATCTAAAGTGACGGTTAAGCCGGCGAATACATTCAAGCCAGTGGCAGTTGGGAGAACCATCGCGAGCACGGGTTGCAATTTCGTGCCACATTTTTTGCGTGACAGCGCCAACCTCGGCTGAAGGCATGGAGAAATACTTAGGCTCGGGTCTCATCAGGGGTTATCGGCCCGACCTTTGCCCAGCGGTTGGTGAGTGCCTTCAGTGAGACGGTGTTCGAGGTCATCGAGCACGCGCCGCAAAGGCTACTGCGAGCGAGCACGCGGCCGAACCGGGCTGCCTTGCTCTCCCATAAGCGTAGGCACTGCTGCAACCCCGAGATAATAAAAAGGCATATGGCGTAAACCGAAAGACGTCCATTTCACAATCGCGGGCGCCTTGATATCTTGAACAGAATTCAGTCCAAAATTCGCAAACGAATGCTCAGTCGCTCGGGCTGGTAGTTGCACGGTGATGGCGGTCGTGCAGGTCAGTATTGAGCGCCCAAACGGTAATTCCAATAGCAGCCGCTGCTGCAACGCCAAGGACTGCGACCGAAGCTGTCTCACCAGATGTCCAACCGGCTCCCGCGGCTTCGCACATACCGTTTTGTGCGGCCAACGCGGCCGACGAGGGCGACACTTCCCAGTTAACGTCCGCGCTGGCCTCGGTCAGATTGAGTACGCCCGAACCCGGCTTGTACGTAGTGCCGCCGGTCTCGATAAAAAGGTCAACCGTTCCTTGCGGAAGCCCCGTGATTACGTACCTGCCGTCAGCGTCAGTTGTAGCCTGACCAATTACGTTACAGGAACTGTCCTTGGCCGTTACCGGCAACCCGGCGATGGGCTGATTTTGCGCATTACGTGCGACCCCGCAGACCGCCGCGGCAAAAGCCGGTGTGGCTATCGCCACGCTCAACACGGTCATCAACGCGATCTTCCAGTTTGCCTTCATCGGATGTCACTCTTCACCAAATTAGTTCAGCATCTAGGACGCACTGCGAGAGCGCATGTGCTCATGCATCAGCACCCCGGGGTTAGGAGGGACAGGGGCAAATTCTTCTCCATTTTGGCCCACTCCACTGATTTCGCTTCTCCGCCCCGGCACCCTCGTCGATTCCCTCCAGCCGTGTCTCGACTTCGTGCATTGCAGTTTCTCTCGACTGGCCCTATTTTCTTTCGATCTCAAGGGTCGGCTTGGGGTGCTGTGTCCCCCTTGAGCAGGTTCCCCAACGCTTCGAACAGGGCAGGGTTGTCCATCACATAGAAGAGCCCACCCCGACCGTTTTGGCTCCTCGAGCACTTCGGCCCGTGGACAGCGCCCTGCTGGTTCATGTCGCCGAATATCGAGTAGTGATGATCGCCAGATATGGAGACTCCTATCTTTGCGTGATTGCCATTTGCACTCGGTCCTCCGGTCAAGGCGAATTCGATATTTTCCCATTTGCCCGTGGTCGCTACCTCAACGGCTCCCGGTGTGCCAAGGGCGTCGTTCCAACAATCGATCTTGTTTGAGGCGGTTGTGCTATAGATTTTTGGGTTCGCCCACCAAGTCGCCGTGCGCAGTGAGGGCCCGCCAAGGAGTGCGGAAATCATCTGCCACGGCGGCACATTCAGGTCTGAAGGCTTCGAGATCAGTTCCACCCCGCTCGACAAGTTCGCCTTCATAACGGTTGTGCTACTCGACTTGACCCCGAGTGTTCTAACGATCAGCTGAACATCTGGGGGGCCTCCGTTGTTAACAATCTGACGTTTGTTCAGATCAGTGACCACGCTCGCGTTCTGAAGCGCCGACAAAACCTTTATCAGATCATCTTTGGTTAACCTTACCGCGAAGAAATGTTGACTTACCTTTACATTGTCATCGTCCACGCAACCCAGAGTGTTGCCATCCGTGGCGCGAGGAAATCTCTTGCTTCCCGCCGCTGGCCAGGAGGGAGTCGTGACTTGCAAAGCAAACCCTTCACCGGCGTCGTTCCACGCGACCATGCCTTTCGAGTGACCCCACGGAGCGCTACACTCCTTGGTACATCCGCTGATCACGGGATCATCATAGAATTGATCATTCCAGATCACGTAGTAGAAAGACCCGTTGTATACTTCGTCGAATGTTGCTCCGACCGGATCAGCAGTGGTGTCGCCGACACAATCGCTTCCCTTGTGAAGTGAGGGAGATTCGCTACTCGCATAGACGAACTGCTGGCCGAAGCTGTAATGCTGTGGTTCGCCGCCAAAAGGGCATTGTCGGCTGATGTCGAGGCTACATTCAGGAAACTTTGCGGAGTTGAACTTGAAAGCGAACCACCAGTCGACCGGATGTCCCTTTTCCAGAAGAGGCACGGGAGCCGCTGCGTAGCCGAGTGTGATCTGGCACCCGAATGATATCGCGAGTGCCACGATGAGGACCGCGATCACGCGAACGGTTCTGCTTTGTGAAGGGTGCTTTCGAGTGTGCATGTTCTCTGCCCATGTGGAATAGAAAGCTTCTTCGAACCAACTCGCACGCTATAGCCTAGAGTGTGCCTTTGGGGCAGCCCTTGCTGACGTTGCTCTTGCATTGATTTCCTCTAGCCAATTCAACCGAGTGCTTTGAGGGCCTCGGCGGGATAGTTGAGAAGCCTTTCGTCAGGAGGCTGACCTGGAGGCAGGGGCCTCTTAGCAATAGCGCCGCCATGGGACCGAAGAGCTGCGCCTGTAAGCGCCCAGCCGTGGTTGATAAGCACCACCTGTTCGCCTTGGGTGAAAACGTTAAGATTCGGTCCGCACTTCGCGTAACTTGTTCAGTACCTCACCCAAGTAGCCGGGTCCGTGCTGGGGGTAATTCTCGATCTCAGTCGCGATTCCCCAATAACAACCTTCGTAGATCTTGTTCTCAAAAGATGAGATGAGCCACCGCCTACGCAGCGCGAGCGCTTGATTACCCATAACCTCCTGCGACCGTAACAGACGGGGTACGATCGACTGTCCAACGTCCAGGCTAATGCCGAAAGGCTTGCCCCCGTCCGAACACAGCACGGTCTTGTGGGTCTTCCAGACCGGTTCGAGCCCGAGGTTGTCGTACACTCCACCATCTGAGAGGACAATGCGCCGAGCCAGTTGAATCTGCAGAACCGAGTTGCCGAGCTTTCCGCCGGTGAACCTCGCCGGGTCCATCTTCAGGATTAAAGGCGGAAAGGCGATGGGGAACGCCGAAGAAGCGGCGATGGCCTCCG
>WNFA01002462.1_pt1 | contig 24975 bp, 25 predicted proteins | sample 5400481 | NCBI WGS metagenome assembly WNFA01 (sample SAMN13153340, study PRJNA577476) | soil metagenome | isolation source: 120 cm saprolite under Douglas fir tree site 2 hole 1 replicate 2 | place: USA:California | collected 2015-04-18 | reverse complement strand
GGCGACGGCCTCCGCCGCATCGAAATGAATTTTCTCCCCGACGTTTACGTAATGTGCGAAGTATGCCGCGGCCGCCGTTATAATTCGGAAACGCTCGCCGTGCGCTACAAAGGACATTCCATCAGCGACGTTTTGAATCTGCCTTCTTCGGACGCACTGAAGCTCCTCGAAAACATTCCGCAAATTCAGCAAAAACTTTCCACACTCGTCGAAGTTGGCCTTGGCTACGTCACGCTCGGTCAGTCCGCCACAACTCTTTCCGGCGGCGAAGCCCAGCGCATCAAGCTGGCTCGCGAGCTTTCCAAGCGTCAGACCGGCCGCACGCTCTACATCCTTGACGAACCCACCACCGGCTTGCATTTCGACGACGTGCGAAAACTCCTCGACGTTTTGCAGCGCCTCGTCGATCTCGGCAACACCGTGCTCATCATCGAACACCATCTCGACGTCATCAAACAAGCCGACTGGGTCATCGACCTCGGCCCCGAAGGCGGCGAAGGCGGCGGCCGCATCGTGGCCCAGGGCCCGCCCGAACTCGTGGCCCGCACAAAAAAATCCTACACCGGGCAGGCGCTTGCTCGTATTCTTTTGATTGCGGGCTCTAATGGAAATAATTCTGGCCACTAACTTCGCGTTGGGGGAAATCAGCTTCGATGAATCCTGGCCTGTATCTTCTTATCAAACTCATCGCCTACTGTGTGTGGAGTTACATCGGCCTGCGTTTATTTCGCCCTGAACAAACTCAGTTCATCGCCGGCGCACTTCGCTTCGGAATCATCCGTCTTCTGATGGGATTGTTCTTCGCTGTGGTGATATTTTTTGCGGCGCTCATCTGGGCGAATGTACTTGGAAGAGGAATGAGACAGGACGTGGATCACGTATCTGGGAGCTTATGTTCCAGTGCGCTGGATTGAGTGGACGATCATGGCAATTCTGCTGAATCCGAGTGTACGCCGCGCGCCAAATGCGTTGCATTGGTTTATCGGCATCGAAAATCGAGACCGCGTTTGGAGGCTTGGCGGCATTGTTATTTCTTGCGTGGCAGATATTCCGTTCATTGCAGGCCTAGGCGGCGTAATTCCGACGGGCGTTTTCTGTGCTGATGAAAATCGCTGAATTCTTGCTCCCATTCGCCCTTTGCCAGTAGAGTGGTTAACTCTGGCATGAGCATCTACTCCATCCAACCGATCACGCTCGGCGCGGTGCACACGTATGCACTTGCTTCGCGCAAAAGCAAAGTAAGCGTTCACGAATTTGCGAAGCCGACCGTCGCGAATGCGTCGCTTACAAAATTCCTGGATTCACTGCCAAACATTCTTGCGGCGGAAGATCTTCGCAATCTCCTCAGCGCGATTCATAGTGCGCGCAAACAGCGGAGAGCGATTCTCTGGGGCATCGGGGGCCACGTCATCAAAGTTGGCCTGGGCCCCGTCCTGATCGATTTGATGAAACGCGGCTTCGTTTCCGGAATCGCGATGAACGGCGCGGCGCTCATTCACGATTTCGAAATCGCGCTTGCTGGCAACACCTCGGAAGACGTCGAAGCGGGCATCGGCGAAGGCCAATTCGGCATGGCCTCCGAAACCGGCCAATACATCAACGAATTCGCCAAGCTCGCGCACCGCATCCGAATCGGTTACGGCGAAGCCGCCGGACAATTTCTCTCCAGCGGCGTCATCGAAGTGAGGCACGCGGATTCCAGCGTCCTCGTGGCCGCGTACAAACATCGCATTCCTGTGACGATTCATCTCGCCATCGGCACGGACATCCCGCACATGCATCCCGCCGCCAACGGCGCTGCGCTTGGCGATGCCACGCATCACGACTTTCGTTTATTCTGCGCTCTTGTACAGCAGATGCATCCCGGCGGTGTCTATCTCAATTGGGGATCCGCAGTCCTGCTGCCGGAAATTTTTCTCAAAGCGGTTTCCGTCGTTCGCAATCTCGGAGTTACGCTTCGCCCCATTACTACGGCAAACTTCGACTTTATCCAGCACTACCGTCCGTTGCAGAATGTAGTGAAGCGTCCCACCGCGTCCGGTCGCGACGAGCGCGGCCCGCAGTCGCACGGCTATGCCATCACCGGCCACCACGAGCTGCTCTTGCCGCTGGTCGCCGCCGCGCTGGCCGCGGGGTGGCCCAAGAAACGCCGCGCGGGAAAACGATGAGCCACTTCGACGACGATCCACTGAAGCCTCCCGAGCGGAATTTCGCCTCGCAAAGTTTGGGCAGCGATGCGCCTCCTCCGTCCTCCCCGGAGCCGGTCTCGCCACCCCTCGGCGGCGACCCCATCTCCTTTGCCGCTGCAACTCCTGCCCGATCCTCAGCCGCCAATTTTCCTGAAGATCTCCGAATTTCCTGGACCTGGGTGCATCTCTTGGTCTTCGCCATATTCTTCATTGTCAGTCAATTCGCCATCGGGATCGCAGTGGTCGGCTACTATTCGGCTTATCGGCACGTTCCACAAAAGCAATTGAAGCATCTCCTTGAGTCGGACCCAAACCTTCTGGTTGGCACGAGCGTCCTTTTGTTTGCTCTCATGATTTTTTTCCTTTACGTCACTCTCTCGCTGCTCCGCGATATGCCATTCTGGCCTTCTCTCGGATGGAAAAAGCTCAAGTCCGATTCCGTCGGAGGCAAAGGCCGGCCGTGGATGTATTTCCTTTCAGGATGCGGTCTTTCCATCTTCGTCGCTATCGCCAGCTCGCGCGTCAAGGATGCAGAGCATGCACCGATTCAGGAATTCTTCAAGAGTCGCAACGGGGCAATACTATTGATGGCTATGGCGGTATTTGTCGCGCCCCTTGCGGAAGAAACCATCTTTCGCGGCTACTTGTATCCCGTGCTGGCGCGCATTTTCTCAGCCGTAGCCCAGTTTTTCGGCATGGAGTTTCCCAGTGCCATTCGCACAGGCGTAGCGGCCAGTATCGTGATGACCGGCACGCTCTTCGGACTCATGCACGCACCTCAGTTGGGAGGTAATTGGGGCCTCGTCAGCCTCCTCATTCTTGTGGGCGTCATTTTTACTTTTGCGCGGGCGTGGACTGGCACAGTCCTCGCGAGTTTTCTTCTCCACCTCGGCTACAATTCCATGATCGCCATCACTTCCATCATTGTGACCAAAGGCTTCACCCATATGCCGTCTGGCCACTGAACCGGGCACGGCACGATTCGTTTTCCTTCGACGGCTCCGCTACAATTGAATGTCGTGAGGAGCTTGACTACATGTACGTAGCTCAACCCATCGAATGGACCGATCGCGGCGTGATCATGCTGGACCAGCGGCGGCTTCCTGCGGAAGAAATCTCTTACACGTACACGGATTATCGTGACGTCGCCAAAGCTATTCGCGAGATGGTGATTCGCGGGGCTCCGGCCATTGGAGTGGCGGCGGCGATGGGCGCGGCTCTCGGAGTTCTGCATTCTCGCGCGAAATCCATGGAGGCGCTTCGCGCTGAATTTTCGGAAATCTGCAGCACGCTCGCAAAAACCAGGCCGACTGCCGTGGATCTTTTCTGGGCGCTGGAGCGCATGAGGGGCCGCTTCGACGAATTGGCAGCGGAGACTTCGGAGCTCGGCAAAATCCGGCAGGGAATGGTTGACGAAGCCCAGCGAGTTCATTTCGAAAAACGCGCTACGGACGAAGCGATTGGCCGGTTCGGCGCGGAATTCATGCCGCGCGAAGGACAGGTGATGACGCAATGCAACGCGGGCGCGCTGGCTACCGCCGGAATCGGTACGGCGCTAGGAGTGATTCGCGTCGCGTTCGAGCAGGGCAGAAAGATTCACGTTCTCGTTCCGGAGACGCGCCCCTATCTTCAAGGCGCGCGTCTAACGGCCTGGGAACTACACAAGGGCGGCATTCCGCTCACGCTCATCACCGATAACATGGTCGGTCATTTTCTGAAGACCGGAAAAGTTGGCGCCATCGTCACCGGGGCGGATCGTATCGCTGCTAACGGCGACACTGCCAACAAAATCGGCACATACCAGATCGCGGTTCTCGCGAAAGAGAACAATGTTCCGTTCTATATTGCCGCGCCGGTCTCCACTTTTGATTTATCCATTCCGGATGGCGATCAAATTCCCATCGAGGAGCGCTCCGCCTCTGAGGTCACGCACCTGCAGGGCGTTCGAATCGCGCCCGATGTCCATGCAGCGCACCCTGCGTTCGACGTTACGCCTGCCCGCTACATCGCCGCCATCTTCACCGAGCGTGGCGTCGCCCGCGCTCCTTATACGGAATCTCTTCGTTCCCTTGCAACTGCCGCACAGCCAGTAGCCGCTGCCCGCTGATTGTTCACAGAGGGTGCCGCTAAGCGGCAGTTAGTTCTGGATTCCCATTTGGGTCAGGAAGAAGGCGTAATCAAACGCCGTCTCGTGGAGGCGGTCGTAGCGTCCAGAGGCGCCGCCGTGTCCGGCGGGGTCCATGTTCGTTTTCAGGATCACCAGGTTGTGGTCGGTGCGGAGGGCGCGCATCTTGGCGACATACTTGGCGGGCTCCCAGTACATCACCTGGCTGTCGTTGAAAGAAGTTCTCACCAGCATGTTGGGATAGGTCTTATTCGCAATGTTGTCGTAGGGCGAGTACGTGATCATGTAATCGAACGCCGGTTTTTCCTTGGGATTGCCCCACTCTTCGAATTCGCCGACGGTCAACGGCAGGGTTTCATCCAGCATGGTGTTCATGACGTCGACGAAAGGAACGCCAACGAGCGCGGCGTGGAAGAGATCCGGACGAAAGTTCAGAACCGCGCCCATCAGCAACCCGCCGGCGCTTCTGCCCTCGATGGCCAGGCGGTTTTTCGAACCGTAGCCTTGCGCCACGAGGTACTCGGCCGATGCAATGAAGTCCGTAAAAGTATTTTTCTTGTGCATCATGCGGCCGTCGTCGTGCCAGGCTTTGCCCATTTCGCCGCCGCCGCGAATGTGGGCGACCGCTGCTACTACGCCGCGATCTACCATGCTGAACAGATTGGAATTGAAGCGGATGTCGTACGGAAATCCGTAAGAGCCGTAGCCGGTCAGATAGAGAGGGCCTGTTCCATCGAGCTTGGCGTCTTTGAGGTGCACCACGGAAATTGGGATTTTTACGCCGTCGGGAGCGGTGGCGTAAATTTGCTCCACCTGGTAACGCGTGCGGTCATAACCGCCGGGAACTTCTCTCTGCTTCAGCAGCGCGGATTTGCCGGTGGCCATGTCGTATTCGAAAACGGAGCGCGGAGTAATGAACGACTGGTAGCCGTAGCGGAATTTGGCGGTATCGTATTCGCGATTGACGTCGGAATTGCTCGCGTAAGCAGGTTCGGGAAACTCGATGCGGTGCGACTCTCCGGTGCGAAGATCGGTAACCCGGATTTGCGGCAAACCATTTTCGCGTTCGCTCAGCACGTAATAGTTTTTGAAGAAGTCGGTGTCGTCGAGCATGACGTTGGCGCGATGGGGAACGACTTCCTGCCAATTCTGGCTACGCGGATCCGTCACGGGAGCTTTCACCAGGCGGAAATTCCGGCCGGTGTCGTTAACGCGAATATAAAAAAAGTTCCCGTTGTGGTCAGGGTAGTATTCCACGTCCTGCTTGCGAGGCTGCATCACTTTCCATTCGGCTGTCGGTGAGCCGGCAGGAATGTAGCGAACTTCGCTGGTCGTATGACTCGCAGAAAACAGGAAGATGTAGGCTTTGCTGCGCGTTTTTCCCGCGAACACGTCGAATTTCTCGTCTTTCTCTTCATAGGCAAGCGGGTCGGGGCCGGTGGTGCCTACGGTGTGGCGGTATACCTGGAATTGGCGTTTGGTGGTCTCGTCTTCGACGGTGTAGAAAATCGTCTTGTTGTCATTGGCCCAAACGACGGAACCGACTCGTTCCGCGTGATCCGGCAGGAGCTTGCCGGTGCGCAAATCCTTTACCGCCAGCGTATATTGGCGGAAGCCGGTGTTGTCCGTGGTATACGCGAGAAGATTTCCATCCTCGCTCACGTCGTGCGCGCCGAGAGACATGAACTTCTGGCCTTTGGCGAGTTCGTTCACGTCCAGCAAGACTTCTTCGGGCGCGTCCATGGCGCCCTTTTTCCGGCAATGAATCTGGTACTGCTTTCCCGCCTCGGTGCGCGAATAGTAGAAGTAGTTGCCTTCTTTGTAGGGAACCTCGATGTCGGTTTCCTTGATGCGGCTCAGCATTTCGTCATAGAGCTTCTTTTGCAGGGACTCAGTCGGCTTCATCACCGCATCGGTGTAGGCGTTCTCAGCGTCCAGATAGGTCTTCACCTCGGGGTTCTTCTTATCGCGCAGCCAGAAATAGTTATCCACCATGGTGCGGCCGTTGATGTCGGTGGTCTTGGGAACTTTTTTTGCGATGGGCGGGGCCGGGAGTAAGGAGGAGGTGTCGTCCGCGGCCAGAGCGTGGCCGGCCGCGAGTATGAACGATGCGAAGAGCAGAGATGCGATTCGAAAGTGCCGCAAAGTGGATTTTTTCATCGGATTTCCTTCATGGATGCCGGAAACGGCTCCATTCTATAACAGCAGGATTGCGGCGGTGTCGTGGACAAAAATCAATCCGCGTATAATGCTTCTCGATGCTCGCCAGGTCCCATGCGTTGGCTCGTGCCTTCTTTCTTATTTTGATGTTCGTTTTCATTCCGGACCTGCGTTCGGCTGCGGCGCCTTCCTGGAGTGGTGTGCTGCGCGACGCGGCGGGAAGCCCTGTGGGCGGGGCCACGATCAGGCTATCCGCGTCGGGGAGCAAAGAGGAGTACACCGTCACAACTTCCGCGACTGGCCAGTTCACATTCGTTGCGGTCGCAGCGGGCGGCTATACGCTTACAGCGAGCGAAGTGGGAGAGACTTGGACAGCAGCGGATCCGGTGGTCTTTAAGGATGGCGCCACGCTTACGGCTGATCTTCAACTCTCGGCACACGGACAGGTGCTTCGCGTCACGCTAATGCAGAATGCAGCTTCCCCGCAGGCAAGCGGGGGCGAACATCTCTCAACGGGAGAAGTTTCCAGCTTGCCGCTGAATGAACGGGATTTCAGCAAACTTCTGTTGCTGGCGGCGGGCACGATGACGGACACCAACGGGGCAGCAAATTTCACGCAGCAATTCGCGGTCAATGGGCAGCGCGGCTCCGCCGCTGTGTTCGCCATGGATGGAGCAGACACTACGGACCCGGAACTTGGCGGGGCGACTTTTTCAAACTTCAACGTCGATGCCATTCAGGAAGTGCAATCCAGTTCCGGGGTCATGCCTGCGGACACGGGTCATGGCGCGGCGGGATTCACGAACGTGATCACGAAGTCCGGGAGCAATCAAGTGCACGGCAGCGCGTTTGAATTTTTGCGCAATGCCTCGTTCGATGCGCGAAATTTCTTCGATCATAAGAGCGACCTGGACACACGGCGTCTGCCGCCGTTTGTGCGCAATGAATTCGGCGTAACCAACGGCGGCCCGGTGTTCCTTCCGAAGGTCTACGACGGTCGCGGGAGGACATTTTATTTTGCGGAGTATCAGGGATTCCGGCAAGTTCTCGGAACAACGCAAGTAATGCCGGTGCCGACCCAAGCGGAACGGCAGGGAATCGATACGACCACTTTTCCGGGCGATACGCTGACGGTTCCGGTCAGCGGCAAGGTGGCCACGTTGCTTGCAGGCTATCCTTTGCCGAACGATCCACGCGGAGCATACGGGGCGCGCACGTACGCGATTTCTTCGAAGGTGGCTACCACTACGGATCAGGCTTCGCTGCGGATCGATCATCGCTTTTCGGACAAGTCAACTTTGTTCCTTCGTTTCAGCCGGAATCAGGTGACCGGGCCGACCACCAATCCCGATCAGACAGCGATTAATCCGGATTTTGGGGTGAAATTTTTCGATCACCAGCGCAATGCGGCCATAAAATATTCACGCGCCCCTACTCCGCGCTTCAGCCACCAAATCACTCTGGGCTACATTCGAAGCACGCCGCTCTTCATCACCAGCAATCAGGCCCAACCTGCGATTGCTTTTGGTGACGGTCTCTTTCAGGGGTTCAATTCCGCGGATGGATCCATTTTCGGGTCTTACGGAAACGTCTTCCAATTCAAACAGGACATGGCCTACATGCGTGGAACGCATTCCTTAAAGTGGGGCGCGGAATTGCGATTCAACCGCGATTCGACGATTTTTGGTTTGAATCCCAACGGGCTGTACACCTTTGGGGGAGGCACGGCTTATTCTCCCGTCTTCATTCCGTCCGCGAGCGGCCAGCATGATATCCGGCCCGGGGATCCACTGCCGGATTCGCTTACGGGCTTGCTCACCGCGACGCCGTTTTCCTACACCGTGACCGCGGCGGGGAGCTTGACGCCAAAGGGAGACAAGTTTGACGAAGCCGCGGTGCGCCGCGAGGCCTACAATTTTTATTTCCTGGACACGTGGAAAGCGACGGCTCGATTGAGTATCACTTATGGATTGCGCTACGAAGTGGACAGCCGGATTCATGAAGCAAAGCATCGCACCTCGCTGGCGATTCCGGTCGGACCGAACGGCGAGCCCGCAGGGTATTTGACGCCCGGCGCAAAGCAGATCTACGTGTACAATCCGCAGCCACCCTATGCGATGGACTGGAGCGGGTGGGGGCCGCGCCTCTCACTGGATTACGGGCTGAGCAAGCACACGACACTCCACGCCGGCGGCGCAATCACTACCATTCTTCCGAACCTTTGGCTGCAGAATTATGTCACCGGCGCATTTCCCTTCGTCTTTCAGCCCCTGGTAACCGCTCTGCCCGGTTCTCCGCTGAATTTTCAGGATTCTGCGGCGCTTCTGATACTCCCTCCTGTCTACACCACTCAGGGTGGACTGCTCTTTGCCTCCGGAAGCACCAGCGATGTTCCGGCCAACACGGCGATGGACGTGCAGCGATTCCAGAATGATTTGGCGGCACTCACGCCCGGCAATCAAGTGCAATTATTCACGGCGATCAGCTTCGATCCACACTCTCGCAATGGATACATCGCCACGGAAACCTTGGGGGTCGACCATGAAATCGGTAGCGTTAAACTGAGCGCTTCGTACGTGGGCACCGCGGGAGTGCATCTTGCCAGCGTGCTCTCGCCGAATGGTTACGGAGGCGCGGAGCCGGCTTTTGCGCCCTACACGCAATTCAACTTGGCGGGTCATGCCACCGGCGGTTTCGGCCCGGAGTCGGTGATGGCCGCTGGCGCGCATTCCAGTTATCACGCGCTACAGGCAAGCGCCAGCCAGAATAATTCCCGGGCGGGCCTGAGCTTCCAGGCCAGCTACACGTTTTCCAAAAGTATCGATGACACCAGCGCTGTGCCGGGAGGCATCTCCGGAAGTCCCGGCGTGATTTTGCAGACTCTGCCGCAGGATCCCTTCCATCCGGAAGCTGACAAGGGCCCGTCAACGTTCGATGTGGCCCACGTTTTCACCTTGAGCCTAATGCAGGCGTGGCCACTGGACCGCGTACGCTTTCTGCAACCTCTGGGCAAGAGGCTCACGAAAGGATGGCAGTTCCTGAACATCACGACGTTGACGACTGGGCCGCCGTTTACGGTTTATTCCGGTGTCCAACAAACCGGCGTGGGCGCCGGCGGAACGGATCGCCCGGACCTGGCGACGATGCCCAATTTTTCCACGAGCCGGGCGGTGCGGGAGGACTACTTCGGGATGGGCGCGGCGAACAGCTCGCTTTTCCAAATTCCCATCACCGTGCCCGGCGGGACCGGTCCATCAAGGACACCGCTTTCGGGCATCGCGGAAACGGCGAACTGGCGAACCTTCAATTTCGGGCGGAGTTCTTCAATATTTTCAACGAGGTGAACTTCGGGTTGCCCTCGAATATCGTGAGGGGCAGCGGATTCGGGTTCATCAGCAAAACGGCGGGCCCTTCGCGGCAGATTCAGTTTTCGCTCAAACTGAACTATTGAGTCTTCGTACTCGTTTCGTTTCAGGCTGGCCGAATTACGATACCAGTGCGGCCGCGGCGGCGGAATGAAGCGAAAAAATTCAGCAACTGCTTCCATGGAAAATATTTCTTGTTCAGCAGGCGGTCGCCATAGGCGGCTTCGGCGCGGGTCAAGATTTCGGCTCGGGCTTCCACCCACTCTCCGAGCAAGTTGCCGCGCATGTCGCACGGGGCGATGCGTACGCGCGGGTTGTTGCGAATGCGTTTCACTTTGCCGGAGTTTCCCGTGGTGTAGACGTAGAGACGCGCCGAATCACTGGCGAGATCGTTGGCTGGGTCGGCTGCGAACCAAATTGGTGTCTTGACGCCCTCACCGCTTTTCTTGAACGTTTCGAGGTTTAGATATTTGTGCCCGGCAAATGCCGCGAATCCCATGGCATCGCTCCTGTTGCTTCGATGCAAGGCATTCTATACCGGGCACAAAAGTGGGACAGGCATGAATGTCTGTCCCACTGGTTTCGCAGCAAGTCCAAGGGGGGATTGTTTTCTCGCGTGGCGGAATTATTTCCGGACGTAGGTCACATCTTCCGTGAACGCATCCTTCTGATCTTTGCGGAACGTCCAGGTGGTCTTGAAATGATCGTTGTCGATAAAGGTGTAGACGGCGTGGTGCATGTGACCGTCATCGGCGCTTTTCAGGTTCGAGATGCTGACCAGATCGAACGTGATGGTCTTTGTATGAATTCATCCAAGACGAAAGCGATTGCTGGAACCTCAAGCGGAGCGAAAGCGGTGCACTTCACTTGGCATTCTTGTCGGCCTGCATCACGCCGAAGAGGTTCCCTTCCGTATCCTCGAGGTAAGCAAAGTAGCCGACCGTGGGGATCGGGGTCTTGGGCATGATCAGCTTTCCGCCGGCCTTCTTCACCGTATCCACGGCCCCGTCAACGGATTCCACGTCGATCGTGTTGGTGGTGGTCTTCACATTCGTATTCTTCATGAGACCACCATTTATGCCCGGCGTTCCTTCCGCGCCGGTGGTCACCATCCAATATTCGGTTGGCCCCGGCCATTTCTCGATCTTCCAGCCGAAGACTTTCTTGTAAAAGGCCGAAGCGCGCTCTGGGTCGCTTGCGGGTATTTCAAAATGGATGACGCGAGACATGGTTCTCCTCCTCACCTGAATTAACCAAGGTTGTGTGAGAGCTTCGTACGTTGACTAGCGCGTTGCCGGTGCAGGCGCGGCGCCATAGCGCTGGGTTGCGTAACCCACGATCATCCCAACGATGCTTCCGGGCAAAATAATTTCGAAATAGTAGCCATGCTGCATGTACGCGACGATAAACGCGAGCACGAATCCGACGGCCAAACCGAAAAGAATCCCGAGCGGCACGGAATTCACCTTGCGCGCAAAAATGCCCGCGGCTACGCCGGCGATCAAACCCTTGATCGTCGAGCCAAAGATGATTCCCACGAGTTGCGCGCGCACAGAGGGAGTGAACCACGCCGTCCCGCCATCGATCGCGCCCAGCAACGCTCCGATCAGAAGTCCAAGCAGCACCTTATTCATCACGTTCCTCCGTTGCGATCTGTCTCTCTAGAGTTCCTTACAACGTATCCGCAAATTCCTTTAGGCCTATCTGTGCATGAAAAGCAGTATCAGGACGCGCATCGCCAAGTAGGCTGCAATCAGCAGGATAAAGAAGCGGTAGCGACGGTAAAAACGGCCGACTTTCTCGAAAACGCTCTCCTGATGGGCGCCGACGGCGAGGCCGTCGAGGTAGCGCGAAACATCCAGGGCCATCTCCTGAACGTCGCGGTAGCGGCCCTCAGGAGCAGCGGCTGTCGACATTGCGCAAATGGCGGCGAGCGATTTATCGAGCCGGCGCCCCGGCGGAAGAGAAGCCAATTGCGGCTGGCCGGTAAGTAAGAAGCGCAAGAGGGCGCCGAGGGAAAAGATGTCGCTGCGGGCGTCCAGGTGCTCGACGTCGCCCCGGGCTTGTTCGGGCGACATGTAGCCGGGCGTGCCCATCACCGTGCCGTGTCCGGTGACGACAGAAGTTTCAGTGGTATCGGCAGGGGTCGCGGGCTGTTTTGGCTTTTCAAAAATTGTTGCTTCTGGATCGGCTCCGGGCGCTCGTTTCGAAACATCGGCGCGGAGAATCTTGGCGAGACCCCAGTCCATCACCAGCACTTCGCCGAACGGTCCGACCATGATATTCGCCGGTTTTAAATCGCGGTGGAGAACGCCGCGCGTGTGCGCGAAGGCTACGGCATCGCAAATGCGGAGAAAAATCCGTAACCGGTCGGGGATGGATTCAACCGACTCGATGAATTTGTCGAGGCGCCGGCCTTCGACGAATTTCATGGTGTAAAAAACGCGGCCATCGGCGAGGGTTCCGACATCATGAACCGGGACGATGCCGGGATGCTCAAGGGCCGCGAGCACACGCGCTTCGCGGATGAGTCGGTTGGCGAGATCGCCGTCTGTTCCCGGGACATCGAGCACTTTCAATGCGACGCGGCGTTGGAGTTGTTCGTCTTCAGCGGTGTAGACGATGCCCATGCCTCCGCGGGCAATGCGATCGAGCAGGCGGTAACGAGTACCGGAAAGATCGGGTAGCTCAACACCGCCGCGCAATCGTTCGAGAGCACTGTCGGAAAGAAATTTCATTTTGCATTCCAGCCGAAAGCGGCACGCGCTTCGCGGTGGAATTCTTCCTCGCTGCCGCAGAGCTCGCGGAGACGGTCGAGTGCAATCTTTCGAAACTCGCGGCGAGCCCATGCCAGGGCGTTGGTCACGTCGGTCACGGAAATACCGTAGTCTTTGGAAAGCTGCTCGTAGGAGATCTTTTCGTGGCCCTCGAGGTCATACGATTCGAACAGACGAAAGGTACGAGCCCGTTCGCGCTCTTCGCAGAGCTTGCGCAAGTCTTCTACCGCAAGGGAGAAAAGACTGCGCACCCACTCTTTTTCAAAAAAGTCCTCAAGAGATTCGGGCGAGGCGATTTTTGCGGGATCGATGGCAGTGGCGCCGAGTTCTTCCTCGGCGGTGGCAAAATCGAGAGCGACGTGCGGAAGGCTTCCGCCGCGCTTCTGGCGCCGGCCGGCTTTGTCTTCGTTCATTACAAAACTATCGACGCAGATGCGAAGGTAGGTGCGAAGACGGCTTTTGTTTGGGTCAAACTTTTCGAGCAGTTCGCGTTCAAGCACTTCCACGAAAAATCCCTGGGTGAGATCCTGGGCCACCTCGGCCGGACGGTTCCATCGCCAGCGCACGTATTTATAGACGGGTTTCCAGTAGGCCACGCAAAGGGCTTCGAGCGCACCCTCGCGCTCCTCAGCGTCGATGCTGCGGACGGCTTCGATCACCGACCGACGTGTGGGTGGGAAGCGATCTCCACCCGCTTGCAAGTCTTCTTCGGTCACGTCACTGGTTCACTTTCGCAGGATTGCGGACTTCGGGAGGAGTTTATGCAGGATGGTCCGCGCTGACAAGCGAGGATTGTGGTGAGCGCGCCGGGGAGCGCCGTCCAAACTCGTGGCCGCCAAACCGCAGGACTCTTGTCTATTCGTAACGGAGGGCTTCCACGGGGTCGAGGCGGGCGGCTTTCCAGGCGGGATAGACGCCGAAGACGATGCCGATGAGGGCGCACAGGATCAGCGCGGTGACGATCCAGAAAAGGGAGAGAACTGCGGCCATCTTCAGGCCGTAGCGCAGGAGCAGGGAAATGCCGGAGCCCAGGAGAACGCCGATGACGCCGCCGACGGCGCTGAGCGTGACGGCTTCGATGAGGAATTGCGCAAGGATGTTGGCGCGCTTTGCCCCGATGGCCTTTCGAATGCCAATCTCGCGCGTTCGTTCGGTGACGCTGACGAGCATGATGTTCATGACGCCGATGCCCCCGACGATGAGGCCGACGGAAGCGACCGCGAACATTAGAATAAAGATCAAGCCGCTGATCTTATTCCAGAGATCAAGAAAATAATCCGAAGTGAAAAGCGCGAAATCATCGGGCTTTTCGTTCGAAAGGCGGCGCTTGCGGCGAAGGAGATCGCGAATTTCCTCGACGGCTTCGCCGACCTTATCCGGGTAGCGGGCCTTGGCGAAAATGACGTAGTCCTTTTGATTCGGATACAACTTGCGAAGCGTGGTGACCGGCATGTAGGCGGAGTTATCTTCCGGATTGGAACCGCCGGAGATACCCTGCCTTTGCTTTTGAAGTGTGCCGATGACGGTGAAGAGCTGGCCGTCAATGATGACTTCCTTGCCCAGACTGTTCAACGGGGACTCGGGAAAAAGAATTCGCGTGGTGTCATAGCCGAGCAGCACGACCGGCGCACGGTGCTCCGCATCGGTGTCATTGAAAAAACGGCCGTGCTCAATCTTCAAGTCAAAGATCTCGCCGATGGAGGGCTGGTTGCCCTGCAGAATGACGTTTTTCGCGCGGTAGGCGCCGCGGCGTACGTCCTCCGTGCCGGAACCAAATTGCGGCTGAAAGATGCGCATGGAGGCTGAGGCGGCCTTGACATAAGGCAGCCGGGCAATGTCCTCGGCCCACTCCGGCTGAAGTTCCTTGCGGGTGAACCACTCGCTGGGCGGGCGGGAGAGAGAAGCCCATGGGAAACGGTAAGCAATGATGGTGTCGGAACCGAGCTCGCGGATTCCGCCAAGTACATTTTCATTGAGCCCATTGATGACGGAAGTGACGGTAATGACCGTGGTGATACCGATGACGATGCCAAGAATGGTGAGCGCGGAACGGAGAGTGTTTTTCCGGAGGGTATCGAGAGCGAGAAGAACTTCCTCGCGAAGCTTGAGGACGCCTTCTTTGCGCTTGCGCACGCGCAGTGGCAACGTGGCGGCCCGCGGCAGGATTTTTTCAAAGGTGGCCATGAGTCTTCTTTTTTACTCCGAACGCAACGCTTCAACTGGATCGAGCTTGGCGGCTTTGGAAGCCGGATATGTGCCGAAGAAAAGTCCGACGCTCAAAGCAACAATCAAGCCGCCAATGACGGACCACAACTGCACGGCGCTGGGAAGCGGCGAAACCCAGGACACAAAGTTGGCGACCAGGACCCCGCAAAGGACGCCGACGGCGCCGCCGATGACAGCAATAGTGGACGATTCAATTAGGAACTGAAGCAGAATGTCGCTGCGGCGCGCGCCGAGCGCTTTGCGCACGCCGATCTCACGGGTGCGCTCGGTGACGGAGACCAGCATGATGTTCATGATGACGATGCCGCCGACGACGAGAGAAATGGAGGCGATCGCGATGGTGACGGCGAAAAACGACCCGCTAATGTCTTTCCAGAGAGAAAGAAAAGAGTCGCTTGTTTCGATGGCGAAATCGTCGAGCTTGGCGTAAGCAACGTGATGACGGCCGCGCATAATCTGGCGTACTTCGTCGACGCTTTCCTGGATTTTCGCGGCAGAACCAGCGCGGGAAGTGATGCGCAAGGAATCCCGCTGGGTGCCGAAGTTCTTTTTGTAAGTAGTGAGCGGAATGATGATCCAATTGTCGAGAGAGGTGCCCAAAGCGGAGCCTTGCTTCTTGCCAACGCCAATGACCTCGCAGGGGATATTGTTCCAGCGGATTTCCTTGCTGAGGGGATCGACTCCGGGCATCAGATTTTCGACGAGATCGTTGCCAATTACGCAAACGGGGGCCGCGCCGCGCAGGTCTTCCTCGGTCATGTGACGGCCTGAGACGAGGTCGACGTCGTACAGCTGGGCCATTTGGGGTGTCCAGGCGCGGAGATTAGTATCCTTCAGAGAATTCAAGCCACTTTTGGTCTCAACCCGGCCGCCAAGCGATGCGCCAATTTCCTTGCAGGACTTACAGAGATCGCGGACCGCTTCGTAGTCGTCGTAGGTAATGCGCTTGCGCTTCTGAAACTCGAGCCAGTCGTCCACGTTGGTAATGATGGAGGGCTGTTTGGAGAGGCCGAAGACGTCGGCGCCGAGACGGAAGACGCGGGTGGCGACATATTGATTGGCGCCATTGATGAGGCTGACCACGGCGATGACCGCGGCAACACCGATGACGACGCCGATCAGCGTGAGGACACTGCGCAGTTTGTGTGCCCAGAGGCTGGAGGCAGAGATAGCCACAGCCTCGGAAAGGTTCATTGTTCTGTGCGATCCCGACCGGGTCGGGGTCGATGCAGGAGCAGGGGCCATGAATAGGAGTGGCGACAGTAGCCACATCGTATCATACGCGCCGTACGGTCCTGGGATTACCATTCGAGGGGGATAATCCTCAAACAGTGCTTGAATATAGGGAGATGAAAGAAGCCTTCGCCCGCAGTTAGCCTTGGTGGCGGATGCGTTCGGCCAGGGAGCGGGCACGCTGGCGAGCGATGTCGACGAAGTGGGAGTCTCCCGCGATCTGATCGAGCATGGGCAACACTCGCTGCGGTTCCGGCACAAGGCTGCGGTTGAGATCCGATTCGAATTGCAGCAAGGCGTCGTTGATTCCCAGGCGGTCGTATTTCATGCGCCGGGTAATCAAGTCCACGTGTTCCTGCTGACGCGCAAGGCCTTCAAATATTTGCATGAGCTGAGCCGCCGCCGAGTTCAAGGTGTAGTTGAATTTTGTCTCATGGACTTCCGAGCCGGATTCCCATCGAAAGGTCTTCTCACCGAGATTCGCGATCTTGCGATGCACATCCAGATCCTGTCCCTGGAAATGTTTGAGCTGTGCAGCCAGATCGAACATCTTTGTGCGCAAGGCCGCGCTTACCTGAAAGGGCAAAGAGCCGGGATCCTCATCGAGCTGGCGGATTTCATACGCGGCGGTATCGGAATCTTCCCGCACGGTAATTTCGATGAATTCAGGTGAGCTTCCTTTGAAGACACGGCGAAAAGTAAGCCTGGCACCGGAGGGGGCGGGAGCGGAGAGCGCCGCCGAGGCCGCCATCAAGGCCACAGCGATCATCAAAAGGAAGCGGAGCTGGGAAGTCTTCATCGCGTATGTAAGATGCGCGGCAACCCGCCACGCGTTACGCCTATTGGACGAATTTCGTTTGGCAAGCCCGGGGAACCAGCAGCGGCGCGCAGTGCTCGGGGTTTCGCAGACTTTTCCGGATTAGGTAACCCAAACCGGCGACGGGCCTGTTCCGTCTGCAGGTGGCAGAGCGCCACTGCCAGAGCGTCGGCGGCGTCCGACGGCTCCGGTGTCTCGGTCATGGAAAGCAGGGCGCGCACCATCAACTGCACTTGCCGCTTGTCCGCGTGGCCGTGGCCGGCGACGGAGGACTTCACTTCGCGCGGCGCGTAGCTGGAGACTGTCACACCGTGCTGCGCGGCGGCAAGCAGAATCACCCCACGCACTTCAGCGAGGCGCAGCGCTGTACGCATATTCAGCGCCGTGAAGACGCTCTCGATGGCCAGGGCATCCGGGGAATACTCCTCAATCAGGCCGCACACACGAGCGTGTACATCCTGGAGTACCGCGCCTGCGCATTCCTTCTGGCGCTTCGCGGCCACTTTCAGAGCACCATAGTGAAGCATACGGCAACGTCGTCCGTCGCTTTCAACAATCCCGAACCCTGTCGGACCCGCGGCGGCAGGGTCTACCCCCAGAACGCGAAAGCAGCCGTTTTTCCCGTTCTCTCGGCGTGTGAGGATTGCGTGGCCCATGGCCCCAAGTCTACGGCCTTCTGTGCATCCCTGCCAGCGCTTTGTAGCGTACATGTCAGGTAAAAACGCGGTTCGGTCAAACAAGAAACGACTAGCCCGGGTCGCGGACTGGCCGTAAAACAAATTGCATGGCAGATCAGTTGGCGCCGACGGCGGCCTGGATTTCGGATTCGTCGATGTCGAAGTTGGCGTAGACGTGCTGAACGTCGTCGTGTTCTTCGAGGGCTTCTACCAGGCGCACCATTTGCGTGGCTTGAGGGCCGGTCAGCTTGATGTAGTTTTGCGGGACCATGCCGATTTCCGCTGACGTGGGAGTGATTCCGGCCTTGGTCAGCGCTTCCTTCACTCTTTCGAGCGTGTCCGGCGGAGTCACGATGTACCAGGCGGAGCCGTCGTCCTTCAGATCTTCGGCGCCTGCTTCAAGCACAAGGTCCAACAACTTATCTTCGCTGGCGGATTCTTTCGGAACAGAAATTTCACCCTTGCGGCTGAACATCCATCCGACAGCGCCGGCTTCGGCCATGTTGCCGCCGTTCTTGCTCATCAGGTGGCGGAATTCACCCACGACGCGATTGCGGTTCGTGGTGACAACCTGAATCAGCATTCCCACGCCGCCTGGGCCGTAGCCTTCGAAGGTGGCTTCCTCATACTGTTCGCCCTCCAGTTGTCCGGTGCCGCGCAAGATGGCCCGCTCGACGTTTTCACCTGGCATGTTCGCGCCCTTAGCTGCCAGAATCGCGGTTCGCAGCCGCGGGTTGGAGTTCGGGTCGCCTCCGCCGATGCGCGCGGCAATGCTGATTTCGCGGATGATTCGCGTGAAAACGCGCCCGCGCTTCGCGTCGGTGGCCCCCTTCTTATGTTTAATCGTGGCCCATTTTGAATGCCCGGACATGACACATCCTCGTTTGTTTCACGTGACCGCGGCTTGGCCGAGGTCATCGATGGAAGAGTTTTGCGCCGCAGAGCGGACTCGAAGGATGCCGGCCGGCTTGCGGCCGCACTACAAAGTGGCCATGCCGCCGCCACACATCACGCGAACCGAGGTACGGTCGCCAAGAAAAACTACACCAGTGCGGAGACTTACGGTGAACCGCAAACCCCTGCGGACCCACGGTAGTTTAGCACAGCCGCCCTACCCTCGAAAACATGGGTTTCGGAACATTAGACCTGCCAACAGAGCTCTTCACTCAGGCTGTTTCGTTTCCTGGCTCAGACTTTGCCCCGTACTTTCGTAGGGCTTCAGCGAATTGTGAGGCGATGGCCTCCCAGGAAAAAAGTCGGGCACAAGCCTCTCGGCTGCGCTACGCGAGCAGCATCCGCGGTGGATGATCGGCTAAAACGCGAACGAGCGCCGGACCAAAATTGCTTGTCTCCTCCGGGCGGACAAGTTCAGCGCCTGCTTCCGTAATCGGTGGTGCCGTCTCCCATCCTTGGCAAGCGACTACCGGCAAACCGCAAGCGATGCCGGCAATCGCGCTGCCTCGCCGGCTCGAGAGAGGACCTCGCACAAAGAGCATCGCGTCACAAGAGCCCAACAACTGCACAACCTCATCCGCGGGCAGAAGCCCGCGCACGATGACTTGCACGGGTGCCGCTCCCAATCTTTTCAGCAGATGGGTTCGCGCGATCTCCGAGTTTCGTCCGAGAATCAGGATACGCAGAGGGCCAATCCGTTCTGCGGCAAAGAGCGCGGCGTCAGCGATCGATTTCACCTCTTCCCTGCCGACGTGACCCGCGGACAAAGAAAAGACCGCGATCGCTGGCGGGGCCTCCTTTTTGGAATCAGGATTCTGCCAGGCTTGTTCCGGCGAGGGCAAATCTGTTTCTGCCCAGTACGCTGCCGCAAAGCTTCCCAAACATACAGTCCCAGGATGCGCTGACTTGCGCTTCGGCGTCGTCTCACCTTTCGTTGACCGTCGGCACGGCACGCACGCTTGTCGAGTTGCTGGAACGCCTTGCGCGCAACGACCGTTGCGAGATTCATCTGTATGCGCAGCGCGTTGACGGCCTTTCGTTCTTCTTTTTCGCCGCTGCAATGGCCCTCAGCATCAACGGATGCGCGACCTTCAGCGCCGCCGCATGTGGCCGTAAGTGATCGTAGATCCAGCCGGTAAAAACAGTGGCTTCCATCGCCGCGCTCCACGGCTGCGGAAGCGCTCTCATCCAGCGGTCCAGATCGAAACGTGTGGCGGGGATCGTACCTTTGGCGAAAATCGCGCCATTGCCATCCTTCACGCAGTAACTGATCGTCCTCTTGTGAACATCCAGCCCGATGTAATACATAGTTTGCATGGGGGAGCTCCCTTGGTGTCTCTGAATCAACTCGGTCGCCGAGTTCAGCTTTTGTACACCAAGCGCTTCCCCTTCGACTTATACATTCAAACTTATCGGAAGTTACGTGCATTAATCAAAAGAAGTAAAGCTTTGAGATTTCACCGGCGTATTCTTTGCCAGGTGTCGGCAGGAACCACACTTTTGCCTGCCGGCCTTTCCATTGCTCACAGGTCTTCAGCGAGGGCTCCGGCACGCCGTCAGCCCAGCTCATCGAAACCTTTCCAAAATCCGTGGCGTGAAAACTGACCGGCCCGTTCGGAAGATCCATATTGATGGTGAATTCCGGCTTTTTGGAACACTCAACCATGCTGATTCGTCCATCAGCCCCATACAAACGCGACCTCAATTGGACGGACGCATCCTGCGTTCCCTCCTGGCCCGTAGTCCCGGCGGGCCGTTTCGACGTCGTGAACTCGATCGAGTCTTTATCACTCTGCACGGATAAGGCGGCGGAGTCGGGTTGCCTCTTAGCGGCCCATTCTTCCGATTGTTGTACATGTTGCAGGAGGCTATTGGCGACCTCTTTTTCTCCTGGTGACACCGCCGCAGCGAGAATCCGCTGGGCCATGATGCGAGCCTCTGCAAAACGGCTGCTGTTTAACAAGAGGTACGCGAGGTTGATGTCGTAGGAAAGCTGTCCCGGATCTAATTGAGCCGCCTTAATGGCGGCATTGACAGCCTGCTTCTGCGTCTCCGGCGAACGCGAATAGGCTTGCGACAATCCTTCGTACGCGGGAGCGAACTGCGGGTTGATCTGTACAGCCTTCTCCAAACTAATCTTGGCTTCTCCTGCGGCTTCTCCACTAAGGCCGCCTCTTTGCATCAAGAGGACTCCGTGAAAATACTGCGGAGCGAAGCCCGTTGCTCCAAGCTTGATTGCTTCCACGATTTCCTTGTCGGCGTCCTCAATTTCGTGCCGCCTGTAGTGGTAGAAGCCGAGAGCTTCGTGCGCGAAGGGCAAATTCGGCTCGGTCTTGACCGCCTCTTCAAGCACTGGCTGCGCTTGAACCACGCGGTCGTGGTGGGAATAAAAATCTCCCCGCAAGGCAAGTGCTTCACCCGGAGAAATGCTGCGAACGGCGTAATTCTTGTCCGCGGGTTCCTGCCCTACCTTGACAACGCCGATCTGGAAACTCCCCTGCCTCGAGTAGGACTCGATCTTCTTCCCGAATTGTCTTAGATCGCCAAACGCCGCTCGCGCAGCCTCGAGCTGGTTGCCGGATTTCTGCCAGGCGGTGAGGAAGTTCTTCATCAGCTGTTTTTGCCGCGCGTCGTTATCCATCATCAAGTAATGAACTACCGCCCAGGATTCCGCGTAGAAAACGGAAGCGCGATTCGTTTCGTTGTAATACGGTGAGTTGTGGTCGATCTCCAGCAGCGTCTCAATTGGAATTAGCTTGCTTTGGTTCAGCAGGTACAAGTGTCCCGGATCGATCGTGCCGGTCTTGATCTCCTTATCCCCCAGAGCCGAGTTTCCAAAGAATTCCGCAAGCCCCTCGTTCAGCCAGATTGGCAAGGTGCTGAAGTTCAAACGCAACAGCGCGTGGGTGTATTCATGGTAGAGGGTACGAAATGGATTATCTCCTTCCGAATCGAGGCGCAGAACAACGTAGTCCTTGTCCTGCCCAGGCTGATACATTCCGGTGTGATGAATGTGGCCCTTCACTTCCCATTCTTCAGGCAGAAACAGTTTTATCGTGTTCTCATTCTTTGCGGCCACGATGACAATCGGTTGCGCGGGATCCACACGGAGCGCGGTGAAGGCGCTCTGGAACATGCGGCGAATCTGCTCGAATTGGTCCGCGACTTTCCGAGCTTCTTTTTCGCCGGCGTTGCTGTTGACGATAAAGTGCGGACTCCGCACTTCAATCCAGTTGTCCGCCGCCACTGCGGAGAACGGAAGCAGAAACAGGATGAAGGCAAATGCCAAGCAAGAGGAAAGTAATCTGGATTTTAGGATATTCAGCATTTAACCCAATTTTCCTTTTGACTTGGAAAACGGCACCATTGTACGCGCATCCCGCCCGTTCGCGAGATTGTAAAACGTTTTTCATCGGGAGCAGTCGAGTTTTGGCATGAGTCCTGATCAGCGCGGTACCGGGACAAATGGCCCAGTATCGAAACGGCGGCCTCCCGCGGGGAGATCGTAGAGTGAACTGGCGGATCAGCGCCGTGTGCGGCGCTCCTCGACTGCTTTGCGTGTTGCTTCCAGCGTGAACGTGAGCGACTCCTTCGGGATGCCGGTCACAAACGGTCTGATCATCCACCCAAGTCCAACGGGAATATCTCTCGTCAGCGAAGCCACTTCGCTCTGCACGTAAATGCCGCCGCCCTGCTCTTCCATGCGCCACCACGTTTCCATCCGCCACATGAATCCGCCGTCCTCGCCTGGTATTTTTTCGCGTTCATCGCTCTTCCCGGCATTTTCGACTTGCGCAATGCGCACTGCCGAGCTGCGGCTGTGAGCTCTTCCCGGTCCATCGCGGAAGTACTGCACTTCATGCTCGGTGTTCAGTACCACGGTGATCACCTTGTGCCGCCGAAATCGCAAGAAGACCCGGAAATGATCGTCCTCTCGCGATTCGATTTTCGATCGCTCGACGTCCGGTGCGTAGTACACGGAGTGCCGGTCATAATCCTCAAGCACGCCCAGCACATCGTGGAGTTTTGCTCCGGGAATGAACACGACGCCGGTCCAATGATGAATCATTCCGCCCGGGCAGGGAATGGGCTTGCCGTTATCGAGAATTTCCAGCTTCCGCATCTTTACTTCGCCGCGCTTCAACGCCGCGTAAGCCTCCGTGCGTTGCTCCTCGGGGAGCCCATCGATCCACAGCAGGCCAGTGCCGCGTTTCAACTCGGCTTCATTTCGCGCATCCACCAATTTTACGTAGTGGTCAAAGGCACCCTGGGTCTCCGATCTCAATTTGGGGAGCGCCGGTTCGCCCGCCAGTGCGACGGACGCAGACATCTGGCGCAGTGTCAGTACGATCAGCAGAAGCGTGATGACTCTTGCGGGGTTGTTGTTTATGGCCTTCACCTGTCGCGAGAACCCCTCAACTTACACGGTGCGGTTTGCCTTAACCCATTCATCTGGAAGCGGTTCCTGGAAACATCACTGCACTGCGCTCTCTAGAATGCACGGCGGATACCGATACATGCAAAAAGGGAAGGCGGGCCTGGATCAGGCCTTCCTTCCATGTGCTCTGGTCTGGAATGTAGAGGGAAGCAAAAAAGAAACTGGCGGGTTGGGTAGCTCGCACACGACCCCTTGCGGAGCCGCTGTCCCCGCGCGGCCCCCAACCCGTTCTTAGGAGACTACGCATCTCGATTGCGCGCCTCAATGGGTCCGCAGAGCCACTCAACGGGGTACTTGGGTTGTAGTACAGAAAGCCTTTTTTTTGAGGCGTCGCCGCTCCATCAATCGCACTAAGTAGCCCACTGTCTGTAAGTTACGCTTGAAACCCTGCTGGATTCTTGGCTCCCTTCTCCGAATAGTACTACTCCACGCCGTTTTCCGTTCCGCCTTTTTTTCGCCGCTCCCTCCACACTAGAAATCTTTGCAATGCGGTGGTACACCCTGCGGCCGCAGAGTCACGTACCAACGCGCATATGTCGCTATTCCCAGGAGAAGAACAATCCATCAGATCAGGAGAACGCTTCGCATCCACAATTTGTACCGCCTGATGTGGAACTTTGTGGGAAGCAGATTTGTCCCAGCCGCTAGAAGCACGTACAAACCTGTAAGCTCAGCAACGCCCCCCAGCGTCGCATGCGCTGCAGCGAGCGCGTAGTAGGGTTTTCCAATCCTGCCTGGAAGTTTGGGGAGTACCTGGCGATGAAGAGTAGGCCACATCGTCAAGACGATCAAGGCTAGATTGCGGAGGACGATGACCGATTGGCACGCTGGCGTGGAGCCGGATGCGTCCAGCGCGCGCCAGCAACGCCCCGGCAAGCAGCCCAGTCCCCATTGCCAGTTCGAGTACAAGGGTTAAGTCAGCCGCCCAGGGCGCTGCCGTTCCCAGAAAGCCAGTTTCTTGCACACTTGCTCCTCAATCTTTGCCTGGGCGGTTTCAAAACGCTCACGGAAAGAAAAGCGGATTGAATGGAAGCGGCATTTAATTTCCTCCTCGGAGATCTAGCTGGGGACATTCACACCGCTCAGGAATCCACCGAGGTGCCCGGTCAGCGTTACCAGCGCAACGCCGGCCGCCTCGATAGGCAGTCGGTAACTGGGCAGAGCTCCTCCGACCTTGCGCTGCGCTCTAACGTGGACGACACAGACTATCCAGATCAGCAGGCTGGAAGCACTGCCAAGTACCAAGTGCATCAGGAGGATCCCTTTGAGCCGCTGCCCTTCGAGCTGCCACTGCCACGCGAGAACTCCCGTGATCAATACCGGCACCGTGACCACTGCCGCCGCTAGCAAATTGCAATATGCTGCAGCGGCCAGAAATTGCCGTTTTGTCCACTGCGCCAGAAAATCAAACGTCACGCCAGCGATAAACAGTGCCATTGGAAAATGAATCAGGACCACGTGTTGCGCGTGTTTAGCAAGCAGCGCTGCTTTGAAATCGAACGGATGCAAGTGTTCTCCTCACTCACTGCACGATGACCTTACCGGTCATCTTCGGGTGAATCGAGCAGAAGTAGGGATACGTTCCCGCTTTGCCGAAGGTGAAGGAGAACTTCTCGTCCGTATCGAGCACCTTGGATTTGAACACTCCGTCCGTGCTGACCACCGTGTGCGGAATATCGTCCCGATTGGTCCACGTGATCGTCGTGCCCACTGGAACGGTCAGCGTCGCCGGTCCAAAACTGAAGTTATCGATCTTCACCTCCGTTGTTTCCGGCTTCTGCTGAGCGCTTGCCACGAAACTTCTCTGACCTATGGTGACCATTCCAATGCCAGTTGCCAGCGCTACGGTGAGAACCGCAATAGACACACTTTTCCTCATGTTTTTTCTTCCTTTCTATTGAATTGCCGATCAGTTTGGTTTCTTAAGTTGGGCTAAATCTCTGGTCAGGCGAGCGTCGAATCGACGACTGCCAACGCGTGTTGCCCCTGAACATAGTTCACATCGGTGATTCCG
>WNFA01000824.1_pt1 | contig 25047 bp, 17 predicted proteins | sample 5400481 | NCBI WGS metagenome assembly WNFA01 (sample SAMN13153340, study PRJNA577476) | soil metagenome | isolation source: 120 cm saprolite under Douglas fir tree site 2 hole 1 replicate 2 | place: USA:California | collected 2015-04-18 | reverse complement strand
ATATCCATTGCTTGTTGCTGGTGTTTTTAAGATTTGCGGTGCATACACAAAAGGTGCTGCCTGGACCATTCTGGCGCTGAATTCACTCTTCTCCGCGCTGACGTGCCTTCCCATTTACTTTGTCGCGAAACGATGTTTCAGCTCAAGAGCAGCTCTCTGGGCCGGATGGCTCTGGGTTTTCTTTCCGTTCTCTATTTTTTACGCGGCCGGTTACGTGTGGGGGTTTTGTCTCGACGCGTTAATAATGTCGCTGGTCCTTTGGTGCACGCTGGCGATGGAGCGAAGGAACGGACTGAGAGCATGGGGCAGTTATGGCCTGCTGTGGGGTGTGGCGGCGCTGACAAATCCGGTCATACTCTCGACCCTTCCATTTCTGTTCGGATGGCTCTATTTCCGGAGAGGTGCACGGCTGCGATGGCCCTCCGAGTTTGTAACGGCGGCTTTGTTTCTGAGCCTAACGGTTGCGCCGTGGTTTGTGCGCAACTACATCGTATTTGACCGTTTCATTCCTTTTCGCGGCACGTTCTGGATGGTCTTCTGGGAGGGTAACACGGGCGATACATCGGACCTTTTTCCGGATTGGACGAATCCCGCCCACAACGAAACAGAGATGGAAGAATATCGCAGCCGCGGGGAAATGGGCTATGTTGCGGAGAAGAAGCGTCTCTCGCTCGAATTTCTCAGGGACCATCCTGGTCTGTATCTCCGGCTTACGGCCAGACGGTTTGTCTATATTTGGATGGGCTTCTGGTCGCTTCGTGCGGACTACCTCGCGGGAGAGCCATTTGCGTTTTGGAATATTGGAATCAGCACAATTCTTTTGATTCTCATGCTTGCGGGGATACGCCGGGCCCTTTACACAGAAACAATGAACACAATTCCTCTCCTGGCGGTCTTGGTTTGTTACCCATTGGTGTTTTACATTGCGCACGCCGCAACGGAGTATCGGCATCCCATCGACCCAATCGTTGTGATTTTTATTGGCGTGCTGATTGCTGGAAGCCAGGAGGGGCCGCTGAGAACAAGCCAAGACTAATTTGATCTATTCCCTGAGGCCTTCTTGCGGCTTTCATTGCAAATGCAGTAAGAGAGGATAGCCTGTACTAAGAAACGGCGAACAGTCGATAAAAGCAGCAGCGGGTGACGGTCGTGAACATCGTGAACGTTGGAGGGAATGGGAGTTCAAGCTGTTGTGCGTTGCCGGGTGGACGGGCGGGATGCGGTTGGGCCAACCGGTCCTGCCCAAACTCGAGGTGCGCCATTCCCTGTCTTGAGGATGAGAAGATATGAATGAGATGGAGCACCCACTGAATTTTTGCGGAGCACAGCTTGTCTGGGTTCGGCGGCTGGTTTACTAGATCCTGGGATGCGTTTTCGCTTGGTGGGCTTTCCGACCAAGATCCAAATCCAGAAGGATCGGAACCTAAAGAGCGGCAATCACGGTAAGCCTACCTGAACCCGAGAGGAGTGTGTGCAACTTCTCCGCGTGCGGTCTCGAAGCCAAGACTGAACGCCAATGGAGAATCCATTTCACCAACCAAAGTGCCTGTACCATCCGTATTATCAATGACTTGACAGAGTCTATTCCTCGTGTCGCTCTCGATCCGTGCGAGCTTCTTAAGCTTCTTTTGGTCCGACCCAAAGCTCACTATCAGGGAAACCATTTCTTGTACATTCTCGACGGGCCCCCTCTGCTCGGAAAGGCGAGCAGAAGATCTCAGAGTTTGTTCCGAATTCGACGCGGCAGATACCCTCTCAGATGTGAGTTCTCCCTAGGGCATGAATAATATGGAGGAAATCGTGAGAAGGGGGCAGCGGTATCGTTGTCAAAATCCGAAGTGTCAGACGGAGATTGAGGTCACGAAAGACTCCAGTGCGGGAGAATCAAATCCCAGATGTTTCTGCGGGGCGGAGATGAAGAAGGCTTTCACCGCACCTGTTCTGAGAACGCTTGACAAAGATGCATCAGCATTAGCCGACCTCTTTCCGAGTAGAGGATATGCGCGTGACTCTAAGTCAAGCGCTGCCCGAACCAACCCCAGAACCACACGTATGTTGCGGCCGCTCGGTCTCTCTTCAGCATGCATCTCGCTTCTGATCGGAGTGATCCTTCTCTACAGTCCAGTTTCCCGCGCGGATACAAGCCAAACAGTACAGATTCTTGCTGGGGCTACATTCGTCTCATTTGGCCTGGTGACCATCCCGCTCGTCGTGAAGGACTGGGTGGATCGGAGGAGGCACTATAAGAACGCTGACACAGGGGTCGAGGTTGAACCCGATGAGCGAAGTCAAATAGCCAAATGATGATGACCCTTATATCCGGTGCGAAACTTTGAGTGCTGAAACGCTCGACGGAAAACATAAAGGTATCTAGAAATGAGGCGGCTGGAATTTTGATTCATGCCAATTCACAGTAGTTGTGTTTAAGATGTAGATTCCCACATATTACTGTGGCTCATAATATACTGTATAGAGCAGATCGCCTGAAGCTCCCAATGGCTGCCTCTCAAATTCTGACTTGCGACCTGGAATCCTAGCGAGCTTCTGGGGAACCTGCTCTGCCCCGAACATGACGACTTGCCGCCTCTCTGAGCTCTTGTGGGAGGATGTATGCAGATACTGAAGCAACTTTTTCATTCTGTGACTTCCTGCCTCACAGGTGTTGTTACGCCACGGAACCAAATCCGATCTGTGCACGGTCACAAACGCGGCCGACAGTCCCGCAGAAGCCATATGGAAGTTTGGCCCTAGCAAAGAAACTCAGAGAGATTCTGGACAAGCAGAAAGGGTAGCCCATCGGGGACAAAGATGGACGTCGCTAAGCAGACGGGATTGGGTAACGCAATAGGTGCAACCGGTTCGGCTCTATCTGGGGTCGCCCGAGTATTGATCGTAGACGACGAACTCGCCACACGGAAACTGCTAGCTGCAATGCTCGGAGAAACTGGAGTCCTGTGTAAAACAGCCGCGTGCGCTGAGGAGGGTCTGAGGATCCTCGATACAGAATCAGTCGATGCAGTGCTCTCTGACCTCCAGATGCCTGGGATCTCAGGTATCGAGCTCCTGGCCAACGTTCGCCCGCGATACCCCCATGTGGCTTTCTTGATGATTACGGGAGTGGACGACATTCGAGTGGGCATAGAAGCAATGAAAAAGGGCGCGGACGACTATCTTGTCAAGCCCTTGCAGATTGAAATTGTCATGGCGAGTCTAGAGCGCGCCTTAGATAAAAAGCGCCTAGAGCAGGAGGTGGAGAACTATCGTCAGAACCTCGAGAAAATGGTTAAAGAGCGGACGGAGCAGCTTGAAGCGGCGCTCTGCCAGGTCGAGCGCGGCTATGAGGACACGCTCGAGGCCTTGGGCGCGGCCATTGATCTTCGCGACAGTGAAACGGCGGGACACTCGCGCCGCGTGACTTTGTATTCGACCAAAATTGCGAAAGAATTGGAAGCCACAGAGCATGAACTGAAAACCATTGCCATGGGAGCCTGGCTGCATGACATTGGGAAATTGGCGATACCCGATGCGATTCTGCTGAAGCCTGGAGCTCTCACGGAGGAAGAGTGGACCATCATGAGGAGCCACGCACAGCTCGGATTCGATCTAGTCAAACGGATACCTTTTCTCACCGAGGCCGCGGAAATCATCCTGACACACCATGAGCGTTGCGATGGGAGCGGTTATCCTCGAGGCTTGAAGACAGCGGATATTCCGCTTGGAGCGCGAATATTTGCCGTTGCAGACACCGCGGACGCGATGACGTCGGACCGTCCCTATCGTTCTGCCCTCTCCTTCAAAGCGGCACATGAAGAAATTCGGCGAGGTTCGGGAAGCCACTATGATTCCCGAGTGGCGGGTGTTTTTGTGACCGTTGCGATCGAAAACTGGGAAGCAATGCGCCATTCAGTCAAGATCCCGGGCAGCGCGTCCGAACCTGGGGAAGCGGGCTATGAAAGTAAGTATGCAAGAAGTCCGAATTTTAGCAGCGGACGAAAGTGAATTCATCCGAAGTCCAAACTGACAAACGGACAGGCGCTGCGAGGCTGGATGGCAACAAGAGATGAATATGGCGGCCAAACCTCAGACTGGCTTCATTTCTGAAGAGAGCGGCGCTCGCTCTCTCCGAGAAGGACAAGAAATGACCAAGGCCCGCCTCCGTCGCATCGAGCGGCGGGAGTGGTGGCTTTGGACCACAGCGGTGATCATCACCCTATTATTGACGGCCGGAATCCTGTCCTTCTTGCCTTTGCTTTTGCATTCCAGCGAGCAAGCAGAGTCTGCATTCACCTTGCAGCGCACCATGTGGGGACTCGTGGGCGTTGTGTTGCTCTTCGATCTGTACACGGTCTACCAGCAACTCCAGCTTCACAGAACCCGCAGACGCTTGTTCGAGAGGGAAGAACTCTTTCAACTCATCGGCGAGAATGTCGCCGACATGATTGCCGTTGTCGATATGGAAGGAAACCGTTTATACAACAGCCCCTCATATTACAAGGTGCTTGGTTACAGCGCGGAAGATCTGAAGAGTTCGTCTTCTTTCGACCAGATTCACCCTGATGACCGCAACCGCGTTCGAGAAGCTGCCGCTGAAGCACAACGCACAGGAGTGGGCCGGCCTCTCGAATATCGCATTCGCCACAAAGATGGCTCTTGGCGCGTATTGGAATCAACCGCCAGTGTCATTCGATCCTCTGCGGGAGAGCCCGAAAGATTGGTGATCGTGAACCGGGACATCACGGAACGGAAACAGGCCGTGGAGTCGCTCCGCTTATCTGAATCTAGTTTTCGATCCATGATCGAAGATGCCCCGTACGGCATCTTCCGTGCTGGCACGGACGGCAAACTTCTTAGAGCCAATCCAGCACTGCAAAAAATGCTGGGATACGAGAGGCTGGATGAGCTGCTCAAAACCAACCTGGATCGAGACATTTTCAGAAATCTTTCTGATTTTCACAAGGTGAACGAATTACTGAACAGCGCAAGCGAGTTCAAGGAAGTTGAAGTGGAATTGAAGCGCAGGGACGGAGCACCCATCACCGTGCGGTGCACCGGGATAAGAGTGAAAGAAGAACACCAAGGTGTGCCTTGCTTCGATGTGTTCGCCGAGGATATCACAGAAAGGAGAGTCCTCGAACGGCAGTTACGCATGGCCGGAAAGATGGAGGCCGTCGGCCGTCTCTCCGGGGGAATCGCCCACGACTTCAATAACCTCCTTGGTGTGATCATCGGTTACAGCCAGGTGCTCAAACGAAAATTAGACCCAGGGAGCGCTCTGGTCGAGCATGCGGAGGAAATTGAGAAGGCTGGCCAGCGCGCGGCGTCTTTAACTCGGCAGCTTCTTGCTTTTAGCCGCCAGCAGATCCTCACGCCGGCAGTCTTGAACCTGAACGACCTGGTGGCGGACATGACGAAAATGCTCCCCCGGCTGCTCGGAGAAGACATAGCCGTCAACACATCCCTGTGTCCGGATTTGGGGATGGTGAAAGCGGATCAAGGCCAAATCGAACAAGTGATCATGAATCTGGCGGTCAATGCTCGCGATGCCATGCCGGAGGGCGGAAAGTTGCGGATAGAGACCGCAAATGTCGAGCTAGACCAAGCCTACGCCTGGCAGCATGCAGGAGCGAAGCCTGGATATTATATCATGCTGGCTGTCATCGACGCAGGGGCCGGTATTGATGCAGAGACTCTTGCTCACATCTTCGAGCCGTTTTTCACGACCAAGGAGGTCGGGAAGGGCACGGGATTGGGCCTCGCTACAGTCTACGGTGTGGTCAAACAAAGCGGCGGTTATATCTGGGTGGATAGCGAACCGAAAAAGGGATCTTCATTCCAGATCTTCCTGCCACGCGTCGAAGAACCAGCCTGCACGATCACTGCGACCACGCCTTTGGTTGAAACGATAGGCGGATCAGAAACGATCTTGCTTGTCGAGGACGCTGAACCGCTTCGAAAGCTGACACAATCGTTCCTCGAGTCCCACGGCTTCCGGGTGCTCGTTGCTCAGAACGGGGACGAGGCTATCCAGGTGGAAGCCCAGCATTCGGGGAAAATCAACCTTCTGCTGACTGATGTGGTGATGCCAGGAATGAATGGAAGAGTTCTCTCGGAGAGATTGTTGCCTAAGCAGCCCGGCATGCGGGTCTTGTATATTTCGGGATATACCGACAGCTTCATCGCGGGCCATGGAGTGCTTGAGCGAGGCATGGTTCTTCTCCATAAACCATTCACAGAAGATGCGCTGATCCGGAAAGTGCGCGAGGTCTTGGACACCAAACTTGCAGAGGCTGGCGGGCCGAGAACCGGCGAACTTACGGGTCAAGACCAAGGGAGTCCAAAATAAGCGGGAGCAGAGGGATGAATACACTTCTTGTTGTGGATGATGAAGATGCCATGCGTCGGCTGATTCGGCTGAACCTCGCGGACGACTATAGAATTGTCGATACAGGAGAGCCAGAGCATGCACTGGCCTTGGCACTGGAACACAAGCCGGACGCGATTTTACTGGATTTGCGGATGCCCAAGTATTCCGGGTTTGAGCTTTGCCAGACATTTACGTCCTTGAGTTCGACGCAAATGATACCGGTGCTGGTCATCAGCGGGGAGGCTGGAGCCAAAACCAAACAGTTCTGCCGCGATTTGGGTGTTGTGGCGTACTTTGAAAAGCCCGTGAACTTCGATGCCCTCCGTGTGCAGCTTGCGGATATCTTGAAGACAAAAAGAAAAGAAAGGCGATCAGAGGTGCGTGTTCGGCTCAGGGTTCCGCTCAGGCTCACCGGAACAGACGAGGAGGGACGGCCCTTTGGAATCCTTACGACAACCGAGAACGTCAGCCGAAGCGCGTTCTTGTGTGCCTGTGCCGTCGCAATGTCCGAGGGCTCTATTGTGGACGTCTATCTGGTGGGTGCCCGTGACGAGCATATTGGGAAAGCGCAGATTATTCGCTCGGAATGGAAGGAAACGCCGTACCCGCGATATGGCTGCCGATTTACCGAGAAACTCGGGCATTGGGTTTTGGAATAGAGAAGCAGATCACACCCTGCAACCCCGTCACGCTTCTACGCCGCTGAGAACGGGCTTTTGGAGCGCGAATACCTTCCGCGGATGTTGCTTCCCAGCTCAGCGGTTCGCTTGCCGTGAAACAGCCTGAACAGGCGCGACGACAATTCCTCGGATAAGCCGATACAGATGCGATTGTACAAATAATTAATTATGGATTTGACTTCGCCATCAGTCAGTATGGCGGAAAGAAAATGTTTGTGCTTATCGGTAAGCGCTTTCGCGAATTGACGCGAGCAAAAAGGGCTCTCTAAGGTCAATGTACAATGATACGTTCGAAGCCTCGGAGCGTCAGAAGGAGGAACGCACCGCTAGGAGTGGGCGTCTTTCGATAGAGGGACGTACTGGGCGCCATAGCGAAACATTTTTTCTTCGGTGAGTTCCTGCACGTAGACGATTTGCGCCGGGACGAGAATGCAGTGCGACCCTGGGGAGAAGGGAGCGGCGATTTCGATGCCCGCAGCTTCGCAATAGCGCCTTGTGCTTTTGAAACAAAGGCCGCCGCGCGAGACGTTTTCGCAGAGGACGAGGTCGTCGCCAAGAGCGTCATTGCGGACAGACGCCGTGAATTTCACTTTTGTGCGGACATGCTGGCGCCTGTTCTTGAAAGGTGCGAGCGGGACGGGCGGCTCGGACGATGCAGCGGTATCGGGCGACACAGACGGGGCCTCGGGCAGGGCAGATTTGTCAGTAGCCTCTCCGGAAGCTTGCTTCCAGAGGGTTGAACTATTGCAGTGTTTGCAATAGCGGAGAAGGCCGTCGTGGATAGCGCAGATGTCCGATTCCAAAGCACCCGAATCGATGACTTCGCGGCGGCCGCAACTGTTGCACTGAACCACGATGCGGCACGCTGAGGTCTCGGCTTCCGTTGCGCAAGGAATCTTAACGCCCCAGAAATCGATGTCAGGATCGAGAAAGGCGACACCGTAGGTGTGGGAGCCGTCTACCGAGCCGATCTGCCCGACAACGCGAATCTCGGCCTCTCTGCTGGATTCCGGGTGAAGAATAAGCAGCTCTTGTTCCGCGCCGAGCGTATGCTTGGAAACGATGCCTGCACCGTGACGGCTGAGGACGACCGTCTTTGTTTGCTCCATAAATTCTTTGCCTCTGGCATCGCAGCCGATCAGAACAATGGCGACTTCTTTCGATATGCGGCCGCTTCGCCGCAACCCTTCTGCCCCGAGTTTCTCCACCGGCTTCAATGCAAGAACCTCCTGGAAATCACTGACAACCCTTGCGCCAAATGAAACGATTCTTCTTCAACAGGCTGCCGCGGCTAATTCCGCGCGGTTGCTGCACACTGTCGGTAGGGCAATAAGAAGACCACTCTCAGGTTTTAAGTATCTACTGTGTTTACAAGGGGATACGGGCTGCGGCGCATGGGGGCTCAGCGTTCTGGGATGAGGCTACCTGTCTGAAAAGAAGACAGCTGTCCGTGATCGAGGCAATGTGTACAGTGAGGCACACAGAGCGGGGTCAATCGTTGAATAATGGGAGGCGCTCACGACAAATCAATCCCGCAGAGGAGGGAGATCGCTGTTCAAGATGGTCCCGACGCCCATTCAACAACACCGCTTGAGAAGGGGAAGCTAAACTGCGCATTTCGCCATAATGTCCGAGTACGGCCTGATCTCCCACTCTGAACGCCATGGGTAAAGTCGGCATTCAACGGGAGAGCGTTCGCGAGCTCACTGGCAAACCAGATTCAAGTCTTTGTTTTCAGACAAGACAGCTCCCTGATTCTCATAATGTCAAGCAAGTTCCCGACGTACCAGACAAGAGCGTCGAAGAAATTCGGACAAAGTCAAAAAAGGCAGTCTTTTGAAGCAGCATAGCGCGTGCCGGCGAGCCCGGATGGTTCAGGTGCATTTGGGGTCTTGTTGCAGGTTCACCGGTGCAGAGGCGCTGGCCTCCAGCGCCTCGTTGTCGCCCAGAATACGATAGAGCTTTGTCCGGCTGACTCCAAGCAGTTCGGCGGCACGTACTTTGTTTCCACCAACGCTCTCTAGTACTCGGAGCGCGTGATTCCTTTCCACTTCTTCGAGGGTGCCAAGAGGCTCTACCTGCTGAACTTCGCTCGCCCGTCTCTCACGGATATATTCAGGAAGATCACCGACATCGATTATTTCGTTCTCGCTCATCATGCAGGCATTTCCAAGCACATTTTCAAGCTCTCTCACGTTTCCCGGCCAGGAATACCTAGCCAGCAGAGCCTGCGCACGCCTCGTGATTCCGCGCAAGGGCTTGCCGTATTGCTGGGCAAATCGCTTTATGAAATACCGCTCAAGCAGAGGCAGATCCTCTTCTCTCTGTGCCAGAGCCGGGAGTTTGATCTGCACCATGGAGAGCCGGTAGAAGAGATCTTCACGAAACCGTCGATCTCTTACCATGGCCTGGAGGTCCCTGTGCGTCGCGGCAATCACTCTGAGGTCCACGCGCCGGACCTCGGAGGAGCCTACTCGCTGGATCTCTTGGTTCTGGAGCACTCGGAGGAGCTTCGCTTGCAATGGAAGAGAAAGCTCACCCACTTCGTCCAATAAGACGGTGCCTCTGTTGGCTGCTTCGAACAGACCGATGCGATCCTGAATGGCTCCGGTAAAAGCGCCCTTGACGTGCCCGAAAAGTTCGCTCTCCGCCAGTGTTTCAACCACCGCGGAACAATTGCAGGTCACAAACGGTCCTGAAGCAACCGGGCTCAGCCGGTGCAGTGCTTGAGCCGCAAGCTCTTTGCCCACCCCCGTCTCGCCAGTCAGCAGAACCGATCGGAAATGCGGTGCAACGCGCCGGATACGATGGAACACTTCGAGCATCGCGGCGCTGCGCCCCACCATTGCTGCAAACTGAGAGTTTTCGAGAAGTTCGTTCTCCAGCTCCAAACAACGCTGCCGCTTGCGAACTTCCAAAAGAAGTGATTCCACGCGCTGCTGGAGCTTTTCCATATCCACAGGCTTCGTCAAGTAGTCGGCGGCACCTTTCTGGATGGCTTCTACGGCGGATTCCGTGCTGTATTGTCCGGTAAGCAAAACGACTTCGGTGCCAGGATCGAGCCCGAGGATCTTTTCGAGGAGGTCTATTCCACTCATCCCGGGCATCACCAAATCCACCAAGACAAGATGGGGGTGTTCGTTTCGAACCAGCTCAAGTCCGGCTTGTGGGTATCCGGTCGTAGAGACGACTACATGTTCTTGTGAAAGAGCCGTCGCGATGAACTTGAGGTGTTGTTCGTCATCGTCGATTGCGACAACTCGAAGTGCGAAGTCGGGAGAAGAGGTCATCTCAAGACCCAGAAGAGGCACGGAAGAAGTACCTCAGTTCAGTAATTCACATTGTAAATCCTCGTTGGCTGTTCTGACAGGAGCTCGTCATCCGAATGTTCCAGAATATTGCAACAATTGCCCCTGGATCAGTTTTGCCGATATTGTCAGCCGCTCGCGGTCCTCACTGCCTGTTCGTTCTCGCCTCTTGCAATACTTGCGAGTGCGCTCACCGCCGCCGGCAGTCCACATGGAAGTTCAACGAAGGGGGCTTCGAGTTCGACTTAATCAATTAACCCGTGGCCACGGATGGATAGCGGACGACAACGAAGCTAATCTTGAACTGCTTTCGGGAATGTTGACGGCAGGAGGCTATCGGGTCATCTGCGCGCGGTACGGTGAACACGCGCTGGCCGCGGTTCAAAAAGGGTTGGTCGACGTGGGTTGCTCGATGTGGTGATGCCGGGTCAAAGTGGTTTTGCTGTCTGCCAGCGAATCAAATCCGATCCCGAGACCCGCTTGCTGCCCGTTGTCCTGGTGACCAGTCTACCGGAGAACATTCGTTCGGATAATTGCCCGGAGTTCGTGGCGAAGGAGCTGCGGCAGTGGCTGGCGAAGCTGGGCACGGGGACGTTGTGCATCGAACCAGGAAGTCCTTGGGAGAACGGCTACTGCGAAAGCTTCAACGGGAAGTTGCGGGACGAGTGCTTGAACGGAGAGATTTTTATTCGTTGAAGGAGGCGCAGATCGTGATCGAAAAATGGCGGGTGATGTACAACACGCTGCGCCCACACCCGGCGCTCGGTTACGCGACGCAATATAAAAGGGCGCCCCTATTGGAGTAGGTTTTGAGTGTTCGCTCGAACCCCTCCAGAAAGGAGCACCCTGTATGGATAGCGTGAAGGCCACTGGCGATGGGAGAGCTGGGCACAGTTTCGGCCCGCGCGCTAATTCAGGATTGGGCTGGTAAGCTGAATGCTTTGTTGCACTCCCTCTTGAACAGCTTGGCGTTTTTAGTTTTTGGTATTCCTTTTGGTCCGAACATTCGGCGATTGACTTGTTCAGCCATGGCCGTGGGCCATTTTCTGGGTCATTTGTAGGAGCAGTTTCCTGTCGTCGGCGTTCATCTTTGCGAGAAGCCGCCTCAGCTTCTGCAAGTAGCGGGCATCTCTACCCTGACTTCCCCATTTTTGTGATCCATCGCCATTCGAAGCGAATGCAGTAGGGGCCTCGGGCGGTTCGTCGCCATTGTACATGAGTTGGTAGAGTGGAACTTCCAGCGCTCGGGCCATTTTCTCCAGCGTTTCGATTGACGGAACGGTGTGTCCGTTTTCAACTCTCGAAATGTAGCACCGGAGCAGCCCTGTACGCTTTTCAACATCTCCTTGTGAGAGATTTTTCACTTCACGTAATTCCCTTAGGCGATCAGCAATAATCATTGATGTCCTCCTCCCTCGGAAGACGTGCTGAGGTGTTTACTGCGCTCTGTCTATCCCAGATATATACTTTATGTCAAGGGTCAGGAGGAGTTCTCCAGCGTGGAGAAGGGGTCCCGTCATCAGGGAGCCCCCTCGAAGCGCAATCTGATTATTGGTTCCGACTTACTGCGGACCCGGTTGCGCTCCAACATCGCCGGTATTTTGGGGGTCCATCAGGTGGACGCGCTGAAAAAAAGAAAGTCTTGCTTGCTTTCCCAACCAAGCTGTTTGAAACCCAACACTTGCGGTTCGAATCGTGCCCTATGCCAGAAATTCTGTTCTGTGGCGGCCCCATTCCTTGAACAAAGCTGCAGCACTGTCTTCCCCGCAAAAGTAAGCTCCAAGGGCCTTTTCAAAGCAGCGGCCGAAGGCCATAGCGGCCCGAGTCTCTTTTTACTGCCAGTCGTCGAGATAGCGGTAGCGATGTGCCGATGAGAGATGCTGAGATCAGCAAGATGCCACGTGAACTGTGGTCCGAACGAAGAGTCGTTGTCGGTCTGGATTTTTTGGATGGCGAAGGGAAAATGCTCACGAACTTCGCTGAGGAAGTCGATGGCCGTCTTGGTGTTGTTGTGGTCGTAGATGCGTAGAACACGAAAGCGCGTAGCCTCATCAATCGCTGTGAATTGATAAAAGCGCTGACGGGCTTTTCCAACGCGGGGAACGAACTTAACATCGAGCTGAACAGAGCGGCCGGGAACCTGCAAGGGAGCGTCCGCTGGTTTCGGGCCGGGTCGATACTTTTTGAGGGAGATGCGGCCGACACGGTGGCGATGGAATATTTTCAGAATGGTTGTGGGCGAGACGTACGCGTGGTAGTGGCGTTGAAGATAGAGGCTGGCTCGAACGGCGCCGTAGCGACACTCTTCGCGAATGCGGAGGATGAGAGAAACGATCTCCGGAGGAATGCGATACCGGATGTGGTGTGGTCGCCGAGGCTGATCCCGAAGACCAGCTAAGCCATTCTTTTCAAAGCGCTTCTTCCAGATGTAGAAAAGCGCCCTGGACACTCCGAAAAAACGGCAGGTCTGGCTGACGTTGCCGCTCACGCGCTGCGCATGTTGCAGCATGCGCAGCCGAGCCTTCACCTTCCTCGCCTGGATCTGCTCGTAAACTGGATTCTTCATCCCGAACCTCCTGCGGTGGGCTGAGAGAGTATCCCACCTGTCCGGGATGTCTATTAGCAGCTACATTTTTGATAGCAGGCCTGTTCGATCCCTCTAATTGATTTGACGCAGGCCACGACAGGACGTAAGATTTGATGAGTACGTTTTCCCGCCAGCACGACGACTTCGTAAGAATAGGACGCAGGCTCGGAGTGAATTTCCCTCGCGGGGAGGCCTTGTGTCCACTCGAAGGTGTTCTTCCCATCGCAACTCCAAATCTCCAAAGAGTTCTGGGGAATTTTTGCCCGTTCCCACTGCTGGAGAGGCGTTCTGGGACGGCGCAACTATTGAGTTGATTGGCGAGGCCCCTACAGGACCGCTCTATTTGATGCTTTCTGACGGGCAGAATGTGAGAGTCGCACGACGAGTAGAGTTCCGCAGTAAAATCTATCATCCTTTACATATCGATCCCTCGATCTTGCTCGCCATGAGGTTCCCCACGAAACGCGAGCATTTCGGATCAACTGCCGAGCTCTTCACAGAAATGCGACAAGCGTTCATGAGTCACGGCTTTTCGGAAGACGTCGCTTTGCCCACCACTTATTTTGATTTTGCCACCTGGTTCCCGGAATTGCTTCCAGCCGCCCCATGCCTCTTGCTCACGGGGCCACCTGCCGAAGCACGTCTCCTGCTTGAGTTGCTCGGCTGCATGGTTCGTCATTCGTTGCTGCTTGGTCAAATCGCGAAATCCGATCTTTGTTCCTTGCCAATGGATCTGCAACCAACGCTGTTGATCAACCAGGTCAAAAATGGCGGTTCGGCTTGCGAATTGATGAACATTTCTGGTCACCGGTGTGCATTTATTCCAAAGAATCAAAGGCTCGTGAACGTCTATTGTGCCAAGGCAATTTATTTAGGAGAGAATGGCGAATGTGGGAACTATGGTGACAGCGCGATTAGAATCCATCTCCCGTCTTTAGGTGGACGTTTTCCTATTCTTGATGCCAAAGATAAATTAGAGATCTCCAGAAAATTTCAATCAAGAATGCTCGACTATCGGTGCGGAAACATCCTCGGAGTGCGTCAGTCGATATTTGATTTTCCTGAGTTCGACTCTGGAATTCGAATCTTGGGGAGGATTTTGGGTGCGCCGATTGTCGACGCTCCCGAACTTCAGGCCGATCTTCATCCTTTGCTGCGCGATTGTCAGGAGCGAGCCCTGGAAGCACGGTCGTCTAACCCACACTACGTCACGATCGAGGCATTACTTTTTCACTGCCACAAAGAACCAGGCGAAAAAGTACACGTCAGCAAAATCACGAAAACCGTCATGGCCATTTTGAAGGCCCGTGGCGAGACTACGCAGATAACACCCGAGGAAATCGGGAAAATCTTGCGAAAGCATGGATTTTTTCCAAAGCGCGACGCTGATGGATCCGCAATACGGCTTAACGACGCAGCTTGCAATAACGTACATCAGCTGGCACATCGCTTTCATCTGGCGGCTTTGCAGCAAGGGCAGTGCTCGCTTTGTTTGCAAGTCCTAGCGCTCGGTAAGAACGGCTTTAGATAGAACGTGCCGCGTGTATGGTCTGTAGGGTGTGTATGTGGATTGACCATTATCCATTTTTCAGGGGGGACACTAGAGGAGTTCTGAATCTAATTGATTCAAGTGTAGTGATGCTCACAATAAATTATTATCAAGGAGTAAAAATATGAAGGCAGATCATCGAGAACTTCGATTTGTCGAGGAACTACACCAACACGGAATCCCCATCGATGGGGAAGTGCTACGGCAGATGAAGGATGCTTGTCGCGGGCTGTCCTTGTCCCAATCGCCTAGTGAGGTAGATACTGAAGTTTTCGATCTGCCCTGCGGCGGAACGGGATACAGGTTAGGCATCAGGATGCACAACGGATCATACCGTATCATTCTGCCACTGGAATATAGATTAGAAATTCCGTGGCACGAATGGCAATTCCGTTGGCTCGAAAGACCCTGGACGAAAATGCCGCGGGAATCCGTCTACTTGTTTCCCTCTCATGGCCTAGCCGGACACGATCCGGAGGATGTGTTGAACCACCGTCTTGGCAGCAAGGGCAAACTTCTCCCTGGTGATGATCTCGATGGTTTGCTTCTCGGCGTGGGACAGGCGCGCATTCCGGAGCAGTACAAAGATCGCCAAGCCGTAAGGATGCGGCTTTCAGTTATCGACCAGAGGGGTAATCCTTACGGACTGAAAGTAGAATTTATGGTGCGCCGCGAGAAACAACGCCAGGGCCAATCTGGAGCGACCGCGCAGCGCGAGCAATTTGTTCAGGCAGGGGAGGCAGAGGGAGTCGCCGCGCGAAGAGATCTGCTCGCTCAGGCGCCAAGAAAGCCACAGGAGCAAAATTGCAAAATGAACTCCAGCAAGTCTCTAAAATAGAGACACTTAGGCTTTGCGGATGTGCTGCCCAAACTCGAAGTCCAGCACTCGATCTCCTGAGGATTGAATGGATCACTTCGCTGTTAGCCCTTGCTTCTCGGCGAAAGAATGATCTCAAAAACGACGCTCATTGAGTTGACGCAGTGAGTTTGGTCAGGGCGGCGTCGCATCTCGGTTTCGCTTTCAGATTCCTTGTCCGGGGCAGCCGGGTTCACTCTCGTTTCTGCAACTAGTAATGAGCCCGACAGTGGTCTCGGTGATGTCCAAGGGTTTGCGCCGGGAACGGCCTCGACAAGTGGTCAGTTCCGAGCTCAGCCTCTCGGCTCGGGAAATGGCCGCGTTTACAGGCTCAAATACAGCGGCGCAGATCGCGCCGGAAACTCGGCAACGTGCACCACGACCGTGTCCGTCCCACACGACCAAGGGAATTAGTTTGGGTGTTGCGACACGACGCAACCAATCAAGTGCACGCCTACATGCACAAGCTGGACGGGGTACGCATCGTCGGCGCGCAGTCATTTTCGATCCTTCACAGTCGGCTTGCCATCCGTGCCGCTAAATTTTTATCCTTCAGCCGACGTGTGCATGGCAAGTGTGTGGGCGAATTTTCCGCCATCCAGAATTTCGTGCGACTCGCGAAAAACGAGGGAACAACCAGGGACCATTAACAGTTCCTAGCTGTTCTTTATGCGGCTTTGTTGCTCCACCCTGTTCCTCGTAAGTACTTGAAATTCCGTCTGGGTTTACATTCGACTCCCACACGCTTCCGCTACATCTATTCGATCTCCGTGAAGTTAGGGGGGACGGTACCCCAGACCCAGTATCTGTGCCCGAACAGTCTTGACCATGTGACCACCATGAGCTGGCCCTCATTTGTTTGATTTCTTCTTGGAGCAGAGAGAATGAAGGCGATTTCGCCTTTCGTCTTCGGAGTGCACGGCCCACCAAAGAACGGACGGCGCGGTGTGAGTGCGAAAAGCTGGATCTGCATCGGTGATCAAGCATACTATGCGTGCCAACCGGTAAGCCTTCGTCGGCATACACCCACGGGTTTCCCATGCCGTCCACAACACGCCCGTTGCGGATGAGGACGTCGTACTGCTGACCGAAGACACTGGATGACGACGGCAGCAGGGCAAGGCCGGCCACCCACTTTTTCATGGTTGCTCCAAGGATCGAAATTGCATTCGCACCCGCCATTCCCGGCTGCGGATTATAGCGCTAGGCTCGCACCATCAGCCCATCAAATGTCCATCGTAAATCGCTGCTATTATCTTGTTATGCGCGCGATCTCTTCCTGGAGCGATTTCCACCGCGCTAGCAAATCCTCGCGCCTCTTCTCGTAATCCTGGAACACTTCGTAGGTCTGCGCCGGCGGTGCGGAGTCCGCGCTTTCCACGACATTGCCCAGGTCCGCGTATTGCGCGTCAAGCATGATGGGGTAGACGAGCGCCGCCCAGCGATTCACCGATTCCACTTGGATGAGCTGTCCTTCGATCTCACCCATCTTCTGCTCCACGGCTTCGATGGGCTGTCCCGGCGCAGAATTGGATTGTTTGCGCAGGGTCTCTAGCACCGCCCGCTGCGCGCGAATCTGGTTCACCGTGTTATGCACCTCGCTGACACGATCGCGGATTTTCACCGCGAACTCGTATTGTTTCTCGAGGTCCGACTGGCTCGCTTTGACGCGAGGATCCGTCTTGACTTCAAGCGGCGCCGAGTACTCCTTCCCCTCTACCGAGAGTTTCACTTGGTACGTTCCGGGGGGCACGAGGGGGCCGCCGCCATTCTGCAGCTCGATAATGGCTATCCCCTGGACCATCGTCGGCCCCTCCGCCCTAAAGTTCCACACATAACGGTTGATTCCCGCGGCGGCCGGAAGAGTCGCGCCACCTGGCCGGGCACCAGCTCGCGCATTTCTTCCGGGGGCGCCCGGCTCTCCGCGTCTCTCGCTTGCCGCGCGGTGAACAACCTGGCCGCGGCCATCGAGAATTTCAAGCGTGATGGGAACAGTCGGCGGTCCGCTAAGATAGTAGTCAATCACCGCTCCCGCAGGCGGATTCTGAGCGACATTCCTTCTAGGCCCGCCGCCTCCGAAACCGCCGGGGCCGCGCTCCCTGTAAGCCGGTGCGGGCGTGTAGAGATGCGCCGGCTCCGAAGCCATCGCCGCACTCAACTGGCGGAATGGAGCAATATTGTCAAGGATCCAAAATGCTCGTCCGTGGGTAGCGACAATCAAGTCGTCCCCGCGCACGGTGGTGTCGTAGACCGGTGCGTGCGGCAGATTCAACTGAAGCGATTGCCAGTTCGCTCCATCGTCGAAAGATAGGTAGATGGCTGTTTCCGTTCCCGCGTAGAGCAAGCCTTTGCGTTTCGGATCGGTATGAACGGAATGCACATAATCGTTTGCGCGCAACCCGTTGGTAATCTCTGTCCAGCTCTTGCCATAGTCGGTAGTCTTGTAAATCATCGGCCGGAAATCGTCGGAAAAGTGGAGATCCGCGGCCATGTACGCAGTGCCGGCATCATACGGCGAAGGCTCGATGAAATTAACGCGGGCCCATTCTTTCAACTGCTTCGGCGTCACATTCGACCAGTTTTTGCCTCCGTCTTTGGACAGGTGCACAAGGCCATCGTCGGTTCCTGCCCAGATCAGATCCTTCTGAACAGGTGATTCAGCCACCGCGAAGATGGTGTCGTAATACTCGGCGCTGGAATTGTCCGGCGTGAGCGGCTCGGGAGTAGATTGTTGCTTGGTCTTGTCGTTGCGCGTCAGATCCGGGCTGATGATGGTCCAGCTCATGCCCCCGTCGTTGGTCTTGAAGAGCACCTCGGCGCCTAGGTACAGCACGTTTGGATCGTGAGGGGAAATCTGCATCGGCGCGGTCCACTGAAACCGATGTTTTAGCCCCGCAGGGACATGCGCGCGGGCGCCCAGCCAAGGGGCAATATTCTGCACTTGGCCGGTGTGACCGTCGTAGCGGGTGAAGTGACCATTGTGGTCACCGGCATAAACGATTTCCGGATCGCGGAGGTCCGGCCAGATGTATCCGGACTCTCCCCCGCCGACCGGGTGCCAGTCCCGCTCACCGATCATGCCGTCATCGCTGCGACGTCGAATGGCCACGGTTGTGTTGTCCTGTTGTGCGCCATAGATGCGGTAGTTGAATTCGTTGTCGGTGGCAATATGGTAGAACTGGGCCGTTGGCTGGTTGTCCTGTGGAGTCCACGTTGCGCCGCCGTTCACAGTGATGGTGACGCCGCCGTCGTCTGCCTCGATCATGCGCTTCGGATTCGTCGGATCAATCCAGAGTTGGTGATTGTCTCCATGGGGGACGGGCAGCGAGTCGAAAAGCCGTCCGCCATCCGTCGAACGAAAAAGACCCAGGTCGAGCAGATACACAGTGCCCTCGTTCTGCGGATCAGCGAACACGTGGTTCTGATACCAGGGCCTCACCCAAATGGGGTCGTTATTCATCATTTGCCAGGTCTCGCCGTCGTCGTCCGAGCGATACAGGGCATTTTCCTTGGCTTCGACCATGGCGTAAACGCGGTTGGAATTCGCTCCAGAAACCGCCACTCCGATTCGCCCGAGAGTGCCGCCAGGAAAACCTTGCCCTTCGATGTGTTTCCACGTGTTTCCGCCGTCGCTCGATTTGTAAAGCCCGCTGCCGGGTCCGCCGCTGATCATCGTGTAGGCGGCGCGGCGGACTTGATACATCGCCGCGAAGAGAATGTTGGGATTGTTGGGATCAAAAACAAGATCCGTCGCGCCGGTCCTGTCATCCACGTAAAGGATTTTCTTCCAGGATTTGCCGCCGTCGCCCGAGCGGAACACACCACGCTCCTCGTTTGGTCCGAACGCATGTCCGAGTGCGGCAACGAAGACGAGGTTGGGATCATGATCATCGACAAGGATTTTGGCGATATGCTGGCTATCGCGCAGGCCGATATTCGTCCACGATTTGCCGCCATCGACGGATTTGTAAACGCCGTCGCCATAGGAAATATCGTTTCGCAGGCACTGCTCGCCCGTGCCGACATAGAGCACGTTCGGATTCGATGGAGCGACCGCGATCGCGCCGATGGAGGAGACGGATTGACGGTCGAAGATGGGTGTCCAGGTCGCGCCGCCGTCGATGGTTTTCCAAACACCCCCCGCTACGGCGCCGAAATAATAAACGCTCGGGTCCCCAGGCACGCCGGCGACGGCTTCCGCGCGGCCGCCGCGAAAGGGCCCGACGAGGCGCCATTTCATCCCGTCGTAGAGGCTCGGGGGAATGGACTGGGCCCATGCCCGTTCCCCTCCTGCCGTCGCGAGCAGGACAACCAGGATGGCCAGGATTCTCCCAAGCGATTTCATCTTTCCCCTCCTTCAAAGCGAACGCTTCAGAGATTCACCTCAGGAACCCCATGCGGCCCCTTGAGCATTTCGAGTAGCGAAGCGAGCCTTATCTGCTAAACCATTTGACCCTCGCGTACCATCAAGTCTGAGCACTGGCCGAGTACATTCAGGACTTCCCGAACGTCATCCAGCGTGTTGTGAACATGGAAGGAAATCCTCAGGCCGTCGCGGCGTCCCGAGCAGACGATATTCTGGCCGGCCAGCCGGGCAATCACTGCTTCGACGTTGCTTGACTGCAGCACGACAAGCGGCCCAACGCTGTCCGGCGGCGTCTTGATGCGAATCCCCAGCTCTCTTGATCCTTGGATCAGCGCTTGGGTCAGCCTGCGGATCTGCGCCTCAATGTGGTCGAGGCCGATTTCCTCCAGCAGGGAAATTCCCGCCGCGGCGGCATAGATGTTCGGAATAGGCGGCGTGCCGGCCTCGAAGCGCCGAGCACTCGGAGACAAATCCAAGTGCAGCACATCAAAAGCAAATGGATTCCGCTGCGCAAACCAGCCGCTGATGGAGGGAGTCAAAAATGGTATCAGACTTTTGCGCACGTAGAGAAAGGCAACGCCTGAGGGCCCGAGCAGGTATTTCAACGTGCCACTTACGTAGAAGTCGACGTCCAGGGCTTTGACCTTCACTGGCCGCGTACCACAATCCTGATAGTCGTCCATTAGTACGAGCGCGCCCTGCGCGTGTGCCAGCCGCACAATCGCAGGCACATCAGAACGAAAGCCGTTCATGAAACACACGTGTGTGACCGGCACAATCAGGGTTTGTGGATCTATCGACTCGGCATACAACTCCGTTGGCAGCCGGTCCGCCTGGGCGATCAAGAACTGCACCTGGGCGCCCCGGCGCTGTTGAGCGAGCCACACGTGGCCCATGGTGGGGAATTCGAACCCACCCATCACCACTTTGTGCCGGCCAGTGAACTCAAGCGCGCTCGCAATTGCATTTATCCCGGCCGAAGCGCTGGGAATCACGGCAACTTCGTCAGGGTCGGCGCCAATGAAGCGCGCAAATTGCACGCGAATGGCTTCGTATTTCTGCACCCACAAATCCCACGGGGAGCCGTGCTGGTGCCAAGAATCACAGTGCTCGTGGAAGCTTGCCTCCACGACATCGGACAGAGCACCCTGCGAACAGGAGTTCAGGTAGATTTTTTGCTCGAAGATCCGAAACCGAGACCGAATTTGCCGAATCTGTCCGTCTGACAGCATCTACGCACATCCTTGCCGCTTGGAATTGATTCAGTTGCGGCCTCAGAAACTCTCGTGTGATAAGTTATGTGGCCTCGATCAGGCAACGTATTTCAAATTCAACAGCCTAATCAAAGCCGAACCACGCCGACCTCGCCCTCCGATTCGATGGTTGTGCCGAAAGAAGCGGAGAGTTTCGAAAGGCGTTCCAGGATGGCCCGGCTCTTCTCAGCATCCGCGCGGATGGGCATTCCCCTCTCGGCACGCGAAAGCCCCGGTTGCAAGTCAACGGGGTAGAGTTTCAATTCCACGAGATCTCCGCGCTCAAACTTTGCCGTTGCCACAACGGATTCCCAGAACACTCCGTCGGCGAATCCACGCATCGCTCGATCGAAAAATTCAGAAGGATCATTGCCGGCAATGCCACAGGCCTCGTAAATCTCCTGCGGAATTTGGCGCATGCCCTCCGCTTCAAAAATGAAATTGCCCAAGCTGTAAAAAATCGGCTTGCGCTTGTACAACTCGATGGCCCGGAGGAGGTGCGGACCGTGACCGAGAAAGACGTCAGCGCCCGCATCAATACAAGCGCGGGCGAATTCCTTTAGGAAGTTTGCAGGAATTTCCCGTGCCCCATGTGCCTCATGCGCGTGAATGCTGACGAGCACGAGCGCGGCATTTCTTTTCGCGCGGCGGATACTCGAGGAAATTTCCGCAACGTCTTGAGGCAGCGGAGTCGTCAAGGTGTCTGACGGGGCGCCGGAGATGAATTGGCTGCCGAGAAAATTGATGCCCTCGGTTTTTTGGGGCTCGATAAGTGCTCGCGCCGCCCCGGAAAACAATTGTTGCTGGATTTTCCGGAGAGCTTCGAATTGTGCGGCTTCGACACGATAGGTCGTATGGAAGCGGAGGGGGCTCAGGCCAGGACGGCCTGGAATCTCGCCGTTGCCGTGTGATGCCGCCGACCCGGGACGTATTGTCGAAGCACAGGCGACCAGGGCCGCGCGGCCGCGGGGAGAGTCAAAAAAAGCCGGTGCGCGGGCCTCTTCCAAGTTGCGACCGGTTCCGCCATGCGAGATCCCCGCGGCGCCAATCTTCTTCGCTGTCGCGAACATTCCTTCGACGCCGTAATCCATCGAGTGATTGTTCGCGACAGACATAATGTCAAATCCGGCCCACCGCAATTCCTCTGCGACCGGTCCCTCTGCGCTGTTGTTGAGGTCGCCGCAGCTGCCTGTGGCCACCGGATACATTCCAGGGTCCGGCAAGGTCATTTCAAAGTTTCCAAAACAGACATCGGCTCCGCGAAGAATCGAAAGAAGCGGCTGAAATTTGGGGTCGTTCCGAGCGAATCCTCGCGTGACGAGACAATCGCCAACGGCGGCGAGTGTCATTTGCGGCGAACCGGGCGCTCCCGCTGCCCGGGTCCAGCGTGAAGCAGAAGCGGTGAGAGCCAGCTTTCCGACGCCGCTCAAGAAGTCGCGTCTCTTCATCAGCTGTCGTTGTTTCATGGCCTCTGAGCATGGCAACGGCATTGACAAGAAATTCCTCTCTCGGGCTGCAGGGATCTCTTCTTGCGCACGCTCGCGAGATGCGCCCACTGCAGTCCCTGAGGCCGCGAGCCACTTCACATTGCTTCGGTGGCTCGCGGCCCCGGCAGGACGGGCGAACTAGAAGTGCACCTTCAGAGCGAACTGGAGGATGCGAGGATCCAGCGCACTTTGAATCGAGCCGAACGAGCCAGTGGGCGGCGTCGGACCTTCGGTAAGGTTCGGCAAATTGAAGTTCGGGTGGTTGAAGATGTTGAAATACTCCGAGCGGAACTGGAGGCCGAAAGATTCGCGAATTGGAAAGTCCTTCGAAATCGCGAAATCGAAGTCTCTCAGTGCGGGCCCGATCAAGATATCCCGCCCTTCATTGCCAAACTGCCCTGGATTCGCCGCCAGAGTCAGGCGCTGGAAGCAGGAAGTATCGAACCACTGCTGGACGGTATGCGGACCGCGATTCGGATTGCAGACTACATTCGGCCGATCCGCGCCGACCCCGGTGAGAGAAACATCGAGGGGCTCCTGGACAGTAAAGGGCGTGCCGGACTGCACGGTGATGATGAAGTTTGTCGCCCAGCCCTTTGCAAGGACTCCCGCGAAGCCGTGTAGGCTCTTGCCAAATGGCAAGGCATAGACCCCGGAGACGACAAAGCGATTGCGCACATCGAAAAGGGAAGGCCCTTTCTCCGGGCGCAGATCAAACGGGTTCATAGGATTGTTTAGATTGCCGGCGTTCGTGTTCTGGCTGATGTTGTAATACGAACCGTTATCGATGGCCTTCGACCAGGTGTAGGATGCCAGAAAACTGAGGCCGCGACTGAAGCGCTTGTTCGCGCTTAGTTGCAAGCTGTGGTAATGGGAGTTTGCGCTGTTCTCGATCTGGTTCACGGATGCAAAGTTCGGAGCATAAATGCGGCGCGCGTTGGTGTTTGCGGTCGTGGCGCCGGGGCCGAAGACTGCGGGATTGATTTGGCGGTTGCGAATCAAGTCCACGCCGGCCGTGCCAATGTAATCTGCCTCCACCAAGACGTCCCCGGGGAGCTGCCGCTGGACGGAGAGATTCCATTGGATGTCATACGGCGGCCGCAGGTTGGGCGCCAGCGAGGTCAACGAAACGGGCGTCTTGATCGTGCCCTTCTGGAACGGGTTCGGGGAACCGGCAAGCGGATTCGCGTAATTCGAAGGGTTGTTTATGGTGACGCTGGGGAAACCCGGCGGAGAAGAAAACTCGGAATTGAATTGCGCGATTCCGGGGATGTATTCATAGAACATTCCGAACCCCGCGCGGATGCTCCATTTGCCGCTGCCGGTGGGATCCCACGCGAAACCGACGCGGGGAGCGATGTTGTTGTAAGCTCCGGGCACGGTCCCGTCAGGTATGCCCGGGTCGCCTTGGTAGACGAGGTTCAGCGGTGCATCGGGCCGAACCGTGGACTGCTTGCCGACACGAAACGCGCCGAAAAGGTCCGTCGCGGCGGCGGAAAATGCCCTGGCCATTGTGTGTCGCAAGCCGATGTTCAAGGTCAGGTTCGAACGCAGGCGCCAGGCATCCTGCGCGTACCACTCGTAAGTCCATCCCTTCAAGTGACCGAAACCCACGGTGCTCTGCGTGAAGGAAACCGGCATCCCGATCTCGAAATCCGCCAGAGCGTTCCCTGTGAACTGACCGTTGAAGCTGTACGAGCCATTCTCGCCGGACCCAAAAAGAATGTTGTAGCGAGTATTCCGAATGTCGAGGCCAACCTTAACGTTGTGGCGTCCAGTTGTGTAAGAGACAGCATCTCTCAGTTCGTATGTGTTGGTGTACCGGATGCCAGGCCCCTGGGGATTACCAAGCGGCGAGAAACCTGTCACGGAAATGAACGGAATCGTTTCGTAACTCGGGAATGTTGGCGCATATTGAAACCCGAAGCTGCTGAGGCTATCGCGCCGCGTAAAGACCGGATTAGCGAAATTGGTTCGGACAAAGGAGAGGTGCAGGTCGTTCAGCAGGCGTGGCGAGAAAATATGCGTTTCACCAAGGGTGATCGTCTGCGGGGTGTTGTTTGCGGTTCCTGGAAAGCCAGGGACCACCGCGCCAAAGGGAACAAAGGGGAGAATCTGGCGCACGGCGTCATACAAATAGTGGCCCCAAAGCGTGTCGTGGTCTCCGATGCGGTGATCGACGCGCACTCCGAAACCATCGCGATCATCGGATTGACTGGGTGAGGAACTGAACGAGCCGGTTGAGGACGACGGATAGAGCGCAAGAAGCTTGGCACTGATGGAATTCACGGGCACCATGTTGTTGGGGTACGGCGTAGTTGTTCCCGGCATGTGCGGTGGATTCGAAACGCCATTGAAGTTGCCCGCAGCCAAGGCAGTAGTTGGGACAGTGGTAGCGGACGTGATGCCCTGGCGGTTGCGGAAGCCGTCGTAGTAGGCGTAGAAGAACGTCTTGTTGGTCCCGTTGTAAATCTTAGGGATGATGATGGGTCCGCCGGCGCCGCCTCCGAACTGGTTCTGTTTGAGGGGCGGAGAGGTCGCGGCGAAGAAATTGCGCGCATCGAAAATATCGTTGCGCAGGAATTCCCATACCTGGC
>WNFA01000821.1_pt1 | contig 25084 bp, 21 predicted proteins | sample 5400481 | NCBI WGS metagenome assembly WNFA01 (sample SAMN13153340, study PRJNA577476) | soil metagenome | isolation source: 120 cm saprolite under Douglas fir tree site 2 hole 1 replicate 2 | place: USA:California | collected 2015-04-18 | reverse complement strand
GATCGCCCTGCTCCCATTGTGCAAAAAGCCCCAATGTTCGGAGCTGCGTAATGCTATTGGTTACTATATCGGCTGCATCTTCCCGTTCCCTGAGCAGCGCCTCGAGATAATCGGCGCAGATTTCATCCTCGCTGACTACATTAATGCGAGAGAACGTAGGCAGGAGCGTTATGAGGCCTCCCGTTGCACCGGCCAGTTTGCGTGCATAAGCAGCCGTAGCCTGCGCGTTTACCAGCGAGCAAACTAGCAGGTGTGACGCGTTAACTGCTCTCGTTGCTCCCTGGGTGCCCGCTCCTGTACGCTGGATCAGCAGCCGCCCGTGCACATCTGCGGCTGCCATGCGCTTCCATTGCCGTTTGTAAATTAACTCGCTTGATTTCTATGTGGTGTCACTGTAGCCGGATTTGCTGAACAAACCTGGACACAGACTGTTCGTGCCGCCCTGAATCAGTCCAGCGTTCCCAGCGTTCCTGCCGCATTCCAGGACGCTATCGACTCAGGTCATGTCCGTGAGAGGATGTGGGCTGGAACGTCCCCCCTTTGGACCAGCACTAGCCCCACCACCTTGATCGTGTATGCTCGCTTGCATACGGGCCTGGCCTGGATCAGCGGGATTGCCCTCCCCAGGCTTCTCCCCCGCGGCCTGTAGCCGCAGAGGGCGGAAGATGCCTCCAAGACTGCGCTAGGCAACCGATGGCGGCGGTTTTTTGCGAGACTGCCAATGCCACTCCCGATAAAAGGAGTGATGCACATTCACAGATGCATTAAAATCTGCATTTGCCTCGTAGTGACACCTGGGACAAAAGAAGAGTTTTCCCCATTTCACTGCGAGGCGGCTTCCGTTCTGGTAGGAGAACCTCTCCCCCTTCGCGCCGCATCGGGAGCAGTATTGGGAAGTCCCATGTGCATTGACCTCCACCGTGACGACCTGATGGAGGTAGGCTTTCTGTCGGGCGTGCTGATTGATTTTGCCGCGCAACTGGTTCGCACGCCTGCGGTTCATGCGCCTCGATTTGCTTCCCGCCCCCGGCTTGATCTTGCGCAGGCGCTCAAAGAGCAGGATACAGCCAGGATACCTGGCGCACACCTGGGCTATCTGGCGTGCCACCTTGTGGGCGGCATCCTCATTCAAGCGATCCACATGCCGCCAGAGATCACGGTTGCTGTGTTCGCCTGTGACCGGCCTGCCCGATTGCCACTGCTTCCTGGCGATCCGCTTGAGATGACGATACCGATGGGCGTCCAGACCATGATCGGTCACAAAGATGGTCTCCACGATGATTCCCAGACGGCGTACCGTGATGACGGCCAGATTCCGCACGTTCAGGTCCACTGCCACGGTAACCAGCTTGGGATCTTGCTTGCGCTCCATCACTTTCTTAGCTTCAATTTTCTTGACCTGGGGGATGTGCAGTTCTGTGCAACCAGGCCGCAAGACCAGGGTCGGGCTTTGACGCTTCCAGTCGGCTTCCCCCAGCCGGACCAGCGTGTAACGAGAGGACCTGACCGGATAGTGCATCCAGGTCCAGTCCTGCCCGGTGTAGACGTTGAGGCGCACAAAGGCGTCTTTGGTATCGAGCACTTCCAGGTTCAGTTCGTGGCATCCCTGGTAGAGGGTGGGATGATCGCGGGCTCCTGGAAACCCCGGCTTGCCTTTCTTTTTACCGCTCTTTTCCCAGTTGGAAAGCGACGACAGATACGACCGGGCTTTTCCTATCGCATCCTTGATCACCGAGCGCCGGTAGGCAAAGGGCATCCCAGGAAAGCGCTCGCTGAAGTTCCAACCCGTCCAGGGGTGGGGATGAGCCGTTGTTTCGACGGTGCAGGTTTCGGCCCAGCTCAAAAGTTCATGGGCCGAAATCAGGCGTTCGCGCATCTCCAGGTGCTCTTCGCTGTAGTAGGTGACGCGCTCGGCTAGCTTGTCGGCATGGGCCAGAAAAAAGTCGAGGTAGAAGGCGCGCGCTTGGTTGAGCAGGTCGGCAGTAGCCGAGAGCGCGGCTCGTTTCTCGCTATTAGCTCCTCCCTGGTCTCGCTTACCCAGGTCAAGAAGCAGTTTGGTGGTTCTGCTGGCTTGTCCCATCTGGCGCTACCCCTTTTACGAACAAAGGTTCTTCATGCCTGTAGTATACGGTCAATGGCAAGGTGTGTCAAGGTTGTTGGAACCTCGTATACTCCCTATTCGTCTATCTGCGCCTTCTGTAGCTTCCCGCTGTAGTCGGTATACACCACTTTCCATTCGGTGAAGACATCCAGCCCGGCGATACCTGCCTCGCGGTGCCCGTTGCCGGTGCCGCGTGTGCCGCCAAAGGGGAACTGGATCTCCGCGCCCGTCGTGCCGGAATTGATGTACAGAATGCCCGTCGTAATGTCGCGCATGGCCCGCTGCACGCGGTTGATATCCTGCGTGTAGATGGCGCTGGAAAGCCCATATTTCGTGTTATTGTTCACAGCAATGGCTTCATCCAGCGATTGTACCTCGATCGTGGAGAGCGTCGGGCCAAAAATCTCTTCCTTTGCGATGCGCATCTCGGGCCGTACCCCGGTGAAGAGCGTGGGATGATAGAAAGTCCCGCGTGCCAGTTCGCCCTCGCGTGCCGGGTAGCCACCTGTGACAAGCGTTGCGCCCTCATCTTTGCCAATCTGTGTATACGTGTGAATCTTCTCAAGCTGTGTGGCATTGATGACCGGGCCGACGTCTACGCTTTCATCCAGGCCGTTGCCCAGGCGCAGTTGTTCAATGCGCGGCACCAGCATGTCTACCAGTTGTTTGCGCACAGCTCCATGTACGATCACGCGGCTGCATGCTGTGCAGCGCTGCCCCGTGGTGCCATAAGCGCTCCACAATATGCCCTCTACTGCAAGGCTGAGATCAGCATCATCCATCACAATCACAGCATTCTTGCCGCCCATCTCCAGCGAAACTCGTTTGAGAGACTTCGCCGCCTCCATCGCGACGTGACGGCCCGATTCGGTCGAGCCGGTGAAAGAGATGACCGCGACATCGGGGTTATGCAGCAGGGCCTCACCAGCTGTGCCGCCGGGGCCAAAGACGATGTTGACCACGCCTTCGGGCAGGCCAGCCTCGTACAGGATTTCGACCAGCCGCAGGGCGCTCAAAGGCGTATCGCTGGCGGGCTTGAAAACGACAGCGTTGCCGGCGACCAGCGCAGGAAACATCTTCCAGGTAGGGATGGCTACCGGGAAGTTCCAGGGCGTGATGCAGGCCACCACGCCAACGGGATCACGCATCGCAATCCCCGATTTATTGGGCAGTTCAACGGGGACGCTGTGCCCAAAAAGCCTGCGTCCCTCGCCTCCCATATAGTAGGCCATATCGATGCCTTCCTGCACATCCCCGCGCGTCTCCTTGAGAACCTTGCCCATCTCCTGTGTCATCGTACGGGCCAATTCTTCTTTATGCTCTTTGAGTAGTTCCCCCACGCGATAGAGTATCTCGCCGCGTTTAGGAGCTGGCACTAATCGCCATTTTTCAAAAGCGGCCCGGGCGGCGGCAACAGCCGCGTTGGCCTCCGCCTCGCCGGAAAGTGGAAAATACCCCAGAATTTCTCCCGTAGCCGGATTGTAGTTAGGGAAAGTCTGGCCGCTCTGTGCGCTCTGCCACTTGCCCCCGATGTAGTTCTGGTATTGCATGACTTCTTTCTCGCTCCTCTAGTTGCACTCGCTTCTCGCCTCATTGCATACCCTCTATTGTACACCGAAAACCGCGTGTGACAGTAGTTCTGACAGTTTTGGCATGGAGTGCCTCCAGAAAATCCATACCATCCATACACGAACACTTGAGAGAAGTGGCTTCAACCTCATCAGGAGGCACGTAGTCTAAAGACGAATGGAGGCGTTTGGTAGTGTAGACATCCTCCGGAATGTCTGCAAGTGTGTTTGTGCCTCCTCGCAAGTCTGGTAGCGATGCACGTCTACCTCCTCATACTTCACCGACATCTCGCGAAGCTTTCCGCTCGCGTGTTCTCGGTGGCTTCCCCAAAGCCATCGAAAGCCCCTTGGAGCGGTAAGCTACTCTCCATACGAAAGCGATGGCTCCGTGCTCTGGCGCTATACTCCACACGTTCCCGTCGGGCAACTGTCAGCAGTGGTGGGGGATGATCTCATCCTGATCGCCTCACAAGATGGAAGTATCGATGCCTTACGCGCCAGTAATGGTGCGTTGCGCTGGCACCGTGCGATGAATAGTTGACGCATGCTTATGTAGACGCACTGGCATATGAGGCGAGTACACTTGAGACTTCAAAAGCTAAGCGGACTGACCACTAGGTCAGATCCGCCACCCAACACTGATTGAGCGACTCGATCGGCAGATCTTTGATCAAATTCGGAGAGACAGGCTCGCCATGCTTGCAGTCAGTGGTATGCACATACCGCGGTTTGCGCCGACAGGTCAGGCCCGCTTGGTGCATCAGGCGCTCGACTCGTTTGTGAGTGATCTTCCACTCATCCGGCTTTCGGGCTTTGGTCATCCGACGAGAGCCAGGGCCGGCAACGTCTTTGCGTAACTCCTGTAGTGCCTGGCACAGGGATCGATCGTGATCCTCGTTCAGAGAGGGACGATGATGCTGGGAATACCAGTGCCGGGTGATGTTGAGTAAGGCGCACAATTTGCGCACCGAGATCTCTGCCATCAGCTCCCGCAGCTGCTCGATCAGCGCTTGTCGAGGTTTTCCGGAAGCTGATGCCAGGCTTTTTTTCACAGATCCACCTCTGCAATAGAGCAAAAGTTCCCTTTCACCGTTGAAGATGCGGCTGTAGAGAAACCTAAACATCTATCGCCAGATCATAACCAGATCATAACCGGATCATAACAGTTTCGCTCTTCCCCAAGCATGGGATATTCCTCCATAATCGATCGGGTTATGCACATGCATAAACGCAATGCGGACTCTATGAGTGCCAAAACGTTTCTTGTGACACTGTCAACGTATTTTTGTATTGAAAGTGAGGCCAATCTATGCGCTTCCCTGCTCGCTCGAAACTGGGCGTCATTCTCTCGCTCGTCACCATCCTGACGGTAGTCAGCGGCTTTATGGTAATGGCGATAGCCAGTCGTGGGTCGGGCGCCCACGCCGCCAGTAGTGCTGGCGTTTCGTACAAAACTGCTCATGGCCAGCTTGCTGCCAATCCCCTACAACTGGGTGGGCAAAACCCTGCACCTGCGACATCAACGACGGTCTATGCTGCTCCCGACCACTTTGGCACGCCTAATGCAGCAGCGCAGAACGCACCTGCGGCCGCCGGTCTCTCCGTGCTGAAAGGGAGTGCCACGACGGTGCTGCACAACTTCAACGGTCTGAGCGGCAATGATAACGCCAAAGTCGCTGGGATCCTGGTCCACCCACCTGATCAGGGCCTGTGCGTCGGGCATGATGCCTCGATCGCCGGTAATCCGGAAGTCGAGTTTGAGCTGATCAACCTGGTCATCGCCGAGTACAACGTCAACGGCGTTGTACAGAAGAGCGCCTTGTTGCCGTCCGGGAAGGAAAACATCAACAACTTCTTCAACGAGCCGAACCTCCCCTTCTTCGGCGGTGAACTGGTGAGCGACCCGCGCTGCATCTTCGACCAGTCGACCGACACCTTCTTCCTCACCGCGCTCGCCGCCTGCAGCCCGGCCGTTGGGTGCACGACGGCGCTCGAGTCGCATATAGACCTGATTGTCTACAATGCGACCAGCGGCGCGGCCAAGGAGTACAAGATCGATGACACCTTCCCGGCCCATCCCGGCTGCCCCTGCCTGGGTGACCAGGAGAAGATCGGCGTGGATAACAACGCCGTCTACCTGAGCGTCGATGAGTTCGAGGATTGGGCGGCCGGTGGGACGATCGAGGACGGCGCCGATGTGTTCATTATCTCGAAGCCGCAGCTGGTCAGCCAGGTGACGGCGAACTTCACGGCCTTTGCCAACCTGGCGATCGGCGGTATTCCGGTCACCTCGCTGCAGCCGGCCATCAGCACGAGTGCGACCGACACCGAGTTCCTGGCGAACTCCTTCCCCTTCCTGGCCGATGGGGAGAATAACCCCGTTGCGAATACGCTGGGCTTCTGGAAGGTCACCGGGGATAGCAATGTCACCACTGGCAACTTCAACGCGGTCGTGATCAGCGCGAAGATCATCAGCAGCGAGAGCTACGCCTTCCCGGTGCTAGCGCTCAGCACCGGCTCAGGCGCGCGGAGATCAAGCGCCTTCCTGCAACCGGACGATAGCCGCCTGCAGACCTGCCAGTTCGTGAGCGGGGACGTGTGGTGCTCGCTGTCCACCGCGATCGCCATCAAGAACGACCCCGAGACGCGCGATGGCGTCGCCTGGTTCGAGCTCTCCACGTCGGGGAGCATTGCTGCTCAGGGTTACGTGGCCAAGACCGGTAGCTACCTGATCTACCCGGCCATCGTCCATAGCGCCTCCGGGTCGACGGGGATCGTCTTCACGCTGACCAGTGGATCCATCAATCCCAGCGCGGCCTATGTCTTTGCCGGGTCGGGGCAAGCGTTTGGCGGCGTCCATATCGCGGCGCTCGGCGCCTCTCCTTCCACGGACGGCGCTGCCCGCTGGGGCGACTACTCCTGGGCCACGCTCGACCCCAATGGCACGGACCTCTGGATGGCGACGGAATACGTTCCGCCCGGCTTCCAGAACCCGATCACGAACTTTGGCACCCGCATCTTCGATGTGGCTTAATCCTCGGATGGTTCGTCCCGGGAGGGCTGTGCCTGCGGCATGGCTCTCCCCTTGAAAACTCTCTGCCTTTTCTGAGAGTGGGCGACCTTGACCTGAGCGATATGGCGTATGTTGCTGGCCAGCATGCTCCATCCGAGCCAGCGTTGGAGTCCAGCCATGCCGGCGACTACCTGGACCCCAACTTCTTGCAAAGTGTGTTGTATGCTGGGGGAGCGCAACCCGCGATCTTTATGGTGCGCAATGACCCGCGTGTGCGGTTCAAAGAGGCTGAGGACTTGCTCTTCCGTGGCCTTTGAGCACCCGACTACGTGTCTGGGCGATCACGCGTCGGATGAGCGGGAGGACCTGCTGCGCTTGCTCGTCTCCGCTGGTGAGCCAGGTTCTCCCCTCGCCGGCGCAGTGCCGCCGCAACCTGCTCGGTCTGCTGTACCATCTCTTCAGCGGTCTGAATCGACTGCGGGTACCGCTCACGCTGCTACTCGACCTGCGCCTCCGTCTTGCGCCGGAGCAATCTCTGAACAACCAGAAACGGCTCGCATGCGCTGAGAAGGGCCTTGAAAGCCATCGCCGCCAGGTTGAAAAGGGCGGCGAAAACGGCCAAAAAGGGGGCCGATGTAGTTCTGGTATTCATTTATTGTAACCATTCCTGGCAAAGTATAACCATCTCTTGCATTTTTCCAACGGAATATGCTCGACTTCCGGTTTTAAGGTGCTGTGATAGAATAGGTCTACAGAGCACCTTTTCAATTGAATAGTGTTTGCAGGTTCCGCGATAAATCGGTCTCGCGGGTAAAAGCACTACCGTGTAAAGATACACGATGACTGTATCGAGTGCTCTAAGTATGCCTAATGCGGCATGCCGCAAAGGGAGTAGCGGGCTAGGTAGTTCACCCCGTACGGTTTCCCCGTACAAATCAAACAAAGACTCTGGCGTGCGCAATAAAACGCTCTAGTTTTTGGAACTATACATTGGCCGTTGTGGTCATAGACAACCTCCTGTCTGAACTTGCTGCTCATCTCGTTTTATGCCCTCTATTGTACACCCAAAACCGTGTGGGACAGTGTAAGCCTATCAACTTCCTCGCTTGCTCCAGAGAAAAGCACCATCGCTGGCTCGTAGTCCTACTATACTCCCATCGGGAGAAGCAAGATACACCACATCGTGATCCACTCTTAACAACTTAGAAGACGGGGCAACACTATGTTGCCAGAGCAGGTAAACATACTTATGCCGCGTCCACAGAGCGCTCACCACTCCATCCTGGTCTAGCATGTAGATGACTTTTTGAACAATCAACACCTGTACATGCTGGGGCGGGGCTTGAGTTGCTGGAGTGAAGCTTTGTCCCGGGGAGGCTTTTCCGGGCTGGGAAGCTCCTGTCAAGGGCAATGTACTCACCAGCAGCAAGGAAAAAAGAGCGATACCCAGGATCGTGGAAAGAGCCATCCACAGGCGTGTCCGCAACGAGAGACGTTGACCATGTACCCACCGGTTTACGGTCCGGCTGCGCTGCTTGTGTGGATCGAGGTCCGTGATCTCAAATTCAGCTTCAAAAGCTTCTTCATGGTCAAGTTCATGCAAGACCCACCCCCTTTGCAATCGTGCTTTCTAAAGCCTATGGGATGCTGTTGTGTGCTCTATCTGAATAATGACATCAAACCATTGTTTCAGCGGGCCAGGAATCGAAAGATCCTCTCCGCCAAGACCATACAGGAGGAAAATATACGGCCCGTTTGCCCAATCGGTCACCGGTCCCGGCAGCGTCTTACGTAGATCCAGCATATAAATAGGTATGCCCACATTCCCCAGCGTGTAGTTGTATGTGTCCTCTCCTGCCTTGCCGGCTGTATCGGTCGTGACACGGATACCTTGATACGTGTTGAAGGTTCCCTGGTAGAGGCTTGTAGCGATAGGCAGATAGCTCTGCTTGAACCACGTGCGCAGGAAACCACCCAGGTTCTCTGTCCCCTTTGGAGCGTATCCTGTATAGTAGGATGGATTATTGGCAATATGAACGTCATGCGCCCACACGATCATCCTGGGATGACTTCCTGCCGCATGATCGTGAATCCAGGCCACGTTTTCTGCCATGAATGCATCACGCTGAATATACCGCGCTAAAGACTCATCCTGGGAGTTTTGGTTGGCATACGTCGTGAATTGTACGATGATACGCGCGTTTTGCAGCGCGAGGGCAAACGTCTGTAGCGAGGAACGATTTTCATATGCCTGCTGGTGAGCATTGAGGAGATTATAGACCCGCTGTGCCTCGTCCTGGTATTGCTGCTTCGTTTCCGCTGCCAACTGTGGATAGATGGTGTACCGGCCCGCGATGCCCCTGGCGATAATGTCTGCATACAGATTCTGGATATGTGCAGCCTGCTGTGGATCAATCGTGTGTACATAGTTCTCTACCTCGTCAAAATCGCCCTGGCTGACCCCCTGGCAATCCATACCTATGAAGTGAATTTTCGTGGTATGCGTAGCATCTGTGTTATACGCCCGCATCCACTTGAGCATGTCCCGGTATTCCTGCGTTTGCCATGAAAAAAACAGGCTCATGCGCATCACATCCTCAACGTTTTCCTGCCCTCCGTTGATATACGCATCGATCAGGCGTGACGTTCCCCAGTTGTTCTCCATGATGAAGGTGTTGAAGCCCATCCTGCTGACCAGAAATTCCACGAGACGCGCCTTCATGGTAAAGAACTCGTGTGTCCCATGCGTCTCCTCGCCCAGGCCAACAATGCTGGCATTCCCCACAAGAGACTGCAGTGGCTGGAGATCCGCATCTGAGCCACCCGGCTCCACGGTCTTCAAGGGGATGGCGTTCTGTTGAATCCAGGTAGTCACCAGGCCTGCACTGGCGATACGCGTGTTCGCTGCCTGGCTGCAGCCTATCAGGGCAAAGCTGACGCTCAGCAAGACGATGAGGTAACCGTGACATGAGCTCTGTTTGTATGTGCTCATAACAAGCTCCAACTTTGGCAGCATCTTTTTATTGTACATAACTTCGCTCGCTTCAGCAGGGCCTCATTACTATACACTATACCTCATTATTGTACTCACCGAGGGAACAAGGTTGTGGCAGACCATGCCCCAAAAATCGTCGTATGGTACGTCCTTCCCTCGAATGGACATATAACTGTTATGTCAACGTGTACTCACCTCATTGAAAGGAGGTCAATGTATGTCCGACGTAGTATTGTCTGCAAATACTCCCCTGCTGCAAGCCGATATTGTGCTTGAAGGCGGCGGTGTGCGTGGTATTGGTCATGTAGGTGCACTCAGCGTTCTGGAAGAAAAAGGGTATCACTGGGTCAATATCGCGGGTACCTCAGCAGGCGCTTGTGTTGCTGCCATGATGGCAGCGAACTATAGCGCCCTGGAAATGAACGACATCATGCGCAACGAAGTGAATTTTAATCTCTTTGCGCAAGATAGCGGACTTAATGGGTTTTTCCTGATGGAAGCCATTCACATGCTGAGACGAGGCGGCTTCCACACCGGGAACTACATCGAAACTTTCATCAGGGACAAACTAATGAAGGCAAAGCCAAAGCCCATATCCACCTTCAAAGACTTGATCATTCCTGGACGCGAGCATGAACCAAAAGATTCGATTTACCGCTATCGTCTCACAGTGATTGCCTCGGATATCAGCCAGGGGTTAATGCTGCGGCTGCCACAGGACATGCTCAAATTTAACCAGGACCCCGAGGAGCTTGATGTCGCCCTGGCGGTACACATGAGCGCTAGCATTCCATTTTTCTTCATGCCTCTTATGCAAAAGCGTCAAGATAGGAAAAACGATCTGGTCGTAGATGGCGGATTGCTCAGTAACTTCCCTGTGGGCATCTTTGACGTACCAAACCAACCACAGCATCCAACTTTTGGTTTGCGCCTGGTAGATTCACTACCTACCCCCGAACATCCCTGGCCGACCAATCCTACCAACAATGTCTTTCAAATCGGTCAGGCGCTTCTCAGCACCTTGTTGTCAGCGCACGATAGACTTTATATGGATGATCATACATTTGTCCGTACTATCGCTATTCCGGTTGAAGGTATTAGCGGCACCAGGTTCGACCTGAAGCCAGAGGAGGCAACAAAGCTGTACCAGAATGGAAGTAAAGCTGCTGAGAATTTCCTTTCTACCTGGAATTTTGAGGCCTACAAGGCAGCCTATCGCGGAAATCTGCTACAAAAAGGGCGGCGCGAGCGACTACACGAAGAGATGAAACGCAAAGCCGGCTAAATGCTTCCAATTGTCGCTGCATAGAGATTAGCGTTATCTCTCAAGGCCAGAGAGATCTGCCATTTCGTAACGCTTTCCGTAACGCTTGGGAGACGCTCATGTGGTAATATGCTATCGTGCAAGGCTACACACGCAACCCGCAAGGATCGTAGGTGCATTCTTCTTTACTTCTCAGAGCCTGGCTCGCGGCCTGAAGAGGGGCACGCATATGAGTATAAATCATGCATCGTCTACCACGGGTGTGAGTTCTCCTCCGCCCAACGCAACCCATACGCGTTTGCATGGGTCCTGGCTCGTCCTCGCACGAGTCGGCTGGGTCGTACTGGCCGTTTTCACCCTCATCATCGTCGTTGCCAGTCTCCCGGTGTATGTGGCACAACTGCAAACCATCTGTACTGGTACAGCCTGCGCTTTCTCCCAGCAACTCACTCCTGAACAAGCAAGGATGCTCAAAGGGATTGGCCTCTCTCCAGGCGCTTACGCAGCGTTCACTGTCGCGCTCACGCTTGCCTCGGTGGTAGTGTGTTTGGTGATTAGCACGCTGATTGTCTGGCGCAGATCCGACGACCGCATGGCACTCTTAGTCGCGCTCATGCTCGTGACGGTTGGTCCGATCATTGAGACGAGCACCCTCCTACTGATTCCTTCCCCATGGAGGGTGCCGACCGCGTGCCTGTATTTTCTCGCTCTTGCTTTGCTCGTGCTCGTCTTCCTCCTGTTTCCCAGTGGGCAGTTCGTGCCTCGCTGGACGCGCTGGACCATGGTCGTGTTTCTTGCAGGGCAAGTCCCTTACACCTTCTTCCCGGACGCACCTTTCACGTTGAATACCCACGCTGATTCGCTTGGCTATCTCATACTCATCGGCGAGGCGGCGATCTTTGCGATCGTCCAACTCTACCGCTACCGGCGTGTGTCTAGTCCAATAGAGCGTCAGCAGACCAAATGGGTCGTCTTCGGTATCGCTGTGCCAACCACTGTCTTCGTCGGCGGGAGTGTGCTGTATCTGATCTTCCCAGCGCTCGCCGAACCTGGTTCACCTTACGGTTCGCCCTATCAACTGGCCTTGGCAGCCGTCAACACCTTCCTGCCGCTCTTCATCCCGCTCTCGTTTGGGTTTGCTATGCTGCGTTACCGGCTGTGGGACATCGATATCCTGATCAACCGCACGCTGGTGTATGGCACGCTCACAGTCATCCTGACGGCGGTCTACGTGGGCCTGGTCATTGGCCTGCAAGCTCTGCTGCGCGGCATCATCAGCCAGGACAACAGTGTGGCCATCGTCATCTCCACGTTGGCAATCTACGTGCTCTTCCAGCCGCTACGCCAGCGCCTCCAGAAGCTCATTGATCGCCGCTTCTACCGCAGCAAGTACGACGCCGTCAGGACCGTGGCAGCCTTCAGCGCCACCTTGCGTCAGGAAGTGGACCTGGAGCAGTTGCGCGAGCACTTGCTGGCCGTGGTGCAGGAGACGATGCAGCCCGCGCATGTCTCGCTCTGGCTGCGTCAACCAGAGCGGCCCAGGCAGCCACGGGACCACGCGTCATCCTCGTGAGAAGGATCACTTTTGCTTTAACAAATCTCCCCCGTGATTACACCTTATTGGGCAGCGAGCGTGATCACAAAATGCTCTTGTTCAATGTCGCCAGGAACTCCATGTTGTTGCTGGTCTTGGACATGTGCTGTAGCAGCGCCTCCATTGCCTCCATGCCCCGCTGGTCTGCCAGCGTTGAGAACATACGGCGCATCACGACGACTGCGCGTAGTGTCTTGTCGTCGAGCAGCAGTTCCTCGCGGCGAGTGCTGGAAAGCCCGATGTCGAGGGCGGGGAAGACACGGCGTTCGGCGAGCTTGCGGTTCAGAAGCAACTCCATGTTGCCGGTACCCTTAAATTCTTCGTAGATCACATCATCCATGCGGCTGCCGGTGTCTACCAGCGCCGTGGCGATGATCGTCAGGCTGCCGCCCTCCTCGATTTTACGCGCAGCCCCGAAAAAGCGTTTGGGTGGGAACAAGGCGCTGGGATCAAGACCGCCAGAGAGAGTTCGTCCGCTGGGCTGCACCGCCAGGTTATAAGCGCGGCTCAGGCGCGTAATGCTATCCAGCAGCACCACGACATCACGTCCGCCTTCGACCAGGCGCTTGGCACGCTCCAGCACCATCTCGGCCACGCGGGTATGGGCCTCGGTTGGTTCATCGAACGTGGAACTGATCACCTCGGCTCTCACTGAGCGTTTCATGTCGGTGACTTCTTCTGGCCGCTCACCGATGAGTGCAATCATCAGGTGAACGTCATCGTAGTTTTCAGTGATGGAGTTGGCGATGGACTTGAGGAGCATGGTTTTGCCGGCTTTAGGCGGAGAGACGATCAAGCCGCGCTGCCCACGCCCGATGGGGGCCACAAGATTGATGATGCGACCGGAGATGTTCGAGGGAACTGTTTCCAGGTTAAACATCTCGCGTGGGAAGATTGGTGTCAGCACATCAAAATGCGGGCGGCGTTTGGCAATTTCGGGGTCTACTCCATTAATGGCTTCGACACGCAGCAGGCCATAGTACTTTTCGTTATCCTTCGGCGGTCGCACCTGGCCGGAAACCATGTCACCTGTGCGCAGGCCGAAGCGGCGAATCTGCGACTGCGAGACATAAACGTCCATATTACCGGGCAGGAAGCGTTCCTGTCTGAGGAAGCCAAATCCATCTTCGACAATTTCCAACACCCCGGCACTGAAAATGTTGCCCTGCTGTTCGGTGTGGGCCTGGAGAAGCCGGAAGACGAGGTCTTGTTTTTTGAGGGTGGTGTAACCGGAGAGTTCGAGGTCGCGAGCAATGTCGCGTAACTCCGTTACAGTCTTCGTTTCTAGTTCAGCAATGTTCACGTTGTTCTAGGGCGGAACAACTCTATGGGAAGTAACACGCCCTTTCTCCTTTCTCTGTATGAATCTAGAGTTTGGTGGGAAATAAGAAATTCGAACCTGTTTTTCGGAAAACGCTATGAAAAACATGTGGTAACAATGGTCTTCTGTCCTGATGGGTGAAAGAGGCACTAACCAACTTACCTAAGACAGTTTACGACGCCACAACATACGCTAGGAACCTGCGGAACTATAGGATGGTGCGGTACATACCTTAGGAGCTAGCATCACTATACCATACGTATCAAGCCCTGTCAAGAGCGGGTGCCAGGAATAGCCAATTCGTATTATAACATCAGTTTTTATTGATTGCTATCTTTTTCGCTTTCCGCTATGCCTATTCACGAAAAGAATTATATAGTAAGGAGGTGACACGATGAACAGCATTTTGTGTAGTTCTGCTGATACAGAACTGGATATTCGCCGTATCACTGCTGATATGCCGGCGCCTGAAGATATGTACGCAACTGCTCCAATGGCCCTCCTGCAGTCGGCCTACCGGCAGTCTGACGAAGAAGAGCTGCACACTTCATTCGAAGAGGCCATTAGTGATCGCGTACTGGCTGTCAACAGGCAACTCCAGCGTTTGAGCGGTACGCTCACCAGTACCCGGCAAGTGCAGCCGCAAACAAGTTCATGGCTGAAAAAGCAAGTTCTGGCACTTCGTTCCTCGTCTTTTGAGAAGGCCTGGCCCAAAGGTATCCTCTTTGCAGCTTTCGCTTTGATGCTGCTCATGGTCGGGTTCGACCTGATGGGCCTGCTGGTCCTACATATGCACTAGCAATAATGCATCATAGCTGAGCTCTATTTCTTATAGTCTGGAAAGCGCCCTGGCCCCTTGACTTAGCCTGTAACTTTAGAGTAGTGTTAGACATAGCAAATACTGAATCGCAAGCAAGAGAGGAGAGGCCAGGTGCAGGATCATCAACGCGGGCAGCCATTTCAGCAGCGTCCAGCGAACACCAACTCGCACATCACCTCAGCGGTTGGCTTAGAGGAGCCTGCTGGCCGGCTGCGTGCCAGGCGTAGCTCCTTGTTTTCACAGACCATCGTCTGGGTTACTGCTTTGATCTGCATGGCTTTCCTGCTCGGCTCATTAGCCCAGGCGTGGTCAAATAGCCAGTTGATGCAGCGTGTACAGGAGGCGCAGCAGCAGACGCAGCAACTTCAGACCTATCATAACCGCCTGGTACAGCAGGCAAAGCAATACCAGGACCCTTTCGTAATCGAGAGCGAAGCACGCCAGCAGCTCGGTTATATTCGCCCAGGAGAGCATCCCGTAATCATTATGAGTTCCGATCAGCAGGGCCAGCAGAACGCAGCCCATCCTGCCAGTCCACCGCCCGCACAGAACTTCTGGCAGCAGTGGTGGAACCTGTTCTTTGGAAGCTGATCGGGTAAAAAACTCCCTACGGGCTTGACAGGGGGCTTAATATAAATATATACATTGTTGATGCACATTGGTGAAATAATCCGGTCGTGTCTTAGGTGGCGAGGGAACTGGCTTCTCATCTGAGATTGAAATTCTTAAGCCGATCTTTCCTTTAGCGGAACGCCTATTGGAAGCGTTCCGCTTTTTACGTTTATGCGCAGCTTTCTGCTAGCAACAATCATTTGCTTGAAGGAGTAATTTGTAATGCGTCCACTTATTGGAATACCGTGCCATGCAAGCTTTCGTGCGGAAACAGGACGGCCCATTTATGGCAATAACCGTAGTTATGTACATGCATTGGAGGCTGCTGGTGGAGTTCCCGTACTCATCCCCATGCTCAACGACTTCACTGCGCTTGATCCTCTACTCGCCTGCCTGGATGGACTGCTGCTTCCAGGTGGCGTAGATATGCAGCCTTCTCGTTATGGGGAAGAAAAGCACCCACTCACAGAAGAGGCCGATCCGCAACTCGATCAATTCGAATTGTCCCTCACTTCCTGGGCGCTCAAAGAAGATGTCCCCACACTTGGCATCTGCCGTGGTATGCAAGTCATAAATGTTGCCCTGGGTGGTAGCCTCTATCAAGACCTGAGCGACCAGTATCCTGGTAGCATACGGCACTCCCAGCGAGATTTGCCGCGTACCCATCTCTCCCATCACATCATTGTAGAACCCGGCAGCCAGGTCGAAAGTCTGTTGGGCACACAGGAATTATGGGTCAATAGTCTCCATCATCAAGCTGTTAAAGCCCCTGGTAACGGTGTGCATATCAGCGGACGAGCCGGGGATGGCGTCGCGGAATTGCTCGAAGTTCCCGGTCATCGCTTTGTTATAGCCGTGCAGGGCCATCCGGAGGAAATTTACACTACAGTATCCGCATTCGCGAATCTCTTCTCTGCGTTTGTCCAAGCCTGCGGTTTCCTCGCCGATGACGAGGTCGCCCCAGCATCCCTTGCATCTAACCGCGAGGTAGCAGTAGTCGCCCAAGAGGCATCAACCTAACACAAAGCTCATCAACATCCGTAGGGGCGAGGGAGGTGAGGAGTGGCGGGGAGGGCCTTTATGGTCGCCCGCGTCCTGTTCCCTGTGCTCACCTGTGGGGGAACGCGCTCACACCCTCACCACCGTGCGACCATAAAGGTCCTCCTCACATCTACCCAACCACTCTCGCCCCTACGGACCATCCGGCCTCCTGTCTCTCTTCCAGGCTTAGCTTGATGCCTATTGAGCGATCCTTGTGGTCGTCCTGCAGCCGGTGGTCGCCCTGGAAGCTATTGTATATCAGGAGCGCGTTGGCATTCCAACACCTCCTGATATACAATAGAAGCATGACAACCCAGCAAGACAACGTCACTTTAGATGATGGTGATGCAGGCTCAGTAGGCCGCCCACCAGGGGAAAAAGGATTGCCGGGCCCGGTAACACACCCCGATCATCAAGAATCCGGCTCCTTGTTGCGCCGAAATCGCGACCTGGCGGTTCTCTATGCCATCGCGGGGCATCTTAACCGCAAAGTTGATGTGCATGAAGCGTTGCAGGAGGTACTTGCACAGGTCACAAAACTGCTTGGATTGCAAACGGGCTGGGTCTGGCTGCTCAATGAGCAGGATAAGCCTTATCTGGCTGCAGCGCAGTCGCTGCCCCCGTATCTTGCTAACCATCCCAAGCGCATGACCGGTGACTGCCTCTGTCTTGATACCTTTCTGCAAGGCGACCTTGAGGGCGCTGCCAACATCAATGTATTGCGCTGCAGCCGTTTAAAAAACGCCGAACGCAAGAATGATCCCTCCTCGCTGGGGTTGCGTTTCCACGCCAGCGTACCCATCTATGCAGGAGAAACGCCAATCGGCGTATTGAATGTTGCCAGCGAGGACTGGCGCGAACTCGAAACGGAAGAACTGCAGTTGCTGCATATCATTGGCGACCAGATCGGCCTTGCCATTCAACGCGCCCGCCTCTCCGCAGAACATACGCAGGCCGCAGCACGCCTGGCTACCATCGAAGAACGTAACCGCCTGGCACGCGAGATTCACGATACCCTTGCCCAGGGCCTCGCCGCCATCACGCTTCAACTCGAGACCGCCGACGCGCTCGCAACTTCTCGTCTCGACCGTGCCCAGGAAGCTATTCGCCGTGCTCTCAGCCTGGCACGCGAAAACCTCGAAGAGGCTCGTCGCTCGGTGAGCGACCTGCGAGCGGCTCCCTTGCAAAATCGCACGTTGCCCGAAGCCTTAGCAGCACTCGCACAAGAAAGCACCCAGGAAGGGATCGAGATCGAGTATCGTTATGCGCCAGCGGATGATTTTCCGGTGCTATCCCCCAGGCTAGAATCCGGCCTCTATCGTATCGCACAGGAAGCTCTCGCCAATGCTTATAAGCACGCCCGGGCGCAACATATTTCCCTTACCCTCGCCATCGAGGACACCGATCTCTGCCTCTATGTACAGGATGATGGCTGTGGCTTCGTTCCCGACGAAGTAATCCGCTTATTACCGGGCCGAAACGAGGGCCACTTTGGCTTAACAGGCATGAGCGAGCGTGTCAAGCTGCTCGGCGGCACCCTTTGCATTTCGAGCGAACCCGGGGACGGTACCTGCATCGCTGCCTGCATTCCCCTGAAGGAAGGATGGGGCAAACGATGATTCGCATCCTACTTGCCGACGACCATCCCATTGTGCGCGAAGGCCTGCGTGCCGTCCTGGAAACTCAGCCCGATTTCGAGGTGGTTGGCACCCCGCAGCAAGCTGCCAATGGTGACGAAGCGCTGCGCCTGGCCCTGGAACTGCGGCCCGATATCCTCTTACTTGATCTCGAAATGCCGGTCATGGATGGAGTCGAGACGATTCGCCGCTTGCGCCAGCAGATCCGCCTTGACCCGCGTAGAGGAGATGCTAGCCACCCGCGCATTATCGTCTTTACCGCTTTCGATAATGACGAGCGCATCATCGCCGCGCTTGAAGCCGGAGCCAATGGCTACTTGCTCAAGGGCGCACCACGCGAAGACATCTTCAACGCCATTCGCATTACCATGCAGGGGGGATCGCTGCTGCAGCCTGTTATTGCCTCCAAATTGTTGAGGCATATGGGTCAACATGCTACCTATCGTCCTCCCACAGTGCCTCAGACACTCTATGAACCCCTCACAGAGCGCGAACTGGAGGTACTGACCCTGCTGGCTCAGGGTATGCCTAACAAAGAGATTGCTGCGCATTTGACCATCAGCGAGCGCACCGCTAAATTTCATGTCAGTTCCATCATGGGCAAATTAGGGGCGACCAACCGCACCGAAGCTGTCTCTCTGGCGGCTCAAAGGGGATTGATCACCCTCCATTCTTAATGCTCCCTCATCGTGATTGTGCCCTCATTCCTCAACCTTGCTGGTTAAGATTTCTCCACCTGAACATTGGGACATTCTGGCTAATTTATGAACCCGGGTGCATGGCATGCAGAACGTCGATATACAATGTGTAGGTACCAGGATATATCTGCATGTACCAGTTAGTAAGTGGGGTCATTTTGAAAGACGCAAATGAGCAGTTTTTGCCATCTATCTTTCCTCGCATCGCTGCCGCCATCTGTGTGCTCTTGCTCATCGGCAGCTTAGCGCTGGTTTCTGTTGGTGGCGTTGCGCTGCTCGGCCCTATGTTCGCACATGGTGACGATGTGGCGCACGCACAGGGCAAAATCGTAGCAATTGGCCCAGGCATGAATTTTATGTTGCAGACAGCAACAGGACAGCGCCTGGATTTTCAATGCTCGAATCAATGTCGAGCGTCTTTAGGACATATGCAGCGCCATCTGCGTGAACACGCGCTCACCGATGTGTACTACATCCAGGGGCCTGATAGAAACCTCATGGTACTGAACGTGGACTAAAAGTGGCAGGGGCGGGATAACATACGCCCCCTGCCCTACAAATGAACACAAGGGATATAATGAGTAGCGGAATACCCATTCAAAATAAATTGGACACCGTTGATAGTGCTGATATCATGATTGTCGGCAATGGCATCGCGGGACAGACAGCGGCAATAGAGGCCCGCCGCCTGGCTCCTGACAAGAGCATTGTCATGATTACCGAACAAAGCCATCCTACTATCAACACACCCGCGCTCAAACAATTTGCCATCGGAAAACTCACGCGCGAACAATTACTTGCCTTTCCTGCGGGAACCGAACGCGCCCAGCGCATACACATCATTAATGGGCGAGTCGAGGAAATTCATGCGCAGGGTAACTATGTCTGTCTCGCGGGTGGACGAGGCTTCGGGTATAAGTCGCTGCTCATCGCGACAGGTAGCGTCCCCACGGGTCTACCTGCGAGTTTACCAGGGCGCGATTTCGATGGCGTGCTCACACTCCATTGCTTGAATGACTATCTCGACCTGCGCCGCCGGCTGAGCGAGGTAGATGAAGCCGTTGTGATCGGCGGTGGACCGCATGCTATCGAGACTGTCATGTGCCTGTTGTACTGGGGCATTGATGTCCACTGGCTGATCCGCAGCGAGACCTTTCTGCCGCGCATGCTGGATCGTCCTGCCTCCGACATGGTAATCGAACGTGTACAGCGCGCAGGAGCCAGGGTGTACACCGAAACCGAAGCCATAGGTATCGTCGGCAGGGTCGGCGCGGTCGCTGGTATCGTTACAAATCAACATCAATTGCTTCCTTGCCAGCTTGTCTTAGTCTGTACTGGCACAACTCCTGTTACTACCCTGGCGAAACACTGCGATCTTCCGATGCAACATAAGCATGGGATCCTCGTGGACAACCAGCTTCGTACCAGCGCACGTAACGTCTATGCCGCCGGCGATGTCGCGGCCCTTCAAGACCCGCAGACGGGGACATATGCTCCGCGAGCGCAGTGGTATGCTGCTGTCCTGCAGGGTCGGATAGCCGCGGCAGCCATGACAGGGTCTGCACAGCAAGAGGAGAGTTTTGGCGTCCCCTGGCATGCCACGCGCCTGGGTGAGCTTTCAATGCTCACCGTTGGCAATCCACTCCAGTGGCTCGACTCGGCCACCATCTTAACCGATAGTAGCAGGGGGAGCTACCGGCGTATCTCTGTCATCGATGACCGGCTGGTCGGCTACCTTGCGCTCGGCCCAACACACCCTGATGGTCTTGCGATCAAACGCTTAATCGATGAGGGCCTCTCGATTCGTGACATCAAAAAAGACCTGCTCAGGGGTGAATTTGATGTGCGCAAATATTTCTCGCGACAACGCACCTATGCCGCGCAACGCATGGTCATCACTGGCAAATTGCCTCCACCGGCTCAAGTTCAACCTGCGCCAGCCGGGCGTTCTTTGCGGGAAACAGGTCCACTGGCAGCGCCGGGCACCGAATCGGTGTATCCCCTGGCAAGAACCGCAGTGAATACCGATCCTACGCTAAATGTTCCTGTGCATCTGAGATACACCCCATCAAACACGGGCAATCGTTGGGAAGCTATCCAGCCTGCTCATCCGGTGAACGCCGCGGCCGCATATACTCAACCATCTGTATCTACTGGACCTCTGCAAAATAGTGAATCTATCCCCAGTGAGAGTGAAGCCTTGTTCTTTGAAGGTGGTATCTCTCCGGGTCAAGAAACGAATCGCCCTCCAGCTGCCCTGTGCGTTGTCGAATCAACGCTTGTCCCGCTCCCGCCCGATGCGCCGCGCAGTCCATCGGGCAGTCTCTGGTCGTACAGCACCAGGTTACCGGCATTGAGAGCAAAACGTAGAGATGGACAGTTCATCACTTCCCATCCCGGGCATACGGTCAAGCAAATCCTTGCCAGGTCTCCAGTAGCGAGTGCGAAAGAGCCTGAACGCCCTGCCAGGGCCTATCCATCGAGTAGCCTCTGGTCCTATACGGATAGGCATGCAGCGGTAAAGAAAGGCCATTAAATGTTGAGGACAGGATTGAAACGGAGCGCTAACGTCGCTGTGATGCTGCACAAGACATTACCCCAGGTGGCGCAAGAACTACATGCCTGCATTGGTTGCAATGAATGCCTTGTGGCCTGCCCGGCAGTGAACGAGCACGTCACCATCGATGTGCTTAACCGTGAGACACTCTCCGGCCCTATCTCTACCCCGGTGGCTCGCTTTGCTCGTTCATGTTTCCAATGTGGGGCCTGTGTCGCTCCCTGCCCGGTAGGCCTGCACCGCGATGCTATGATGATGTGGCTCAAGGTGCGCTTGCTCCGCTCCGGATGGAGGGAATAGTAGCTGTGGCCGATCATCGCGCACAAAACAAAGGGGAATCCGGCTATTCCTTGCTGTTCTCTGCAGGGGGGCGCTGGTATATTCGCATTGTCTTTCCCCTCTTAGGAATAGTGCTTGGTGGAGCATTTTATGTATGGTATACGCAGCATAGCAGTGATGCTTCCCCTGATAGCCCTGCCGGGTATGCCTTTGCCATCACCGGCACAATCTTTCTGCTGCTAGCTGCCGTTCTTTACACGCTGCGTCGCCGTGCCCGTAGCAAGCGAGCTGTTGGTCGGCTTAATAGTTCACTGAACTTGCATATCTGCTTTGGGGTATTAGGCCTGGCTTTCCTGCTCATGCACTCGTTCGGAAACTTCAATCCCCGTAGCGGCACCTATGCTCTGTATAGCATGATAGCTCTTGTGGTTAGCGGCGTAGTGGGTCGATTTCTTGACCGCCTGGTGCCGCGCTTGATTGCAGGAGAGGTTCACAAGGCGTTGACCGCCCAGGGCGATGATCGCATCGAGAACATTTCACAGAAATTGCAGGCTATCGTCGTACATAACTCCCAGCATTTACAAGGCTTTATACCTGTAGCTGGCACCAGGTCTCACAAAGCCCCTACCTCGCTGGTACCCTTGTCCGGCCCAATCTCGCATGATTTCCCATTTGCCGACAAGGACCAATCAATGCATACGCCCTGGGATTTAGCCTATATCTCGCTCGAGGCAACGCCCCAGGAATTGAGCCGCGAATCTGGCCCGTACCGCTTCATTCCAGATAAGAAAAGCGAACTGACTCGTCCAGGCGCCCTCATGCCGGGCACACAGGAACACATCGCTGAACTACGGGAAGTAGAACGAGCAATGCAGCGCGAACAGTTTTACCGCTACATCCTTCGCTACTGGCGCAAATTCCATGTCGCGCTTGCTTTACTCACACTTGGCCTGACGCTCTGGCACCTGATCTATGCCGCCCAGTTGCTACTGCCTACCTTCATCCACTAAGAGCTAAACGCTCCCCTACGGGCTGCAAGCCGTGAATTTTGTGCCATTGTTGCAGAAATCGACCTCTTTGTCCTGGATATGAATAATCATATCCATCTTCTTATCATTATTGACCTCTCCGAAGGTGAGCGTGACCGGTATCTGGTCATCCCCTGATGCAATCAGGTCAGGGCCAATATAATCGATGGACTTGGTAGGGTCGCCTGCCGGCAGCTCAATGATGATTACCTGACCGTGGAGATTGAGAGCAATAAAATGGCTGGGATGCGCGTTACTATCACCATTGTGATGGACGACCGCATCCGTTTGAAAGTAACGCGGATAGCCATAGACAATGTCGTTGTATTTGTTGATTCCCCACGCGATTATCGATGAGCCGGTCACCCATAATGCAAGCGCAGCAATCATACCAACGCCCACGTACAGCATCCAGTGTACGTTCCTGCTCCCATGTTTCATCGTTGCCGGCGACTGGTAGGCCGGTTGGATCGTTGTGTTACGCCCTGAGCGCCCCTGCATTGGGCCGGGCAATGGGTTATAGGCCTGCGCCGTTCGACGTGGAGGAATAAGAACCGGCTGGCGCGTGGTTTCGGATGTCATGTCGCGCGTTACACGGCGGCCAGTTGTAGGGTTATTCCAGCGGATTGCACTGCTAGGTGGGCGTGGGGAATCTGAAGCCAGGGGATCATCCTCGGCAAGCAGGTCATCCTCTGCCCATTGCTCCTTTCGCTTACCCTGACCTTGTGGAAAAGTAAGAGGATTGAGATCGTTTTTATTTGTATCGCTGTTCTGCCTTGGTTGAGATGGTCTGTTGCTACTGGGCATTCGCTCTCCTTTTCTTGCGGAGTCACGTGAAATATAGAGAAACCGCGTTCCACCCATCCCTGCCTACTTTTGCCTGGGTGGACTGCCGGGTATCGTGCATTCACAAATAGAGGGACAAGTCATTATGCCCTCGAAAACATTGTCTTCATATCATATCAAAACGTGTCAATATGTGTCACTATTCCTATGGGTTCGATTTTACAACTTTTCGCCCCGCCTCTTCTCCAACCACTTCTTAATGCTCGCCTCTCTCCCCTGCTGTCCAGGCTCATAGTAGCGCCGTCCTTTCAGGCTCTCGGGTAAATACTCCTGGAGCTGCAAGGCCGGTGGCCTGTCAGGATCATCAATCTGCATCTCTTTGTAGTAGTCGTGAGTATACTTATAATCCTTGCCGTAGTCAAGGTCTTTCATAAGTTGTGTAGGCGCATTGCGAATCCACAGCGGCACAGGGTCATTGCGCGTCCTCTGCACATCTTCCTGCACGCGGCTATACGCCTCGTATAAAGCATTGCTCTTGGGCGCGCTTGCCAGGTATACCACGGCCTGTGCCAGCGCGAGGTTTGCTTCTGGCAGGCCCACGAAATGCACTGCCTGTTGCGCTGCCACACACACCACCAGTGCCTGGGGATCAGCCATACCTACATCTTCCGAGGCAAAGCGAATCAAGCGGCGCACAATGTAGAGCGGATCTTCGCCTGCCTCAAGCATGCGTCCCAACCAGTACAATCCTGCATCCGGGTCCGAACCGCGCAGCGCCTTATGTAATGCGGAGATCGTATCATAATGCTGGTCGCCGCCTTTGTCATAGAGCAAGGCGCGATGCTGCATCACGTCCTCGGCGATGGAGAGCGTGATATGGGTACCTTTGGGTGTTCCCCCACTTCCTTCCGCTGCCAGTTCAAGCGCATTGAGAGCAACGCGGGCATCACCATTAGCAAAGGCGGCCATCTGTTGCAATGCATCCTCGTCAATCGTGATGTTGAATTGACCCAGGCCATGCTCTTTATCTGCTAATGTACGCCGGAGAATGGTCAGGATTTGTTCTTCATTCAGACCGTGCAGCACGAAGACGCGTGTGCGAGACAGGAGCGCGGCATTAACTTCAAAACTTGGATTCTCGGTAGTGGCTCCGATAAGCGTGACGATGCCGCGCTCGACATGTGGCAAGACAGCATCCTGTTGCGCTTTGTTGAAGCGGTGTATCTCATCGATGAACAGGATGGTGCGTTGCTTGCTGAACTGTTGCAGTTTGCGGGCATCCTCTACCACTTTACGCAGGTCCGCGACGCCTGCCGAGACGGCACTGAGCGTGACGAAGTAGGCATGAGTCTGGCGAGCAATCACCTCTGCCAGTGTTGTTTTGCCGCTGCCGGGTGGCCCCCACAAAATCATAGAGGGAATGCGGTCCTCTTCAATGCTGCGACGCAGGATCCGCCCTGGCGCCAGGAGATGTTCCTGCCCGAGAATCTCGTCCAATGTGCGCGGACGCATGCGCGCCGCCAGTGGTTCTGTCGATGTGCTAGAGGGTGCTGATGTATTCTTTTTGGAGGATGGAGTAATCTCCGATCCGAAAAGAGACGATTGATCCGGCATGACCTTAGCTTTTTTAGCGGCTTTTTAGCGAACAAAGTACTTCTTCTATTTGCTTCATAGCATACCACATTTCGTGCCTGCTCCTTCATCTGGTAGGACCTCTTCGCGTTTTCCTGCTCAAGCAAACCGGGCTCAACCTCAACTCTGAGGAGGGCA
>WNFA01001220.1_pt1 | contig 25087 bp, 21 predicted proteins | sample 5400481 | NCBI WGS metagenome assembly WNFA01 (sample SAMN13153340, study PRJNA577476) | soil metagenome | isolation source: 120 cm saprolite under Douglas fir tree site 2 hole 1 replicate 2 | place: USA:California | collected 2015-04-18 | reverse complement strand
ATGGAGTTCGCTTTCTCGGGAAGTCGGGTCACTGTGGATCACCGATGCCGATCTTTCGACCCATCCCGCACCTCACCAGATGTCCTTTGTGTCGAGGTGACTTGAGAACCTGCAAACCTTCTCGTTTGGGCAGCGATGAGGGAGAACCGACAGAGCAGCGGACCCATGACCTCTCCATGCTTCTCACTCCAGGGCATTGGCCGCTTTGGGAAGAGCAGGCAAAGCTCATTGGCAGACGATTTCAGGTGCTGCGAAAGCTTCGGGATCTCTGGATACCGGAGGTCGCACAGCGTTTGGGCCGAGAGACCTCGATCATCCGCGATATCGATTATGTGAACAGATTCAGGCAAGCGAGCTTGAAAGACTACATGCAGTATGCCGCTCTGTTGGGATACTCATTCTATGAGATTTTTGATGAGCAATCCTTGCAAGATCTCGCCGAGCCTGTGGGCGAGGAATATGTACTTGGATTGGTAGAAACAGCCATTCGGCAATGTCGTGCCAGGGGTAAAGCTGTCCTACCAGGCCGCATCGGAGATCTTGTTGGCACAACTGGAAGCCGTTTGAAGCAGTATCCTCGTGTGAAAAAGCTCCTGGACAGCTATGAGGCGCAACGGAAACAAGAGGCCGTCCAGCTAGACTCCCTGCGTGAAGAGGGTCTCGTCAAACAGATCGAAGAGACGCTCAGACGATTAGAAGCTTGTGGGGAGCCAATTATCCTGCAACACGTCTGCGATCTGGTAGGACTCTCGTATTCATGGATAGTGAAGAAGTCCCCTCGCATTCGAGGGTTGTTCCGTGAGTATCAGAAGAACCGGGCTTCACGCGGCCTCCCTCCCCGCCTAGATGAAGAAGCAAAAGTCCAGGGGGTGCAGACCGCCATCAACATGCTTGTGTCACAGGGAGAAGCTGTCACACTCAGACGGATTCGCCAAATTGTGAGACTGACGCAAAAACAATTGAGGCATTCTCCTCGCATCAAAGCGCTTCTTGCTCCATACACAGGAAAGTGGCAGGAGGAAGCTTCTTGAAAAAAGACTTTTTTCGCGCTTCCACTGAAAAGTGAGACTTTTTTCGCGCTTACGTTGAAATATTTCGCACTTACGTGACACAAAAATGGTCCATTCAAGCTCATTTCGCGTTCGCGCCAACATTGAAACTTACAGACATCGATGAATTGTGGTGTTGCTACGTCGCAAGGAGTGCACCATCGATGAGTACTTTCGACCTCGATTCTCCCTTTCTGCCGCTTCCTTGTGGTATCGTGATCGCATCGGTTCAACCGACACCCACCAGCTTAGTGGTTCAGATCGCCTGCCGGCTTCCCTGTGCTGCCTGTCCTCTCTGCCAGCAGCCATCAGAACGGGTCCATGGGAACTATCAACGAACGGTCGCCGATCTGCCCTGTGCAGGCCGCAACGTGATTCTGGCCCTCACTGTGCGCAAATTTGTCTGTGGCACACCCACCTGCCCGCGCAAGATTTTCACGGAAAGGCTTCCAGACCTGGTGCAGTCGTATGCTCGCATAACCAATCGGCTGCGCGATGCCCTGGTCGCACTCGGCTTGGCCGCCAGCGCCGAGGTGAGCGAGCGACTGGCACCATTGCTCGGGATGCTCGTTTCAGCCCCCACCCTTCTGCGCCGTCTGCGGGCGGTCGCCTGCCCGCCCCCAAAATCGGTACGCATACTTGGCGTGGATGACTGGGCCTGGAAAAAAGGCCAGACGTCTGGCACGCTGTTAGTCGATTTAGAGCTCCGCAAGCCTATCGAGCTTCTGCCAGATCGCAAGGAGGAAACGCTTACAGCTTGGTTGCTTACTCATCCGGAAATAGATGTCATCAGCCGCGACCGCGCAGGAGAGTATGCAGCCGCCGCAAGAAAAGGCGCTCCTCAAGCTCAGCAGATCGCGGACAAATTTCACCTTTTGAAAAACCTGCGTGACGATATCCGCGACCTGATGGCGCGGAAGCAGAAAGTGTTACCGGAGGTGGAAGAGATCTCCTCCGATGGCATTCCTCTTCAAGCACGGGGGAAACGACAGGAGCGTGCTGAACCAGAAGTGCCGAAGCCAGATGAGCCTGAGAAGCACTGGCGGTCGATGTCAAAAGAGCCGCGCCAAGCTTCTGCCGGACAGACAAGCCAGATGTCCGCCCAGTCTGGGAGCCAGGTGTCCCGCGCCAATCGCTCGGCTCGCTATGAAGCCGTGCGAGCGCTCCATCAGCAGGCGATCTCTCAGCGGGAAATTGCTCGCCGTCTGAACATGTCCCGCCAGATGGAAGGCTGGCTGTTGGAATGGCTCCCAGCTCTACGCTGAAGTCAAAGAGCTCGGCTACACTGGCTCAGCAGCCTTGTTTCGGCTCTTCATTTCGAGCGTGCGCAAGCACCATCAGGCAGCAGGAACCTCGACAGTCCTGACTCTGGACGCCGATGGCGCCAAGGTGAGTGGCCCCGCCGATCCTCCCCCAAAGCCCCTTCTCACACCTCGCTTGTCTCCAGCACGAGCCCGCCTTTCTCTACGTGAGTCAAGCTGTCAAACTGGACGAGAAGCAACGCTTGCAGGTGGAACAAATCCGTGCGGCTCACGGTGATCTCGATACTGCCTATGACCTTACCCAGACATTCGTCTTGATGCTGGCCGAACATCGAGACACGAATCTGGATGGATGGCTTGCACAAGCCGAACACAGTGGCATTCGCGAACTGGGGAGCTTTGCCTGCGGTATCCGGCGCGATTACGCCGCCGTGCGCGCCGCTTTCACTTCAGAGTGGAGTAATGGTCCCGTTGAAGCACAGGTCAACTGCTTAAAACTGCAAAAAAGGCTGATGTTCGGTCGCGCCAATTTTGACTTATTGCGCCTCCACGTCCTGCGTCGCGCATAAGTTCTCCCTTCTCTGCCTCCTTGATCTTCTCAAGCCCTTCCCTTTCATTCCCCTTCTGATCATCTTCTCGGCCACAAGCAAGCAGGCACACTTAATGTGAGGATGAGCCCGGCAAACTGACCATTTGCTACTGACCACTCTGCCCACTAAACGCAAGGTCATATCAAAATGTTAATCAGCACCCTGCCCACTGTTACTCTCACCCTGACCATCTCAACCCCCCCTGTGTTCTCTTACAGGTCAGGTATGTAACGGGGGTCTTACAAGTAATCGTTACACATGGGGGCATGTTCCTTGCCGTATTAACTTGCCAGTTTGCCATTACCTTCAACCAGCGGAAGCTCGTTATGGTAATCCCGTCGCTTTCAAATGAAAATGACAGAAAACTCATGCCCAAAAATCGATTGTCCCTTGCGTCATTATTAGGGATATGGCAACGATTCCAGCAAAATTGGGCCATTTGACATAACATGAAAATAAACTTCAGGTTGGCCTGTGAGGCACGAGCGCACGTTTTACAACGTTAAGCCTCTATTAGGGTCTTCTTAGCTTTCCGCCGAAATCGTCTAATGTATCAGATAACTGCGATTTTTCCTTATATGAACCCGCTCTATGCCTAGATTTTGGCCTCCGAGGAGTAACGGAACCGTAAACAACGTTAAGGAAAAACGGTTGTCGTCTATGGAATCTCTGTTCGCCTCTACAGGCTAGTTCTGCAGAGGGTGATCTCAAGAAGAGTCGGATACTCATCAGACGACAGAGAGTGTGATAGGCTGAGTAATGGCCTCCTCAACCCGCTCCTCAAGACGCTTCACAATCTTGGCGTTGTTTACGGTTCCGTTACTCCTCGGAGGCCTATCGCCGCATCAGTGGGCGCAAAAACTGGAACGGCTATTTACTCCGGTATGGCAGGTGTGTCGTGTATCAAGAATGGTGGCATCAGCAACCCGATGGGGACGCCCGTTTGCAAGCTCGCTTACAGCATGTGGCTCCTGCGTCATGGCAGCAGGTTCGGCAAGAGACGCGTCATTGCCATTAAGAACAGCTCAACCGCTATCGCTTCCGCCATCGGCCACTGGCCTATCTCGCTTCTTTAGAGACACGTTGGGAGCAAGCCTCGTGTACGTGAGTATTGCCCCCATAGTTTAAATAGCCCTGACCCTCCCATAGCAGCACGTCATGTCGGCTCCTGTTTATCAGTCTTTGCTCGCCTCTGCTTCTATTTCTTTTTCTCTAGTGGGAGCAGTGGCCGGACGTGTCAGCGCTACACTGGCCCAGGCAAAGAATGGACCAGCACAGCACATAAGAGTAGCAGCTAGCCAGAAGTTGAATAGGTTGTGAGGTGCTAATCCATTCCATGCCCCTGTAGCCGTCGCCACAAAGACTGCAAACGAACAAAATGCCGCCGCGATAGTCGCGAAACCCGGTATACGAGCACAATACACGAGCAAAGTGACAACGACGAACAAAATGACTATGTTGACCAGCGTGACAAGTGGCACACTTCCACCTGCGATTGGATCAATGAACTGGAATAACAAGAGCGTGCCAACCCCAAAGATAGTGCCAAGAATAGCTGGCGGTACCATCTTCTTCACGCCCTCAAGGTTGGGGCTACCCAGCAAAAATGTTCCACCCCAGAAAACAAATATCCCAAAGATCGGGAAATTGAGGGGTGGTAGTAAGAGTAACAGCGTGAGAGCGGCAAGGATTCCTACGGAGAATTCGAGGGGTATACGTAAGCGCATGACAACCTCCTGTGTGGACTTCTAGATGTTCCACAGATAATCAACCATGATAGTAATGCTCTAGACAGGGACTCCTCTCTCCTCCTGGAGAAGAGTATCTCCGCTAGTGATAGGCTTCGCTCTGATTACAAGGACGTTACAATCACGAGGGCCTTAGAATTACCAGGACAGTAAAAGAAGTTCTTCAATACTACAAGCTTCGGTGTTTACAAGGTTGAAGGGATAGGGGTGTTCCGTACATTGGTTAACGAAGACCATCGTGAAAATGCACTACATCATACACTAGAGAAGAGGATTTTCATCAAGCATTCTCTCTGAACGCCTACCATCAAAGTATACACGGGAAAACCTCCACTTTCAATGCTTCTATCCCAAGGGTCAGGGCTATTTAAACTATGGGGGCAATACTCACGTACACGAGGCTTTATCTTGCATTCACGCGTTCTCCTCTACCAGGAATACTTTAGGAGCTTCTCGTAGCGGGACAGATCAACCGGTTGATTACCGATGTCTTGCAGGTGGGGCCGATCCGATAAATCAAGACTTGCTGGGGCCTCTTTTGGTTCAGTCAATTGGTGCAGACAATGCAAGACCCCATCCAGATGGACACACCCGTAGGAAAGCGCCTGTTCAATGGCCTGTTCAAGAAGATTGGCAGGATACTCCTTATGAAGTTGCAAAATACGGACAAACTCTTGCACTCCCCGACCTTCCGACCATTTCTCTTTCAAATTGTGGAGCATCCGATGGTAGGACTCCGGCCAGTCTTTGCGCCATTGTTTCATCGGTTTGGCATAGTCAAATTTTCTCGGGTTGGCTTTTTTCGACGGACCCTGCTGCCGCGCTACACTTGAGTCCACTGGATGTAAGAATATTAGACGCAAGAAGAGACCAATGGTATCATGCGAAGACGTAGAGGTTGGCCTGAAATGCCCGAAGCCTGTTACCATTGGACATGATTGTGGAGGAGAGACGTACAGCAAGCAATCCATACACCTCTACAAAAGAGTCGTGTGTATCAGAGGTATCTCTCAGAAAGCAAAAAAGGAGCCTTCCGCTCGTCCTGCATCGCTCATGGCTCAGACTGAGCCGCCTCAAGTTGGGCTGCTTCCTCCTGCTGTCCCATTGCGTAAAGCAGGGCGATGAAGCGCTTACGTGTCTCCGTTGTTTGGGGATGGTGCGCCCCAAGTACTTGCTCGCGAACTGCCAGCGCACGGGCATACCAGGTTCTGGCCTCCTTGCTGTTGTCTTGCGCTTCCCGAAGCCGCGCGAGGTTGTGCATGGTCTCAGCCGTTTCGAGATGCTCAGGCCCCAGCACCTGTTCGCGGATGTGGAGCGCGCGTTGATAGAGGAGCTCCGCTTGCTCATATTCGTCCTGTTTAAGGTAGAGGTTGGCGAAGCTGGTGAGCGTGGAGGCCACGTGGGGATGGTTTGGACCCAGCGCTTGTTCGCGGATATGCAACGCTCGCTGGTAGAGCGGCTCCGCCTCCGCATACTTGTCCAGCTTCAGGTAGAGATTGGCGAAGCTGGTGAGCGTCTCGGCCATTTGAGGATGGTTTGGACCCAATGCTTGTTCGCGGATATGCAATGCTCGCTGATAGAACGCCTCCGCTTGCTCGTATTTGCCTTTCTCACGGGAGGTGATAGCCAATCCAGTGAGCGTTTCGGCTACGTGGGGATGGTTTGGACCCAATGCTTGTTCGCGGATATGCAATGCTCGTTGATAGAACACCTCCGCTTGCTCATACCTGCTCTGATCTTGATAGATATTGGCCAGTCTGTTGAGCGTCTCGGCCACCTCAGGATGCTGTGGCCCTAACTGCTGCTCTCTAATGCGCAACGCGCGCTGGTAGAGCGGCTCCGCCTCCGCATATTTCCCCTGCTCACGATAGAGTTCCGCTAGGCCATTGAGCGAGGCAGCCACCTCAGGATGCTGTGGCCCCAACTGCTGCTCTCTGGTTCGTAGCGCCCGCTGGTAAAGCGGCTCCGCCTCTTGATAGCGCGCACGATCCCGGAGATAGGACGCCGTCTCGTGGAGCAAACGCCCTGCTTCCCCGCTGATGATGTGATCTGTCTCGATGTATTGAGCAGCCAGCAAGGCATGTGGCAACAAACGCTCACACTGCGGCCAGGCGCTATGCTCCGCATGGGGAAACGCCGCATTGACCGCGAGCATTGCCCGCTCCGCCCACGAGCGCCGTTGCGTCTCTTCCAGCGTGTCCTGGAGCACGGCCTGCACCAATCGATGGATCGAGAGGGTCTTCCCCTTGGGATCACGCCGTACCAGCGAATAGGCCCGCAAGGCTTCGATGGCCTGATTGAGTCGAAAGGCATCAGCTGCCACCGGGGCAAGCGAGGGTCCCAGCCAAGGTGCGCCCGCCGTCAGGATCTCTTCAGCAATGGCATCAGGAGCGAGGTACGCACATAAACGCAGCAGATCGGCGGCGGATGGATTCTTCTCTTCGACCCGCTGAAAGGAGAGCGACCAGGTGGAGGCCACAGGGGCCGGATGATCGGCCACCAGTCCTCCGCGCTGCTCTAACAGGTCGGCCCGATGCTGCTGATAGATCTGCCAATACCCAGACAGGCCCATCCCGGTCTCTTCCAGGTAGGCTCCGGCCTGATCCAGAGCCAGCGGCAGTCCGCCCAGTTCCTCTGAAATCTGCAACGCCAGTTCTCGCTCCTGGGGCGAGGCTTGCGAAAGTTCCGCGTCAGGAGCAATGAGAGCAGCACGTCGCAGCAGAAATAACGCACCGTGCTCCGGCAGCAAGGTTTCGATCTCCAGCCGGTGAGCCAATCGTCCGGTCACTGCCGCTCGCGTTGTCAAGAGCAATGTCCCCCCCAAGACGGGTGGCAGGAAGTCTAGAAGCAGCCTCAGTTCGTCGGCATTGTCCAGAATGAGCAGCCAGTCGCGATGGACCTGTAACCAAGTCTTGACTGCCTGAACGGTAATGTCCTGGTCCTTTGCCTCTCGCTCCGGCAACCGTAAGAGCGCAGCAATGCTGACGTAGGAAGAGATCAATGCCTCTGCGTTCTCAGCGCGTGCCCACAGGACCGCCCGGTAGTTCTGGTAAGTACGATAGGCATATTCCAAGGCGAGCTGCGTTTTGCCGGTGCCACCCAATCCACTGATTGCGTGCGGTTGTGAGAGGGCGGTCGCCTGACCTCCTTGCAGATGGGAGCGCAGTTGTGCAAGCTCGTCATCGCGTCCCAGGAAGAAGGGATTGCGTGGGTAGGGAATGTTCCAGATGGTCGGCAATGCCGCGCGAGGAGCACTGGCCGCCAACAGAGGCAGTTCCTCAACAATCACGCGGCGGATGCCAGCCGCAATATCGACCAGCGCCGTCTCCGGTTTCCTCCAAGCTGTGAGTGGTTTGGCGTCGGTGGGCAAGGCTTGTAGATGCGCAAAGGGTGCATCCTTCCAGTCCACCGGACGTACCAGAATAGGGATGACACGCGCTTCATCGGCTTCCTGTCGCGCTAGTGCGCGTTTCATTTCAATGCCATAGCAGTAGTCGGAGGCGAAGAAATCCGCACTCACCAGCAGCACAATCACGGAGGCAGTTTCCAAGTGGGTATCAATGGCATGCGCCCAGTCGGTGCCGGGGACGATGAGCCGATCATGCCAGAGGGAGATGAGACCCTGCCGCTTGAGCAGGCTTAGGTGTGTCTCCAACTTGCGTAGCCACGCTTCATCCTCGTGGGCATAGGAGCAAAAGATCTCCACTGGTGTGGGTGCCGCGACCATACCTGAACCTCCACTGGGCGTTGTGTACCGGATGTGAACAACTCAAGTGTAGCACAACTGGAAAGCACATGCATCCTTTTTGAGCTTTTCATTCATCTCTTTTTGGTTCTTTCTTTCACCTTGCCGTGTCCAGACATTTTGTCCAGGTGAATTGTCAGCTCCATTCCTGAGTGTATCATCAGTTTCACATATTTCAGGCCATGTTAGGTGATTGAATGGCTCGAATGAATGCGACACGTACAGTGGGCCAACAACGCTTCGAGACACGTCACTTGACGTTGCAAGGAGAGAATCGTCTTTTTGAGCTGGATCACTTCCTGCCCAGGACGGCGCTCTCCGAGTTTTGCCATCTGGGCTTCTTTCTGATAATAGGCAGCATCAGTCCGCGCCTGCTCCAGTTCCGCTTGCAACTGCTGAATGGTGCTTTGATAGACTTGCTCGGCATGGCGTCGTTGAATGTGAGGATTGGTCCGCTGGACGAGAGTAAACAGATCAGCGCGACGGTAGATCGTCGCCACCGATACCCCTGCTTCTTTCGCCACAGACGGAATGGTGATTTCGTGCGGCTTTATCCCACGTCGAAGCATGGCTTGGACCGTCACTCGTACCTGCTGGTAATGCTGCTCGGCAAGTTGCTTGCGAGATTGAACGAGTCCGTCAGGATGCTGGTTCTGTGGGCGGTAGCTGTTTTTGGAACGCATGGTCCCCTCCTGGTGCAAACATCTCAACAAGCCGGTCAATGGCCCCCAAATGTTGCCACCAAGGGCGGAGTTTGTCGGCCAGATCGTCGAGGAAACGGCGCTGCTCAAGAATATCTGTTCCCATTAATCGCTGGCCCAGCGCGCTTTTGAATGAATCCTGTACATGATGAAGATGAAATTGGACGAGCGTCTCGATCTTTTGCCGATCGAGAAACGAAGGAACTTCCGCGCGCCATTTTCCGTTGGTAATGTGTTCAAAAGCGACTTCGGAGACGGCTAGGCCAAGCGCTTCATACCAATATTGTGCGACTGTGTGCTCATAGGTGTCTTCTGGAATCACAATCTCGTCCTCGACAGTGAGGGGAGAAGCCACGCCTCGCTGGGCCAACGCACCTGCCCAAAAACCACCCCAGATCCCATAGGTCCGGCGTTTGAGCGCTCGTTGCAACGTGATCCCCAGGTAATGCTCCAACGAAACAGTGTAAGTGATCCCGCCCTCGACAATTTTTCCGGCGGTAGATCCCAGGACTTGGTGCACATCCCGCAGACGCTTTTCTGCAAAAATCTGTCGGACCTCATTTGTGGTATCTTCAAGCAGCAGATGAAGATAGCGCAGATGCATCGGTAAGGTCTGATGGCCGTGGAGCCTCATGTTTTGGGCCACGGAGACGCCTGCACGATGGGCTCGGCTCACACTGTTGTGGCGAAAGACATGCGTCGTAATCGGCACGAAATCTGCGAGGGGTCTATCGCACTTTGGACAAAACATTTCACCATTCTGCGCTACCCCATCGCAGACAAAGCCTGCTTCCAGGATGTGACGACATCGTGCGCCAAGGCGTCCAGAGAGCGTCGAACCACAACGAGGACAGATGGTAATCCCCTCCTGAGCTGCAAAGTAGAGGCATTTTTGTCCTTTTCGTCGCTGATGGGAACAGACCGGTTGATATGTTTCTTGCTGGAAAAGACCGCTGGGATCACTTTTTGCTGCGATCAGCACCGCCTCTTGGAGTGTCTGAGCCACACGTGTCGTAGAGAGACGCCCTCGGTGCTTGACGTTCTGCGTACTGGGAACGCGATCAAACAGGTACTGCCAATCCATGGCTCGCTCCGGGTCATCTTCCAGATACCGGAAATTCGTTTGCCCCAGGGTGCGCGAGGTGCCATCAGGTGATAGTCGCAGTCTGACAACCTCATCCATATATTCGAGCAGCGGCCCCATTCCCAATTCTACGATGGGGAACGGTCGCTCCTGCTTGGATTTTCCACGTGGGATCAAGAGATAGGCATGACCATCGTGATCTTCCAGGATGCAGAACAAATGGAGATCGCAGGTTTCTGTCGCACGCGTTCCGCAGTAATAGTGAATCGTTAACGCAAGACGAGCAAACGGATCGTACACCAGGCGACGGACGCCATCCCGAAACACACGTTCCAGGACCTCCTCGTTTGGAATCTTCCTGAGTTGCCAGGGTGCTCCATTCTCTAAGATGGAAAGAAGATGGTAGCCCGCTGGCACCGCCAGTTCGAGCTGTGCCAGGGTGGAGAAAAAGTGGGCCAGCCCTTGTAATCGCGCCCGGCGGGTGCGAGCGAGCATATCAGTGCAGCCATGGGAGGCGTAGGCGCGAAAGATGTTGTGTGCTGACTCTCGTGTCCAGTGGGGATAGTGGGCAAGCTTGCCCTGCCTTCTCACCCAGGTGAAAAAGCGGACGAGAAACTGCGCTCGCGTTCGCAAGGTCGTGAGTTCCAGGCGGAGTTCTTGATGACAGTAGGTGAGGTAGGTCATGAGCTGTTCCTGAACGGCTGGTGAAAGCCCGGCATAGCCCGTATCCGCTGCCTTTCCTTCCTGCTCAAGACGCCAGGGACTGATGAGCATTCGCTCCGTTTCCGGTCTTCGAGAGAGAATGCCGGTTGCTCCTTCATACACTGGAGCGGTAAGAGCCAGCTCAATCAGTTTCACCAGCCATGCTGTCCAGTGCCGTGGCCCCTGGTCCCAATGCTGCTTCATCACTGGCTGAGCCTTTTGTGCTGCATATTGCCAGAAGTAGAAGCGGATATCGTCGAGCACGACATGCCCGCTCCGAATATCAGCGCTCAGCGGATAGGGTAAAAAGACTCCTTCCGCAAGATGCCGTGTGACCAGGCGATGCTCGTGGCAACATTGTTGAATCTCCTGAGATGACAAGGCACGGCTCAATTCGGCAACTCCAGGCAATCCGTACTTGAGCAGAACAAAGAGACTCAGCACTGAGAAGACTCGCTCTTGTGTCCCTGCTTGGTAATGAGCCAGGTCCAGCGCGTGCCGAAATTGGGCATACTCCTGGGGGCGCCGATGACGCCAGAGGCGAGTGAGATCTTGATGGCTCCTGTTGCAGAGCGGATCAAGCCGAATCAGTTCGTCGTGAGAGAGATGCAACAGTCGGCGATCAAGCAGATAGATGAACACGATCCCCCAGGCTGGGCATTGTTTGCCTCTCCAAGTGTCATTTTGGTGCTCGTGCCACCAGGCAGTAACGCTCCCGAGACGGCGCATCTCCTCGATGAAATGTGTAAAAACAGAGCGAAGCGAGGTGAGCGGGGTCGTCTTCGCACAAAAAAACTGCTGGGTTGCCGCAGAATAGGGTGCATTCGTCCGGCATCGTTGGCACTTTCCGCAGGCGGGAGGAAAGAACCGTTGCCACCAGGCATCAATGGTAGAGAGGAGTCGTTCCCATTCCCATTGCTCGATCACTGGTGCCAGATCCTGCTTCCTGAAAAGGGCATGACGCCCTCCTCTTCCTGTTCCTGGGTGTGCATATCCATTGGGAATGATGCCGCACTCGTCGAGAAGGTTGTGGGTTCTGCTCGCAGAATACCCATACAGACGCACGAGATCCTCGATGGTGTATGGCCCTTCGGTCAAATCAAGTGGAAGCGGGAGGGGATTGCGAGTCGCCTCAGGGGAAAAGACGGGTAATTGCCACGCTGTTTCTAGCCAGTCAAAAAAATCAGTGATGAGCGTATGGAGACTGTTGTCCTGTATCAGCGGGGCAGTAGGGAAAGGTGCATACGCTGCGTGCGAGGAGAGTTGGAGCTCTTCATCTCTGAACTGAACGATGACCACTGTCTCCTCCTTTTCCTGCAAGACCATAGCCTTTTCGCTCGTACCAGCCCAAAGGTGAGTGAGAAGGCGCCGGAGTAGACTGAGTGGTTTCGAGCGCTTTCTGGATACGAAGGCAGATCTGCTGGACTTCTTGTGGCAGGTCTAGATATTCTGCTGCAAGGTAGTACCGCTGGGTCGTCTCAGGATTGGCATGTCCCATCAAGAGAGAAAGCCGAATATGATCCATGCCTGCAGCAGCCATGAGCGTGGCTCCAGTCGCCCGAAAAATGTGGCTGTGGAGCTTTTCACCAAGCGAAGCCATGAGGTGCTGTTGTTCTGACGAGGCATATGGAGCGGCCACACGCAGGTGCGATTTCAACGCCAGCATCAGATGCTCAACGGAGTGTTTGGTGAGTGAAATATCCTCATGGTCTAACTGACGGAACAGCGCGCCGTGAAACCGCTGTTCGAGTGGAAGCCGGAGCTCGTTCGTGTAGGTGTTCAGGTACGTCCAGGTGCTCTGGTCCACAATCGGGATGCACCGGTACTTGCGCCCTTTTCCGCAAACCGCGAGGATCTGACCATCCACGGCTTCCCAGGTGGCGTCTACCAATTCAGAAACGCGGAGCATTCCCCACAACAACAACCGAACCAGTGCGCCGTTCCGATTTGCTGCATTGTGTCCACAACTGATGAGAGGAATGACCTCAAAGAGTAATTGAAGCTCTGCCGGACTCAATGCTTGTGGGAGAGGCGTGTCCTGGCGACGACGAAACAATTTTGATGGCCGATGCACCTGGGTCATGTGCAGTGGTAACAAACCATCAGGTTGTTGTCGCACTTGTTCGGGAGAAAGAGGGCGTTCAGGCCGTTCCAATGGGTGAGAGAGTGCCGTATCTCCTGAAACGTTTTCAGGAAGATATTCCGTGATGAGCCAGTGGTAAAAGGTAGAAAGCGCGGCTAAGCGCAGGTTCCGTGTTGCCGCAGACAACGCGTGCTCGCGATAGCCAATTGGGAGTTGGCCGGTCTGACAGAGGAATTGGCGCGCTCCAGCGTCTTTCGCGGGAATGTCAAGCCACGCAAAGAGCGCACGCATGTCCGCGCGGCTCAGCCGGAAGAGCGTGAGGTCAACGGCATGTTTCGTTCCAAGTTGGACAGGTTTGTGCGTCAGCCAGGTTAGTGCGTACAACAGCACCTTTGCATACTCGTAGATCGTGCCAAAAGAGTATCCTCTGTCGGCTCCTAATGTCGTCAGCCAGACATTAGCGGCGACAAGGCTGGGTCCTAACTGCAAAAAGAGGCGCTGCTCTTCTCTGGTGCGCTGCTCTGGCAGGCGGTTCTCAAAATCCCAACGAATCTCACAGAGGCGACGAGAGCTATCGCGATGCAGGGTAAAAAACGCTTTCCCTTCCACTTTTCTTCCCTTCCAAGTGATATATTCATGATACACGACATTGCTCGAAAATGGTAATGAGCGGTACTTTTCGGGGAAGCGGCGGAGAAAAGGAATCTACGAAGTATATGACGAGGAGAGAATCTCTCACACCCACAGTTGTCAGGATGCAAGCAGGTTTTTGGCTAACGATATGCTTTCAACCCACGAAAATATTAATGCGCCTGGTCGCTGCTCAAGTAAGGGAAGGTAGTGGAGCGGATCAAAGATGTCCTGCTCTTTCCCATAGCTTCGGGGGTGTCGAGCAAGCAGCGTTCCTTTATCAAAGATGTCAACATGGAAAGGATACGCTTTTAGTATGACCTCTCTGCGTGCTCGATTGACGGGGACAGAATAGCGGTTGGTTTCAAAGGTCGCTTGACTGTAGGGGGTCAGTCGAACGGTGACCATTTCGCAGCATTCATATTCAAACGGTGGTGACGGACGAAGATAGGACCGTTCCTGTTCCCACACCTGTCCAATCGTCATCGCTTGCCGGTGGACACGTCGCTTATCGTCCTGAAGACATCGCTCAAGAAGCAAGCGATTAAGCTCCTCAAATGAAGCAACTTCAGGGATAGGAACCAGAAAATTGCGGCGACTAAACCCAACACTGTGCTCGACTTGCCCTTTCTCCCAACCAGCACGAGGTGTACAAAAATGTGACTCAAACAGATAATGACTGCGGAAGGCAACAAACGTGCGGTTTTCTGTCCGCTTTCGTGCTTTTCCTTTGTCCATTGCCAGCTTCACTGCGGTTGCCAGGTTATCATAACTAATCCGAGCAGGAACCCCACCAAAGTGTTTGAATGCCTGCACATGGCCGAAGAGGAAGCTTTCTTGCCTTTGGGTCGGAAAACTCATCACAAACGTCCGGCGGGAATAGCACAAGCGCAAAATGAAGACCTGAACGGTTTGCCGAACGCCGCCAACAATGGCGATGGCTTCTCCCCAGTCACATTGCGCATCTTGACCTGGTTCAAATTCCAAAGGAAGAAACAGATCAGGCTGCTGGTGGGCGTGTCTCCACTCTGCTATGTATTGCCGGACACGTGACTCGCATCCCTCGTAGCCCTCAGCTTGGATGATTTCAAAAATCCTGTGTGAGGTGTAGTGCTGTTTGCGGGGAAGCTGCTCATTCTGTGTGAGTAATGCATCGATACGTGACTGAAACGGGCCAAAGATTGGAGAAGGTCGAGACTCAGGATACTGAGATACGGTCGTTTCGGGAGGGCTTCCATCGATGGCTCGCCTAATGGCATCACGGCAGTGTCCTGTTTCACGGGCAATCTGTCGGATACCTTTCCGTTCGACATGATAGGCTCGGCGGATGCGTTCGCGCTCCTCCGCTGGAAGTAACATCGCCTACTCTCTCCTTTCACGTGAGCTGGCTCACAACATCTCTAGCTCAATGATACCAGAGAAGCAGGCGAGATGGTAAGGGTCTGAGTAGCAAAATGACCAATTCGGAGCAAAATGGGGGGATGGACAGTATCAATTTATCGTTCCCTGGGCAGGGTAGTGATTAACATTTTTGGGGTAGGTGGGCAGAGTGCTGATTAGCGGAAACAACCATATGGTAACCAAAAAGAAAATTGAAGAACCGATCATTCGACCTGATTGCCGCACGCGGCGCGGACTCGAATTAATTGCCGACCAATGGACAATGCTGGTCGTTGTGGCCCTGCAGCAGGACACGAAACGGTTTAGTCAGTTGCATGCCCATATCGAGGGCATCTCGAAGAAGAAGTTGACGCAGACATTGCGTGCCTTGGAGCGCAACGGTCTGGTCAAACGGGTGATCTATCCAGTGATCCCGCCGATGGTGGAGTATTCTCTCACGCCTTTAGGCCAGACGCTCATCGAGCCGATCTGGGCCCTCCGGGATTGGTCAGAGCAATACATCGAAGAAGTCGAACGGGCGCGTGCCGAGTATGACCAGAAGGGCAAAACTCCTCTCCAGCAGGAAATCATGGCTCTCGTCCAGCAACGAGCAGACGCATCGTGAGAAAAGTATTGAGAAAAGCTTTCATCTTTTATTACTGAATCTTATAAAATGGTACCATCTCTTGCATTTTGCGTGCTAATAGCGTCTACTTCATCTATGAAGTTGTCGAGTTACGCCAAAAAACTGGAGATCCATTACAATACGGCCTACCGGCTGTTTAAACGAGGCCAGATTCCTGGCTATCAACTGCCCACTGGCACTGTAATCATCAAGGAGCCGGTCGATCAAACAGAGAATCGCGCACTGCGACCTCAGCTCGTCGCGGTCTACGCCCGTGTGTCTTCGACTGAGCACAAAAAGAATCTCGACACGCAAGCCCAGAGGCTCATCACGTGGTGTAATGCACAAGGCTGGTCGGTCGGCAAAGTCGTCAAAGAATGCGGCAGTGGCATCAACGATCAGCGCCCCAAATTTTTGGCACTGTTGGCGAATCGGGATATTCATCGGATCGTGGTGGAGCAGAAAGACCGGGCATCGCGCTTTGGGGTTGCCTACCTTCAGACGCTCCTGGCCATGCAAGACCGGGAACTGGTCATCCTCACTACTGTTGACACCGCTCAAGACGACCTGATGGGCGACTTCGTGGCCATCATTACCTCGTTTGCCGCACGTCTCTACGGGCGCAGGCGTGCCAAACGCAAGACCGAACAAGTGCTAGCTGCTTTACAGCAGAATGGATCCAGAGCGTGAGCAGGAAGCCGGAAAAAGCCACTGCAGAAGAGAAAAAGCAGCGCCAACGCAAAAAGAAGACGAAGCAGACTCTCACCCGCGCAGTGACGCATATTCGCCTGATCGAAGCCAATCCAGGCAAGCTTGATGCCTTAGATCACCTCATGGTGGTGTATCTGGCGCTCACTCAAGAGTATGTGACCCTCTTCTGCCAGGTGGAAACATCCCCAGACAAATTTGCGGTCCCCATCTTTGAAACCAAGCTGTCTGACCGCTGGCATCGGGTCGCTATACAGCAAGCAGCAGGGATCGCCAAGTCTTGGCGGACCAATCGGCAGAACACCTATGAAGCCTACCTGGAAGATCTAGCTGATTACGCAGAGGCCAGAGCCAAAGCGGAAGCTTCCGGTGTCCCCCTTGACCCCAAACGGAAAGAACCAGAGTGGCGCGAATGGAAGATTCCTGAGTTACGTGTTTCCTCAATCCAGGCCAATACCAACGTGGTGGTGGTGGAGAAATCGGAGGACTCGACGTTCGATTTCTGGTTGCGTATCAGTACTTTAGACAAAGGGAATCCACTGCGTGTCCCGGTGAAACTGGCCTCCTATCATAAACAGACGATCGCTGGTCGCACCCTGAACACCTCCACCACGCTCCACAAGCGCAAGGGAATCTGGTGGCTGACCCTCTCGTTTGATGAGGACGTTCCTCTTCAAACCGCGAAAGACTCCTCCAAGGTCGGGGTCGATGTGGGCATTGTGCATTTCATCACCACCTCGACGAACAAAGAATATGGCAGTTTTCATGGGAAGATGGCCCGGCAGCACAAGCGGGACCGGGAGAAGAGGCGGCGTAAAGCCAAGCTGAGGGCCTGTCTAGAAAAGAAAGGCGTGCCATCCGGGCAACTGCCCTCGACCAGCAGCGCCACTGGGCAACGCTTAGGTCGTTTTGTCAGACAAGAGATCAATCGGGCTGTCAACGAGATGATCCTTGATCATCCCAACGCCTGGATCATCTACGAAGAGCTGAATGTGGCCTCGATGCGCTTCAAGGCCCGCGCCATGAACAGTTATCTTTATGCTTCCAATCTTGCGCACATCCCCGAACAAATCGCCTGGGCAACCGCCAAGCGTGGCATGGCAGCTCATACTGTGAAAGCCGCGTATTCTTCTCAAGAGTGTCCACGCTGCCATTTTGTTGATCGTGCCAACCGCCCGAATCAGCAGACGTTCTGCTGTGGAGTGTGCGGCTACACAGAGCAGGCAGATCGTAAGGCAGCTCATACTCTGGCTGACCGTTGGGGGGATACGGAACTGGCGGCTTGTCGTGACCAAAAGGCAGTCAAAGCTCTCCTCTTGAAGCGACATGAGAACTGGAAGCAGAAAAATGGGTTGGTCGTAGTCCAACCCGCCGTCCAGTTGGGTTTGTGGGACCTCTCACAGACTTCAACGGACGTAGCTGAACGCTGATACCTGATCCAAATGGTACATTTGGTAACGGTCCAAGCAACTATGCTATACTTCTACAGAGAAGAAGTAAGGAAGGATCGTATGCCGACATTAGAAGAGCGACTTGAAGCATTAGAGCGTGCTCTCTCCACCATAAGGGCGGAGCAGATCTCTGATATAAGACAGCTTGACGAACGGATTAGCGCATTGCACCAGCAGGTCGCTGACCAGCGAAGGAGACTCTCTGAACGGGATCAAGATCTTCAGCAGAAGTTTGACAGTTCTGTATTGAGGTACCTCGAGGACTAGGGAATAAACTGTATCCCTGGTGTGTTATAAGAAGCGTATGACATTAAAAAATACTTGTATCGCTTCTGTGAGAAACGGTTTCTTCGAGCGTCAATGGATTAGGAAATGTCGACACAGGAGCATACCAACATGAGATTGTATGTAGGGGGACTTCCCTATCAAACGACCGAACACGATCTGATCGATCTTTTCGAGCAGGTCGGACAAGTGACTGAGGTCTCGGTCATCACTGATCGTGAAACAGGGCGAAGCAAAGGCTTTGGCTTTGTGGAGATGAGTGACGAGAAAGCAGCCCGAACCGCCATTGAGCGGCTGAACGGCACTCTTCTTGGCAACCGAACTATCACGGTCAACGAAGCACGTGAGCGTCAATCAACTGGAAGCAGAGGCTACCAGGGAAGAGAACGGCGTTCATCCAATAGCTATCGGAGCGATCGCTACTAAATTCTGACGCCCAGTAGCATAACCTTCCAGAAAAAAACAGAAGGCGAGCCCAATTGCTCGCCTTCTGTTTTTGTTTTCTCTCCCCATCTCTCTCTGGTCAGTCGGCTTCTCATGAACCTGATGTGCACGTTTTCGCCTTCATCGACGAGCGACTTCAATGGGAGCTTATGGCCCATTCTTTCTGCTCAGGTCAACTGCTTGCCGCTCACATGCGGCTTCCTACAGACCAGAACCTTTTCGCGGTCCTGGTCCATGAGATGCGAGCCGTCATACCCGCAATGGTGAGGAATCGGGTGTTGGCTGATGACTCGGCAGCGACCACGGCGTTTCAGTTACGCGCCAGAAAACTCTTCACCGCCATCCAGAACTGCAAAACGCCGCCTGCTGTGAAAAGCGCGACCCGTAGCCAGTGCGTGGTCAGCAAACGGTGGTAGAGAGGATCGAGTGATCCATCCTCCTGTCGTGCCCGCTTCAATTGACCCTGCCAGCGTCCCCACCACACAGCAGTCATGACCCACGCCTGCATCAACGCGGTGATGTTTAACCACACCAGCCAGGAGGGAACGCGAGGTGAGCGCCAACGGAGTTGGGCCAGCGCGCCCAACGTCGCCACAATTCCCGAGGGGAAAGCGATAGGCTGAATGCCGCGCCACCCGTACCACCACGCCTTGTGGTAGTCCTCGAACTCGTCGCGCCCGACCCTGGCCCAAAGCCGATACCCCAACTGTGTCATCAAGATAGTCCCCACGTTGTAGCAGCTAGCGGCTAAGCTGATGAGCTGCACCCACTTGGAGGCTGATTCCGTACGACTGCTCATACGTATATCAGGACGAGGTGTTGTCTGTGTAGTCATTGGTTTTGATCTCCTTTTTCACATTTGCATCGGGAATAATCACTACAAGAGCAAGCGCTCTACCTCTTTCAAGAGATGCGCGAAATCAAGGGCCTCTCCACTAGTGATCTGGTGATAAGTAGCCCCTTTCAATACAATCATCAGCGCTTTGGCCGTGCTCTCCGGGTCGAGATCAGCACGAAATTGGCCCTGTTGGATTCCATCCGTGACGATCTGTCTGATATAGCTGGACCAGCCTTCATCCAGTTTTTTGAGCGCAGGCTGGATAGATGGGGAGCGCGGAGAACGTAGGCCAAATTCGCTTAAGACGATGTACAGCTCCGGCGTTACTCGGAGGCGGTACTCTATACTCAGGAACATAGACCGAATGCGGTCCCAGGGAGTGGCATGAGCCGGTTCTGGGATGGATGGAGGAGGCGTGCTGAACACCTGGAGCAGGTAATCGACGACACTGCCAATGAGATCCTCTTTGCTCGCAAAGTGGTAGTGCAAGGTCGCGATGTTCACTCCGGCCCGCGCCGCAATATCGCGTGTACGCAGGTGCTCAAGTCCTTTCTCTGCGATGAGTTGATAGGCAGCCAGAACAAGCGAGCGACGCCGCTCATCGTTCTGGATGGCGCGTGTGCGTCCTTTCTGTTTATCTTGCTCTTTATGGGTTTCGTACATAGTGCTTCCTACTCCAATCATTTGATTGAAATATACCATACAGAAATGATTTTGTCAATCATTTGATTGGAATTTTTGTAGAGCGAGCAGTGCCGCTCTCTAAAGTCTCTAGGAGACTATCCTTGAATGGGGTTTCAGCTTCCCCCTTTGAAGTATAAAGTGCCGCCTCTCGAGTGTGGAGCGACTTTTACATCAGCTCGATTCCTCTCCCGTACACCAACTGTGTAGCAAAGTTTGCCCGCTCCCTCTCGTTATTCTTCTTTCTCGAATCGCTGATCAGCTTTTCTAGCTCAAGCAAATTGACAGAACGCAGAACAACGTATGCCCGTCCTTGGCCATGCGTTGGAATCCGCACCTCAATCTTCGCCTCTTGTGCATCCCGCTGCACAGTGGGGTACAGAATAGTAGCACTGTTGCATGTATCCTGGCTCAATGCATACATTACCAACTGGTAGAGCATACCAGGTGGAAGTGGCTTTTCCCACAGATCGCGATACTTGGCATCCAGGATAGCAACAATCTTTCTGCCTTTCTTAATCACGAAGTCGGGTCGGGGATTCGGCGGCAGACGCTTCCGGGGATTCTCAACATAAACCATCATATCCTCGATCTCAAACTGTGGTATTACAACTTATTCCAGCAAGTGTTCCTGCAAAAAGCGAGAGAGTAGTTCCTGAAAGAAGAGGTTCAGATCAAACAAGAAGCCTGGTAGGCGTAGTGTGCGTTGATCCTCATCCATACTAATCCCTTCGCCTGCCAGGAGCAACTCAATCAGAGTGATGGCCGACGCGTACGAAGCGGTCAGGCGATCCATTTCTCGGTGCAAGCGCTTAAGCGTTTGTTGGTCAAGTCTAATGGAGGAGATACCGGACAAATGGAAATGTGCCAAATGAAGAAGCTGTGTACGCAGTGTATCATCATTGGTAAGTCGGATGCCGAGACGAACGCCTTGAAGCAGCACCTGGTTGAGCAAGCAATCCTCAAGCCTGGGATGATATATGCAGGGCAGCGATGCCTGAACTACACCACCCTGATTGGCAATCGTTTGTATGGCTATTCTCCCTCGCGGACTTGAGAGAACTCCTTCCCGCCTTACGTATTTGCGCTGCAAACCACGCAGCAACAATTCGCTTACTTCTGCCGCTAACTGATTGATGAGCAAGTCTTGGAACGACAGCAGTTCGCTATCGAACTCGACAGCAGAATGGAGGTCGAGCTGTCGCAATCCATACGTGTACTGCAACAAAAAGAACCCGGCAGCAGTTCACTACCGAGTTCCTCGCCTCCCAGATGGAAATGGCTAGAGAGGGTACTACCTGGCTTGCCCTGGCGCGGGGACAACAGCAAGTTGTTGCATCACCTCGAGGCATCGAAGATCACCCAGCGTTGCGCATCACGGGATGAGAATAGCTCGCCCGCGCTGCTGACCACTGTCCAAGGCATGGATCGCGTCGTTGGCGGCATCCAGAGGGTAGGTTGTGGTATGCAGTGTCACTTTACCCTGGGCCTTCAAGATCATCAACTCCACCAAGTCATTGTACGTTCCGACAAAGTTGCCGATAAAGTTGATCTCGGTGACGATAATGTTGAGGGTGGGGACATTGAGCTGGCCCCCGTAGCCAATGACGTAGTAGCTGCCTGCACGCCGTAACATGCTGACCCCATCCTCGATCGCCCCTCCCTCACCAACAAAGTCAATCACGGCCTGGGCCCCCTGTCCGTTGGTGATGTCTTTCACCTTAGCCACCTGCGTTCCATCGACCAGAACCGTATAATCCGCTCCCCAACTCCGAGCCAACTCGAGCGCTTCAGGCGAGCGCTCCACGACGATGATTTCCGCAGGCGTCAGTGCCTTGAGACTCTGGATCCCAATGTGGCCCAGGCCTCCAGCCCCGATCACCACCGCTTTCGTCCCAGGAGAGAGGATGGGCACGGCTTTCTTGACGGCATGGTAGGCGGTGATCCCGGCATCCGCCAGGGCTGCAATATCTTTGGGAGCTAGGCTGGAATCCAGCTTGACGACGGCGCGGTCGGTCGTCTTGAGCAAGGTGGCCATGCCCCCATCAATCGTGAAACCGGGAAAGGCTGGGGAGGTGCAGTGCATATCATTGCCCGCACGGCACGCGGAGCAGAAGCCGCAGGTGATCTGCGGGTGGAGGATGACCGTATCCCCAATCGCCACGTGGCTGACAGCCGATCCAATCTCGTGTACCCAGCCAGCGTTCTCATGGCCTAAGGTATAGGGAAGGGTAATGCCAGATGCCTCCTTCAACAATCCCTCAATAATATGCAGATCGGTGCGGCACACACCAGAACCTCCAATCCGTACAATGACATCATGCGGGCCCGTGATCTTGGGCTCGGCAACCTCTTCGACCACCGGATATTCTCCATAGTGGTGCAACCGGACGGCTTTCATAGGTCCTCCTCTTTGGTTAGATGTGACGTTTAGACTAATTTGACATCGAGGAGAGCTTGTCCCCAGTGAGTCACCATTAAAACGATAAGAATAGGAACTTTTAGGACACAGATTTCTGAAATCAAGTTCCTGAATGATTGGCATGTTGGGACAGAACAAGGGGTATTACGAACATGCCAATCATTCACCCAACTAGTGCCTATCCACACATCTTAAGCTTGAGAAACCATTGAATCCATGCCTTTTCGGGCCGAATTAGTCTAAACACCAATAGAATTATTAGCAGTAGCTGCTTTATACCTCTATTTCTCCACCGACCGCCTCCCTATATGAATCGGTTAGCGCATCCAGCAGCTCCTGACTTACTTCACGAGTAGTATTCCCCTGCTTGATTGGCATGATAGACTGCTCAATACGAGCAATACGCCCTGTTGGCTCAATCGCTACCAAATCAGCATAGCCATTGCCAAGCTGCACCTCCCGACCAAGTACAATCAATCGAGGAGTACCAGCCAGTGGTAGCAAATGGGGCGCCTTCTCGACCGACCCATCATTTTGCCAGATTGCTGTCATGTTCGTTACCTACAGAAGTATTTCGACCCTCTCCTTCAACAATTGCACCACCGAAGAAGTAGATGAGTTGTTGGGGATTGGTAGAGACGTGGGCGTAGAGTGGGCATTGTCCCAACACAGTCCCAGCGGGAATAAAGGCAGCGCTCTCCATTGTTTTCTTCTAAGGAGTGCATCTCCACACTTCTTCTATTTGTAATTGGAGCTTCCCCATCGCGCTATCTCGCAATCACTTGAAGATACGAGAAATGTAGCGCATATTGAACGTTTGTATCAAAAATAGTAGTCCACAAATCACAGCCAGAAAAATTCTCTTTTGAAGTTGAGGGAATGGGTGGTGTAGTTGTATGCCTCAAGATAAAATTAGTATTCGCGGTGCCCGTGCACATAATCTAAAAAACATCGATGTGACCATTCCCCGTGATAAGCTCGTGGTCATTACGGGTCTTTCGGGTTCGGGCAAGAGTAGCCTCGCTTTTAATACCATTTTTGCCGAAGGACAGCGTCGCTATGTCGAGTCATTGTCGACCTATGCACGGCAGTTCCTGGAGAGAATGGAGAAGCCAGATGTCGATTCTATCGATGGCTTGTCCCCAGCTCTTGCGATCGGCCAGAAAGGGACAACACAGAACCCGCGTTCGACGGTCGGAACGGTGACGGAGATATATGACTACCTGCGTCTGTTATATGCCCGTATTGGTCATCCGCACTGTCCAAAGTGTGGGCGCGAGATCAGCCAGCAGACTGTCCAGCAAATGGTTGACGCGGTCCTCAAACTGCCTGAAGGTTCGCGTATCATGCTGCTTGCGCCCTTAGTAAAGGAGCATCAAGGCGCATATGAACCTATCTTTGATGAGGTACGGCGCTCCGGCTATGTGCGCGTGCGAGTAGATGGCAAAATTGCTGATCTGAGTGACGAGATCGAGCTGGATAAGCAGAAAAAACATACGCTAGAAGTGGTAGTTGACCGGCTGGTAATACCTAAGGAGATTGACCCATCATTCCGCCAACGGGCGACGGACTCTCTGGAAACGACGCTGAAGCTCAGCGGTGGTATCGTACTGGTGTCGATCATTGGGGGCGATGAGATACTGTTCTCTGAACACCCGACCTGTGTTTCTTGTGGTATCAGTCTACCGGAAATTGCGCCACACACCTTTAGCTTTAATAGCCCATATGGCGCTTGCCCTACCTGTGCAGGTCTTGGCGTGCTGCAAACCGTCGATCCCGAACAGATGGCCGATCAATCAGCGATGGACACGATAAATCGGCCCCTACGGTTCGTTGGAGTCGAGGGGACTACTCCGTCCTGGGGCGAGGAGATTGAAAGCTCTGTATCCGTACGCATCTGCCCTGATTGTCGTGGCACTCGATTCAAGCCGGAAGCACTGTCCGTCACAGTTGGTGGGCGCAATATTGCGCAGGTGACACAACTCTCCATTGAACAAGCACAGCGGTTTTTCCAGCTCAGCGAAGCGAAGCGGAGCGCGTATCAATTCTTCGTGTCTGATACTCAGACTTCCATCGATCCGCATGGGCTGCTGGTCGAGGTGGCACTGACAGAACGTGAACGTTTGATAGCGCGCCAGTTGCTCAAAGAGATCTCGGCACGCCTGCAATTCCTGCTGGATATGGGCCTGGATTACCTGACATTGGACCGGGCAGCAACCAGTCTTTCTGGCGGTGAGGCGCAGCGGATTCACCTGGCAACCCAAATCGGCTCCGGGCTGACAGGAGTGCTCTACATTCTTGATGAACCGAGCGTTGGCCTACACCAGCATGACAACGCGCGCCTGATTAAGACGCTTACACGTTTGCGTGATCAGGGGAACACCGTGCTAGTGGTCGAGCACGACGAGGAAACGATGCGTGCGTCCGATCATATTGTTGAGATGGGTCCTGGTGCAGGCGAACATGGTGGACAGGTTGTCGCCCAAGGCACTTATCAAGAGATCATGGCCAATAGCCATTCGCTGACCGGTGATTACCTGGGGAGGCGCAAATGGATTCCCCTGCCCGAGCAGAGGAGAGAGGGCAATGGGCGATCGTTGACGATAAAAGGCGCACGCGAACATAACCTGAAAAATGTGACGGTCGATATTCCTCTCGG
>WNFA01000872.1_pt1 | contig 25113 bp, 17 predicted proteins | sample 5400481 | NCBI WGS metagenome assembly WNFA01 (sample SAMN13153340, study PRJNA577476) | soil metagenome | isolation source: 120 cm saprolite under Douglas fir tree site 2 hole 1 replicate 2 | place: USA:California | collected 2015-04-18 | reverse complement strand
GACGGGTGAGTCGGCGGATGGCCTGGTACCGGGCATCTTCGCTGTGCTGCCCATCACTGGATTCGCGCTCATCCGCTACCAGGATGGCTCGGTCAATGAACGAGCTAAGGAGAAAATTCTGGCCGGGCTGGAGGCACATGGAAGTCACGCGATCCCGGTCTACGAAACTGATCGCTAACGATTAGCAGAGAGGCAAGAACGCAGGCACATCTACTAAGCGAACCTCTGCATAACACGCCGCACGCGCCGGAAGTGTATTGAAATGCAAGTGCACCAATGACTTTCAATGCAGTGCGGAACGATCTTTCACACAACCCCAGGAAGCTCCTTCCTGGGGTTTTTCATGCCTTCTACACAAGAAAGGAACATAGCCTTATGACACGATCAACAACTCACTGCTCATTTTGTCCGGCAGCAGTCAAGAAAACACAGAAGAACATCCTCATGCATCCACTCTTTGTCGATGAAACGATGGACTGGCCTCCATCTGATCCAATACTTCAGCGGCAAGCGCGCGCATTGCATGAGGCCATTGCGCCCTACCTCTGCATCGCTGATCTGCGACGGCTGGCAACCAGTGGTGACAATATCCAGGCCGCGCTCAAGAGCATCGAAGGCATCCCGGAGGAAGTGCAGGCACTGGTCAGCCTGCTCCAGGTGTTACTGGCACCATGTAAGGATGAACGCATTACGCGGCCTGCCGATCTGGCGGCGCTGCTGATGCTTGAGCTAGGACACCTCGACCATGAGGAGTTCTGGCTGGCATGCCTGGATACGAAGAACCACGTGCAGCGACTCCATCGCTTGTATAAGGGCAGTTTGAACTCGTCTGTTGTGCGCGTAAGCGAACTGTTCCGCTTGCCCTTACAGCTCAATAGCGCTGCCATCATCGTCGCGCACAACCATCCATCTTCTACGTGCCTTGCCAGCCCCGAGGATATCAACGTCACTCGGCTTCTCATCCAGGCGGGCGAGCTACTGGAGATCGAGGTGCTTGACCATCTGATAATCGGCCAGGGCGCCTGGATAAGTATGCGCGAACAGCGGCTGGGCTGGTGAGGAGGTGAAGCCATGACAGAAATGAAACTCTCTGAGAGGAACGAACGGCTGATCCTGGGCATCGACCCTGGCTTTGGTCGGATGGGCTATGCGGTTGTGGCGGCAGCGGGCAATGATCTGCGTTTGCTCGTCTGCGATGCGATCATGACGCCGACCGGACAGGCCTACCCGCTACGGTTGCAATTGATCTATGAGGAGCTCAGTGTGATCATTGACCGCTATTGTCCACAGGAGGCCGCCATAGAGAAACTCTTCTTCGGCAAGAATGTGACAACCGCCATAGGGGTAGCGCAGGCGCGCGGCGTTGCGCTCCTGACACTGGTGCAAAGCGGGTTAACCATTGCAGAGTACACTCCAAGTGAGGTCAAGCTAGCCGTCACTGGCTATGGAGCTGCTCTGAAGGGACAGGTGGGGTATATGGTGCAACACATACTCGATCTGCCTTCGATACCTCGGCCTGATGATGCTGCTGACGCTGCTGCTATTGCGATCTGCCATGCACATTTGCTTCACCCCAACATGCCAGTTGCGCTCAAGTAGCTCACATATGGCCGGATAACAAGAAACATATCGATAATGTCGGCACAAGGATGGCTTTTCACTGAAAAGCTGTCCTTTTTTGCGTTTTTACCAAACTTTCTGGCAAAGGGTACCCAACTCTTGCCAGTAAAGATGATGAGATGGAGCAGTCGAAAACGCTCTTCATATTCGTTTCTTAGGAAAAGAAGATGTCTCTAGCAGCTTGTCATACCATTGATTACGCCGATGATGGTGATTACAATGTTTCCCTAATGAGGACAGTAACCGATTTGCGTTCATCTGAAAAGTCTCTCTTATTATGCTACCCGAGTAAGGAACCGCTCTAACTCGGCTAAACCTCGGTGATAGAGATCGAGATAAGCATATAATTCATCTTTCGACCCATGTAAAGGGCCAGCTATCAGTATGTCTTTTAGCTGGGGTGTCTGCACGCGGTATCGATCAAGCGCAAGCTTGCATGCGCGCAGATCGGATCGTCGGGTGGGTGAGAGCGCCGTACACAAATCTTCGACACGGTAACCTGTAGGGTCTACCATGAAAGAGTCAATTGACGCTCTCCTTACCAGACATGGCAAGCAATAGCCACAATGTTGGTAAGCTGCTTTTGTGCCTGAGAAGCGTCCCGCGCCAGGATGTGCGCATGACATTGTTTCTGAAATGTTTGCTTGAAGCGTTATTTGATCAGCACAGCCTCTTAGCATCTCACCTTTCGTTTGGAATCGATAGGGGAGGACGAGATCAATGTGTATACCGAGGGCAAGCAGAACTTCACGAAAAAGGTGCATCAGGTGTGGATGCGTCGACCGTGTGCTAAAACTGCCTATTCGCGATGGAGTGAGCGGGATGTTGAGCGAAATGAACCCGTTCTCCGGCACGATAAGTTGTGTGGCTTGTATCGCATCAGCGACTGCGATACCAAGCGCAAGGAATAATATTGACCGTCCTCGTGTCGTGATCTCTGAAACTCCGATAGCAAGCCTGGGTGGAGAGACCCAAAACCGGAGGTAGGGTGCGGTATCAGCATTATACCTTTGTCTGAGCGCTACAATTGCGCTACGTTGGGCAATGCTTGTTGGCCCTTGTCCAGACCCATGATGTCCAATGAGTACTAGCGGTCCCCAATTTGCGAGTTGATCCAGGGCACCGATGAATGAATCTAGTCCTCCGGAATACAGGCACACGCGTTCAGCCCTCAGAGGGAGAGAACCCCACAAGCTTTTCTGAGTTGGAACGTAGTGTCCTGTCAAAGTACTGGTTGCAAGTGGACGAATCAGAATGGTCCAGTGATCACCAGTAAGAAACGAAAGGAAACGTTCTAGTGCTGGTCGCGCCTGCTGCCATTGTGCTGGACAACTTACTGGGAGATGGAGTATATAGTCCCTTGTCCAGCGGTCGTAGGCGTAGCGTCGAGGAATACTGGCATCAGCTGCGTAGACTGAAATAGCAGTTATAAGCAGATCCTCAGCAGATTCGCTCAGCGTTAGCCCATATTGCTCGAAAACGCTCCCTACCGAGCTTTGTACTGCCAGTTCATGGCCTGGTATCCCGAATGGAATCTCGAGTATCTGATCTGCAAGGCCGATTGTCGGGCGAAATGTATCTCCGGAACCGCGCAAACAGAGTACATGCCAAGTCATTCCGTATCCCCCAACATCTCATATCCTGTTTCGTAGATGCGTTCGACTACCTGGTAACCCTCAGGGCCGTCCCAATCAAGGGCCAGGACATCGATTTCCCGCAGGTCAAGGCGTACAACGCCAGCAATGAAATCTTTGATCTCGAGCATGAGCGTATTGGCATCCTCCTCATTGAGTGTACCCCGTTCGATGCGGTTCACTAGCTCCTCCTGTAACCGCACATTGACGTAATTGGTGATAGATAGGGCTACAATTGCTTGCATCCCATCAGCATCCATTGCATCCAAGGCATCTATTCCGCCGTCTACCACATCATACTGGTCGAAGATAGCTGTACAGGTCTCGATCATCGCGGCGCGGGCAATCGCCTCCTCGCGGAGTTCCCCATTTGGGGCAATCATGTCAATAAATGCTGCCAGTACAAACTGCGCATCCTGCCCAAGAAAGGGCTCCAATCCGACATTTCTGGCCACCTCCTGGAAGCCGTTTCGCACTCCGTCGGCTAAGAATCCACCAAGCCGAGCGGATGAGGCGCGACCAGCAAGTGCGCTACTTGCAGCGGCGCGAGCGCCGCCACTGGCCTGCACATATGAACGACTGAGCGAAGCCAAGGCTGCAGTGCCAAGTCCAATGGCTACTCCACTCGCCAGACGGCTTAGAGCCGCTTTTGGTACCCTCCAGGAGATATGCGGCAGTGGATTATCTATTCCCAGCGGTTCCGATTCTGCAGCCGGCGATTTCTCAACACCAAGAGGAACTGATGCCATAGGCTTCTCTGCCCATGGTGGGAGGAGCGAGGTCGTCCCTGTAGGGCCCGAATAGGAGCTGGATGTACCCATAATGCTTCCTTCATATGCACCCGCACAGTAAATGACAACTGAGCAGGAAATAACTGGACCTAAATTTACTGCGACGAGCGCTTCAAAATCGCCCGGGACGCAGTTGCGAGCTTTGTATTAGGTCCCCGTGTCCATCGCTGCACAAGATCTTTCCCGACAGCCTCCAGGGGTGTGCCAAGAGTCACTTCAAGGAGATTCGGTGCCGTTGAAGCGGGTAGTTTTGTCTCGGGAAGTGATCCCAAGAGTGTCACCAGTTGCGGGAGAAGATCCGTTCGACGCTTGGTCAGTTTGAATAACACTTCGAATGGGGCGCTCGCGTCCAGCACTTCTGCTTGTCGTACTCGCGACGCGAGGCTCTCAAAAAGAGCAGTTGAATCGGCTGCATTGAGCCCCTCGGAGTGGCGAAGTCCTAGCGCCTGCGTCGGGGACCTGGTATCCAGTAATTTGCGGAGTACATCTACGGCGGCTGGGCTGAGACGCGTCTGTGCATTCTCAAGGACGCCAACTTTATCGTGGGCAACCGAGAAATACGGACGCAAGTCTACTCCAGTCAAAGAAGGCTCCGACGAGAGCCAGTCTTGCATCCATTCATCCGCTAGCCAGACGATTGCAGCTGGGGGCAGCGCTTTCCCACTGTTGAAGGCGCCCTCGGCTTGTTGTGCTGGCGCATTCTTGTTGGCTTTCGCCGCCCCATTCTTTGAGCGACCTATCCCATCTGGCGGTATTTCAGTGTGAAGGGGCAGAATTTCCGAGCCTGTCTTCCTCGACTGCGGTAATACTTGTTCGTTCAGTTCCACTAGATACGGTACCCGGAGATGCTTCTCCAGAAGCGGGAGTTCCTCCGGTTTCCCGTCTTGTTGGGACTGAAGCTGCGCGAGTTGTCGGAAGAACTCCGGCTTGAGATATTCCAGCAGCATCAGCTTTGCGAGTACCCTACGCTTGACTGGTAGACTGCGATCCTCACTGATCACCATGCGCAGCATGAGTGTATTGAGAAAGCGTTTGGTACGGCGCGGATTGCCACCGAGCCCCGGTGCGAGAATTGGGGCGATCTGGGCAACCAGATCGAGGTCACTCTCAAAAGACACGGGGATTGTGCCGCTTTCGAAGAGGGTTCTCGCATGTTCTAAGTTGAAGAGATGGTTAGATGTTCCTTGCACTCGGGCTTCAGTCAGGAACCTTTGAAGATGGCCAGCAGCTAGTGTGTATTCCGAGCCAGAAAGATCTCGCTCAGCAAAGAGCAGGCTTAAATACGACTCCAGTTCAACTGCATTGAGGGCAGGAAGGCGAATGGGTATCTGAACTAACTTCTCCAGGTAGTCACGACCGACTTCTGCCTCTGGTCCCGGCAGTTCTGGGAAACGCTGGCGCACCGCGTACTGAACGAGGCGCTCGTCGGCACCGATGATGAAAGCAGTTCCTGACACAAAGAGAAACAGCTTGATGGCTTCTAGCGTCTCAATTATATTTTCGGGCAAACACCGATCGAGGTCATCAATGAAGACAACGAGCCGCTTGATGTCGGCCTTCTCAAGCAGGAGGGCAAAGTCCTTTCGAAAGTCGCGGATGTTGCGCCTAATATTCTCTGGACCATCAGGCACTTCGTCCAAGAGCTGCTTCATGCTTGTGACATCTAGGTCTTTTGCTTCCTGTGTGAGAGCGCCTGGTAGTGTCTGGACAGCTTGATGAATATCTTGTTGCATGTGAGCAATCGAGGGATGGTACGAGCCCATCAGTGCTGGAATAGCGTATCGGCCAGCCATACTCGCCAACTGTAGCCAGTTGACCCTTTTAACCAACTTGCCGAGTAGACCCTGGCACCTTTCAAGGAGGGTCCGATCTGCGGAAATACGTACCTGAAGATCATCAAGTATAGTGCCCATGAGTGCGGTCTTCGCATCTTCGTAACTCTCGAAGAGCCAACCGTTGAACGATATGCATAGCGTATCCGGATCGTCTTTAAGAGCATTATGTATAATTTTAAGGAGCGTAGACTTGCCACTTCCCCAATCACCGAACACTCCAATCGTCGTCGGAAGTAGATGGGGCATCCCTACTAATCGAGTGACAGCCTTCGCAAGGTAAGTAAATTGTAGGAGGTCGGTCTCAGCCTCGTTATCTGACCACATTGAAGCTCCGAATATAGAAAGTGACCCATTGACTCCAGTAATCTCACTTCCATATCCAGTAATCAGCCTATATTTGTGGAACAAATAGGATAGAAGTGACCACTTTTGTCTACTGATTAAATATAATGAACAATTGATCAATATATCACTTTGTATCAAGATGACTAGCCTTTGTTTCTTGCAGTCAAGGAAAGCTTATGTATGAAGTTGGTTCTACCCTAATTTTTGCCGGTATACTGTTAATTGAGACCACCCCTTTTCTAGTAGAAGAGTATTGTACAGAATATAATGGCCACAAAGTCAAGATAGTGAGAGGCCCGCTGACAGGATGGGCAGGCTGCCGTTGGGCTGATGTAACAAGCCGTATTAGTCAGAGTAATCTCGCCACAAACACAAAGACCTACTGTAATTCAAAACCACGAAACGAGAAAAGAGGCGTAAGCAAGAATGTGAAGCCCAGCGCTATAGTACTTTCTTATTGACCGGCTTTCCCCAAAACACTATAATTGACCTCACGAAGTTCCCTTTGTGTTGCCAGTAGGAGTTTGAATTTCAATATCATCGCGAAGAGCTATTCACTGTCCTACGAATACGTTGGCGCGGCTGCCCAATGCGACAACACGGTTTACAGCAGCATAAAAAAGAGTCCAGGCCGTCCTGCACCGAGAACCAAATTGGTCGTACCCTGCAAGGTCACATTTCATGCGCGCCCTAGTGGTGTTAACGAGCGACCTCGAGGACTAGCAGCACTATAATACTTATGTACAATACAAAGTAACATCCAGTTGGCTCGTGACAAATCTACTGCAAAACGCGCCATGGCGGAGGGGTTAGAAACGAGCCCAGGCTATATCCTCCTTGAGCGCAGCATCGCGGGCGAAGAACTGGTTAATGAGGTCAAGTGCTGAGCAAGCATCTGTGATATCGGGCATACCGAAAATGAATATTTCGCGCCTATAATTTTTGCAGTGGCTATTGGCTCTATATCGTCTTTAAGCGCACAAAGGAAGCGCCCAGAATACTGCTCGAGCAGAACCCATTTGGAAAACTGATTGTTAGGGCAAATGGGGATTGTAATGTTGAAGAAACTAGATTTTTGTATCAGCGGTGGGTGAGTAAAACAGGAATCTAGAATGAGGAACGGATGGTACGACTGGAACAACCGCGAGAGGCAAGACAATTTACTGAGCAAATCGGCATTTTTGCGGATTATATCCTTCCTTTTGAAAACATGTGGCCGTTCTATTGGCTAAAGGCCGCAGCAGTTCGTGATCCTTGTGCTTCTGTATGGCGATTATGTTATTTTGGACTGAGTGGACGATGGGATGAATCCAGGCCCATCGAAGAAATCTGCGATAGAGGCAATGCAATCATTGCGATGAGCCAATTAATCGATGCAAATCGGGCACAGGAGATACTCACCTCTCTACGGATCGATGGTACTGTGACTTTATTACCCGATGTTCTTGCTTCTGGATTACCCGGCTTCGTATCCTTAATATCTTATTGGCAGGAAGCTGTCGGTTTTCAGTTACCTACCGTTGTTGGAGATATAGCAGAACCAGCTGCCTGGAGATATCTCTATGTTTATGAGCACAACTCATGGACCAAAGAAAATGTTGTGTGGTTTGTCGATGGCGAAGATGAGAATGAATTTACATCCGAGGAACGTATTAGACGCGCATTACAGGCTGATTTAGACAAGAGAAATTTACGCGATTTTGATTCTTTTACTGCGACGCGATTAGGTCTAGGTAATGGGACGTCTGGGCCATCCTGTTCGATCAGAGATTTCATATATACTTTTGATTTACCCCTAGCGTTGCGCATTGAGAGAGGTATTCCAGATCGCTCCGCTAATATCCTGCCCTTGACTATTTATTGTCGCAGACCTCTTAAGCTTGATAGCTTGAGGATAAGTACGGGTAGTATTTGGTTGCAGGATAGTGAATCATTACCAATCGATATTGAAGTCTCTGTAGAAGATGGGTGGTCTGTAGGGAACATTGTGGTTCCATATAGTTGTGGAAAAATATGGTTTGATGATGAATTTCTAGAAAAAGCTCTACCCTATGAAATATTCATCCCTACTCGAGAAGATCAGGTTGCTGAAATATTGGGAAGCATATACCATGCCAGTTCTGTGGATGATGGAAAACAAAGATGGAGGAATCGGTTACTTACGAGCGAAGGGCAGGATTTTGAAATAGCATTACTGAATGCCATAGCTAGATTTGGTATCCCCATTCTCTTTGCTGGACAACTCCAAACAGGGGGAACTGCAACCCCAGGATATGATCTTGTTGCTTTGAATCTTGCCAAAAAACAAGCAGTCCTTATCAGCGCAAAGGGAACCTCAAACAATCCCTCTCAAGAGGATTGTCAGAAGCTGCTAGATGCAGTCGATACAGTTCAGGCATTGCTGCAAGGGTGGAATGTTAGTGGCATATTGGCTTGCCATGCGACAGATAACAAGTTGGGTCTGGCTAAAATGAGAAATGATCTCGTAATTTGGAGCCAAGAAGATATAATAACGTTAATCTTGTCAGATAAGCGTACAACAATCGATTTTCTCCTTTGGAGACGGCCTGGCTTGCAAGGATCCATTGCCAATTGGAGAACCCTCTACAACTATTGAGATTTACTTTAATGTGTAGCCTTTGTCTTAGTTCTATTCAAAGTTGTCAGTATATTGTCAGTTGACTTTCAAACTCAAGGATTGTCGCTCCTTAACTCATACTGCTTCTCTACATCGGTATCCAGATGGACCTTTCCAGACGACACATTTACCCTTTAAAGGGCGCATCTTTAAAGACTTGGTAGGCATAGCAATGGCTAGTTCTATTCAAATGTATGCCATTTAGCAAGGATTTCGGGTTTCCGGTTCCACAGCTCCTATTGTTTCATAGAATTATACCTATAGAGTGTATGAGTGGTTTAAGCAGGCTATATGATCGTTGCGCAAGATAAGCTAGGTCGTTATGTATTTGGAGGTGAGTTGACTTTCTTTCTCCATGAGGCTGGGGACGAGGCAAACACAACTTTCTGGGCGACAATCAAAGAACAGTCAGAGTCAGCATATTCATCGCCTTGTGACGAAAATTTATAAGATCAAGAGACACGAAAGCAACTGGATGCATTGCAAACAATCGCTTCAGCCCAATCCGCAAATGAGTGGCAATGTAACACATTCAGAAGAGCATGTTCCGACTGATCGTTGCCCTTGTGTGAGCGACTTTATCGAAATGGAGAGTCCAACCGAGAAGAGTATAGTGCAGCGTCATTTGTTAGTTCTTTGATAGTACCAGTGATTACAAGCTTGACAGCATTTGAACAAAACACCTATGATGAGCAAAGTAGTCGCATTGTATGTCAAATCGTGTCAATCTATCTCACTCTCCGCTGCATATGCGGTGAAGTATTGCTACTCGATCCTTGGACGTTGTTCTTCATAGCCCAATTTTGTTACTCTGGAGGAAAAGAGCATGGCGAACGATGAGCCTCTACAGAATTCCGTACTAGAGTCACCATCACCCGAGCTTCTCACCGATTGGAAGCCATCTCGACTCCCTGAACTGGCGTCAAACGGCCTACCGTTCTCACCTACCTTTATCCTGCCAGGTAGAGGAAACAGCCTTGATCCCATAGCCGCTAACGCAGGGAGTGCCAGACCGTTCGGCTTCCACTACTGGCGGAAACATGCTATCGGTAACCGGCCCGTGATCGATGTAACTAGGGGATATTACGACCCGTATACCCAGGTCTTTACTATCCCTTTGCAGGCGGGTGGTGATACCGATGGAGGCACTATTCCTACTGGCAGTTGGACGGAGAAAGGCGATGGCACGACACCAACGAAGGAATGGGATATCACCGATGATCGCGTGACCGATTAAGGACTCTGCACTGAGGGATAGGCATGCATATGGCGCACAACAACACGGTCCTTGTTCTCACGCAACAACTCGATTTTCACGCCGACCTGGTCATTGCTGAACTCAACAGGAGAAGCGTGCCTGTTATGCGTTTCGATACAGCGGACTTTCCTCTGCGCGCAACCTTGATCGCGCACAGTCAAGCGGGCTCGTGGGATGGTGCCATCGTCACAGACAATCGGGCGATCGAGTTTGATCACATAGCCAGCATCTGGTACCGCCGCCCCACACCATTTGAGCTTGATCCAACCTTGTCGCCGTCCGGACAGCAGTTCGCAAGCGCCGAGGCTCGCATGGCGCTTGGAGGACTCCTCAGGAGCGTAGACTGCCAGTGGGTCAATCATCCCGAGAACATGGTCTCGGCTGATTACAAACCGTACCAACTGAAGATTGCAGGTGAGTGTAGGCTGGAAATTCCCGCCTCGCTCATTACGAATGATCCCGGGGCTGTGCTCGACTTCTTCAAACGCTGCAAAGGCGAAATGATTTACAAGACACTGAGCGGTGGCATGATTGTTGCGGAGAGCGGTGAGGTCGTCAGTATTTACACCAGCCGTGTGACGCGGGACGACCTACGCGATGAGGCAAGCAGAGTGCGCTATACGGCTTGCCTTTTTCAGGAACTGGTACCCAAGCAAGTAGAACTGCGTATCACGGTAGTGGGAGAGCACGTGTTCCCGGCTGAAATCTCCTACACGCACGCTGAACGAGCCGCGGTTGACTGGCGTACCGCGTACCAGGATTTGCAGTACGGAATGTACCAGCTGCCACAGGACATACACCACAAGTGCCTGGAACTGGTACACAAGCTGGGTCTGTCGTTTGCCGCCATAGATATGATCGTGACACCCGACGACAGGTACGTCTTTTTGGAAGTGAACCCGAATGGACAGTGGCAATGGATTGAGCGTGCGACCGGCTTTCCCATCTGCGAGACGCTTGTGGATCTGCTGGTGGCAGGGGAGGCAGCTCGGTGAGGGGATGCTCAGAGTTATGCAACAGATGGTATAGTATGTGCAGGATGCCGGAAAGCAGAAAGTGAACGATCCATGCAACAACTCGACGATCTCGATCAACTGGCCAGGCCCTATGCCGATGCGCTGGTGGCCGCGTTAAAGAGCGAGGGAAAGCTCTCCTCGCCGCTGGTTGAAGCTGCTTTCAAGCAGGTCCCGCGTCATCCTTTCATCGACCAGTTCTTTCTCCTTGAGACAAATGATCGAAGGGTACAGTGGCGACAGGTACAGCGCTCAACGGTTCAGAACACCGATGCTTGGCTGCGTGCTGTGTATACGAACCAGCCCGTTGTTACTGCCTTCGATGAGTATAACACCCCGACCAGTTCCAGCTCATCCCCCGATGCGATGGCATTCATGTTGGAGGCGTTACAGCTGACCCCTGGAATGCGGTTACTGGAAATCGGGACGGGGACGGGTTACAACGCGGCGCTCCTGGCACACATCGTCGGTGATCCTCACAACATCTTCACTGTGGAAATCGACGATGCTCTGGCCCGCCGTGCACAGTCCATCCTCGACCAGGTGGCAGGCGAGGGGATTACCGTGTACTCCGGCGATGGGCTGCGTGGGTATGCACCAGGAGCACCATACGATCGGATCATCGCGACGGGAAGCTACCACAAGGTACCGCTGGACTGGCTTGATCAGCTCCAGCCGGGTGGGATTCTCGTCATGAATCTGCGCGGGCATCTAGGCGCTTGCGCATTTCTCAAGATCGTGAAGGCCGGTCCGCGGCGAACTGCCTATGGGGCCTTTCTGGCAGGTTCGGATTTCATGGAGTTGCGCGACACCCAGACCCTTTCGCACAGAGTGGCCGATCTGGTCACCCGCTATCTTGGCCGACCTGTGGTGGCACAGAGGCCGTTCACCTGTGCTGAGTTTGATCCAGCGTTGCTCTGGGATCACCGGCTCGAGTTCCTGCTGCAGCTCTCCTTTCCAGAGATGTACTTCTCGTCGGTGCAGGTCGACCCGATGTGTCCCTGCCTGGTCGATGTTGCATCGGACACGATGTTGGTATTTCGCCCGAAGGAGCGACAAGGCGAGTGGCTCGTCGAGATCAAGGGGCATGAGCAGTTGTGGAATAAGGTGGAGCAAGCCTATAGAGGGTGGGTCGATACCGGAGGAGCTGATCTGGACGCATATCGACTGGAGATAGATGCTTCTGGCAAGCAGCGTGTCATGCTTGCAAGCAAAGACGAGGGGTATGAACGTACCTGGATGCTGCCGTAGAAAGCGTGTCCCATATCAGCCGCTCTCTGGTCCCATCATCTCACTTTACCCCAGCTGGAACCAAGTCAATCTGTTGAATCTATGAGTTTCATTTAATAAAAATGCATGAAGCAACCTCGTGAAGAAGGCGGATTATGTCCATATTTTCCTTGCTAAGCCCAACCTCTTTACACTCAAATGTCTGCTTATAATTACTGTTAGCAGCCAAAAAACTTCCCATATAATTACGGCTTCAGGATAAAGCCGAATGATATATTTCCATTACACCTATCCACATTCATCTCAGTACCGAACCCCCCTGTTTGTCAGATGACAATAGTAGTACCTTAGTGCTTTGAGAGAAGCAACTTGCTCCCAAATGCGATTGATTCTCTATTTATTTGAGCAAGAATGATTTGTTACATTCAAGCCTTTAGAGTGGCAACCAAGTGTATCAACAGTGGTGCAAGATGTCGAAAGGAAAACAGTATGGTTGATCAGCAGCATGCCAATCTGCTTAAAAAGAAAGTGAAAACATGGAACCAATGGCAACGACAACATTCAAACATTCATCCGGATTTTAGAAATGCAGATCTGGAAGGTGCTCAACTCAGCTTTGCACAACTCCAACGAGCGGACCTTCACGGAGCGAAACTCTGCAACACACTTCTCTGTAATACTAACTTGCGCTATGTCGATCTTAGTGGTGCAGATCTCTGCTACGCTAACCTCAATCACGCAGATCTCAGCCATGCGGATCTCACCGGTGCTAACCTCAGCAACGCTAAGCTGCACCATACGGATCTTCATGATACAACCTTTAAAGAAACTATCCTCACCAATACCAACCTTAGCTATGCATTGCTCCAAAATACGACCTTTGCCAATGTTGACATAAGCACAGTGATAGGACTAGATACAGTCTACCATCTCGGTCCTTCTACGATTGGCTTGGATACAGTTTCTCTTTCGAAAAGAAATATCCACAAAGACTTTCTGCGAGGTGCGAAGGTTCACGAGAACCTGCTCACCTCCATTCGTGAAGAGGGGAAAGCCCCATTTGACTATTTTACAAGCTTCATCAGCTATGCTAGCGAGGATCTGGTCTTTGCCCAGCGTTTGCGCGATGCCCTGCAACGAGAAGGGGTCTGGTGCTGGTTTGCTCCGTACTCATTGAGAGGCGGAGACAATTTCAAAGCGCGTATTGATACCGCTATTAGACAGTGCGATAAGCTGCTGGTTATCTTCTCGCGGTACTCCCTTGCCAGCGAATGGGTCAAATATGAGGTAGAGTTGGCTCGACAGAAAGAGCGGAAACGAAATACAACTGTCATCGTACCTATCTGCCTGGATACTGCTGTATTGAATGAACCCGGGTGGGCAGCATTCATACGAAACAATCGGCATATTAGGAGCTTCGAGAACTGGAAACAACCTCATAACTTCCAGGAGGCAATGAAGCTTTTATTTGATGATCTTCGAATGAATACATGAAATCAAGAGAGTGTGAGCGTTCAGAGCAAGTGATGGTACGGTGAGGCAAAGGAAACAAGATCAGGCGCATTCCACAAAATGCCGAAGCTCGTGCCGTTATTCGAGACGATCTGAAAGTACGTCTTGCCAGTGAGAGACTGAACTTCCTTATATGGCAGTGTGATCAGCCACTTTCAGCCAATGCCATCTACGATATTATGGTGAAATATGGACACCTGGCTGGACTGGATGAAGTGAGATCACATACCCTTTCGGCATCCTTTTGCCGTGCGCATTGTTAGTGGCAGAAACTCCAATCAATGACGTTGCCGATCTCCTGGGGCATAGTAGCCTGGATACCACACGCATCTACACCAAAGCGAGCGAGGCGGATCTGGCAGCAGTGGTAGCAAGGCTGGAAGTCAAGTAATCAGGAAGGAATTGCAAGTTGAATGTAACTGTTCCCCACCTCTCAGGAAAGTGATCGCATTTCATCTTCAATCGCTCCTAATGCCTTCAGCGTAGATTTCTGAGCCTCTGTCAACCCATTCACTTCAGTGATATTCATACGTTCATATGGTCTGTCGGTTTTCAATGTTATTGTACAAATCCCTGTTTGAACGTCCCAGAGCTTAATTGTTCCATCATAGCTACTACTTGCAATCAGTAGACTGTCAGGAGTGAAGCAAATAGACTTGATCGTCGCGCGATGCCCTTCGAGGGCATGTAGACAGCGATTGGTACCGACCTCCCATAACCGGATGGTTTGATCATCGCTGGAAGAGGCAAGTATATTTCCATCTGGGCTGAAGACAATTGACCTGACCTGATCAGTATGTCCTTCGAGGATATGTAGACAGCGATTGGTACCGACCTCCCATAACCGGATGGTCCCATCATCACTGCCACTAGCCAGAACTCTCCCATCAAGACTGAAAGCAACGGACCTTATCCAACTAGAATGCTTTTGCAGAGTCTTGACACATCTACCAGTGCTAACTTCCCACAATCGAACGGTTTGATCTTCACTACCGCTGGCTAGGATTTTCCCATCTGGACTGAAGGCGGCGGACGTGACTCGATTAGTATGCTCTTGCAATGTATAGAGGCAATTGCCAGTGCTGACTTCCCACAATCGGATGGTTTGATCCTCTCCGCCACTAGCTAGAACTTTCCCATCTGGACTGAAGGTGACGGACCTAACCTGATTCGTATGCCCTTGTAGAGTATGGAGGCAGAGGCCAGTACTAACCTCCCACAATCGGACAGCTTGATCATCACCGCCACTAGCCAGAACTTTCCCATCGGGGCTGATAGCGATGGATGGAATCCTTTCAGTATGTCCCTGTAGCGTACGGAGGCAGTTGCCAGAACTGACATCCCATAACCTAATGATTCGATCATCACCGCCACTTGCCAGGACTCTTCCATCGGGGCTGAAGGCAACCGATCTTACACGATTGATATGTCCTTGTAGAATGTGGAGGCAGTGACCAGAGCTTACTTCCCATAACCGGACAGTCAGATCATCACCACCACTGGCAAGTATGCTCCCATCGGGGCTGAAAGCGACCGATCTTACCCAATTGGTATGTTCTAGCAGAGTTTTTAGATGTTGACCTGTATTGACCTCCCACAATCGGATGGTCAGATCATGGCTGCCACTAGCCAGAACTTTCCCATCGGGGCTGAAAGCGACCGATCTTACCCAACCGCGGTGTCCTCTACAGATGAAGTACGGTCTGCTGTTAGATACCTGCCATATCCAAATCTCTCCTTTGACAGTTCCTGCAGCCAACAAATCCCCTTTCGGACTAAATGCCAGAGTTAGGATGTCGCCAAAGGTGTCGATAAAGAGAGATCCTGCAAGATCAGCACATGCAAAACTGACATCAGCAAGAATAGCTCCTTGAAGATAAGCTTGCCATACTGTTAGATTCGAAAAGTTATAACCATGAAGGTCACACTTCAGCTGGATTAAGAGGTTAAGTACATTTCCTGCTGCATAGCCGGGTGTTTGAGGATGTGTCTCACTTAATAGAGTGAGGATGTTTTTGAGTTTCTTCTCACTTCCTTCTTTTCCAAAGGTAGTAAGTAGACGCTCCGCTATTGGCATGAGGATGAGGTGAACTTGACTGTCCCTTATATAGTCTTTGGACTGGGCTTTGATTAATGCGTGGCTTGCAAGCAACTCTATCGACCCGCTATCAATCTCCTGATATACCTGCCCGACAAGCTCGTCAATCACATATTCCATGATCACAGGCTGTTGAGTGAAGTGAGCCACGCCACTGATCTCAATCATCGATCGTCGTCGCAGCGATTCAATTGCTTCGAGCATTGCTCTTCTCAAAACAGGATGCACCAAATCTTCATCTATTTCATCCAATGACACAGCTTCACGTTCGATTGCCAACCAGTACATAATTTCTCGTTCTAAAGCTGACAGCCGATCAAATTGTTGCTCCAAGATATGGCGAATATCGCTAAACATCGCTTCCCCAGTTTCGAGGAAGCTAGCAATATCACCATCAAAGACTTCTCGAACAAACTGAGCGACAATCTTTAACGCTAAAGGATTCCCTTTATAGCGAAGTACAAGAGATTCCCAGCTCTTTTCTTCTGCTCGCAGTCCCTTATCTTTCAAGATTTCCCGCCCGTCGATAGACTTCAGACCCTCCAATTCGCGTGACCGAACTGGCGAGAGATCTCCCTCTATGAAAGCAACCTCTTTTGGTTTCTCCCGACTTGTCAATACGAGGCAACTCTGGTGCCGGGCTTCTCCCACCCGCTGAAGAAGCCAGCCATACCCGGCATAGTCCTCCTGATATTGACCAACGCGGTCGCCAGACTGCAAAACTGTTTCAAAATTATCGAATACCAGTAAACAACGATATTCTCGTAAATACTGGATGAGCAGTGTTATTTGGACATCTACGTCTTCCGGCACGTCAACTTGCTGTTGGTGAGATAAGAATTGAATGCAGCTTTGCAGAATGCTTTCCAATGGTGGAGCATTTTGCAGGGAGCGCCAAAAACAGAGTCAAATTCATCTTTCATCTGCTCTGCTACTACTGCGGCAAGGCTTGTCTTGCCAATACCTCCTATGCCTAATATCGCTATCATCCTACAGCGATCATCTACAATCCACTGTTTCAACTCCGCTCGATCATGCTCGCGGCCGTAAAACTTCTCGATATGGGGAGCCTCTCCCCAATCTTCTTGATGCATATCGACGTGTATGGATTTACTCAGACTGACATTGTTGGTTACAACTTCATGGTGAAGGATCATGGAAGGAGGCAAAGGCTCAGATGAATGAGAAGGCCTTGAATGGAACCATTGGAGGAAAGTAAACAAGAGACCAAGTAAGGCAACAACCGTGCCAACAACAATCGATAAGACTGTCAGAATGGTGACGGTTCCTTGATTGATGCCCTGGCTCTTTAATATCAAGAGGACAGTAACGGTAAACGCAATGATGGCGCAGAGGACAACAAGTACAACTATCCAGAGTATCCAGGAGAATCGCCTTTTAGTCTGCTGCTGCTGCTCAAGCTGTGGCTCTTGCATCTGTGGTGCCATATCATGCTCCGCCTTACTGAATGAACCTATCAGATGGGCTTCGATGAAGATTATAGCACCCAGCGGAGGAAATATGTATTATTTTGTGTCCGACGGCTTTTAGAGTTTGCAGTGATTGTTTAGCGCACCGCCGCATTCAGAACTAAAGCTCTGACATTTATACCTTGCTGCGATAATTCTGCAGCCTGAGCATCAAATTGCCTCTGTGCCTCCTCTATCGGCATATTTGGAGCATCGTCTTTCCTGTAATCTCCGCTATCCCATTCGTCACAATTGAACCAGCCAATAAGATAGAGGCCATACTGGCAGTAATTATCCTTCAGGTAGCGCTCCACGAGTTGCTCTTTCATAGCAGTCAATAACTCCCTATTCCAGCACCCCTTTACCTCAATGATGATGGATACTGTATCGTATATTTCTCTTTGTGAATTACGTATGACAGTATCAACGTGAATATCTGTTCGCTCATCTTTACGTATGACCACTTCACGATTAGCTATTATGCCCCTTTGTCGGAGATTTCCCTCAAGGTGCCTCTTTATATAATCAGAGAAATCATTCTCATCTATTGGCCGATACTCATACCCTCGCCGTTTCCTGCTTATACCTTCGGCAGTTTGCTTGCTGCTAGCAACAGGAATACGATCCCAAACATCTCTCCATGCGGGAGTTTCGTCATGAAACTTTGCTTCCAAATGTTTCAGCGACTCAATTACCACCTCGAGTAGTTGTTCACCGTTTTGTACTAGGCGTAATTGACTGTCATTTACCACGCTAAGGATCTCTTCTGGACTATATGGTCTCCATGTTCGACGCCGTGCTAGATTCTCAGCCTCTAATAAGACCCATTTCAAAGTCAACTGATCTACTAATTCGGGTACTTCTCTGGCAATGCGTCGTATGGCATCGCATGCTTGAAAAGTGCCACATTCTTTGAGGTAACTTAAGAGGGTATCTCTCCATAGAGCAATACTGTCTGCGACACCTGCAAAAGATGCTTCTACGTGTATAGGGTATTGAGATGGTGGGTAGTGACGTACAAGCCAGATGTAGAGATCTGCCAGTTGATCCTCCTTTAGCTGTCCAGGTACCCGGCCTGACGAGCTTTGTGCTACCTTTGCAACTAGCTTCATGCCAAAATCGTCGTCACGCTGCATTAAAGGCCATATAGCTGACCATCCAGCATCTTCAGCATACATTAATAGCGATTTGGCTGCTACGATTGCTTTCGCTCGCCCTTTCTCATCTGTAAGTTGAGAAGAAACAAGCGATAATGCAAACACTCTAGCGTGTTCAACGTGATGCTCAAGTAGATCCATCAATAGATGTTCGATGCTCTCTGGTTTTAAGGTATCATCCTTTATTTTCTCCAGCAGAGCTTGTACAAGACGCTCATCCCAACAAAATTCTATCTTTTGAATGATGGGAAGGTTTCCAAACTGCTTGTCTTCTCTATCTATCAGTAGTAGTGTGGTTTCGATCACCTTATCCGGTGCGAATTGATAAGTCATTCTTACCAATTCGTGATCGATCTTTACATCTGTAGGATTACTCCAGGTGAGAATGACCGACACCAGCTTTTTCCACTGATTGTGGGGAAGATTGTGGATGAAATCAGGTGTTTCCTGCATTAACAGTTGCAAAGTTTTGTACATTACCAATGTAGCATATGGTATCTTATTAGTGCCTAGCCATCCATTAGATTCGATAGCCTGCTCCTGTACATACTTTTTTGCAATCTCTAACATCCTTATTCTAACCGCTGCATCCACGATATCCCAACCTGGAAAAGTAGTTTGATCAAATTCTTTTCTATAGACGGAACCATCTGGTCGGTGTGTCATTTCCCAGCATAGGCGTTCCCACACACGGATATTACCTTGTTCGCACTCGTCTAGAAGACTTACAATTCGTTCCATGGAAGGTACATCTGCATGATGAGGCCCCTCTTTTAGCCGCTCTTCTAATTGTTGCCTTTGTAAATAGTCCTCTTGCAACTTCCTGGCCTCGGGAGAACCTAGTTCTACTGGCTTAAGAAGCCATGCAAACTGGCTGGCGAGAATGGCATTATTCTCACTGATAGCAAATACCATATCTACTAGATCTGCATCATTCTCATTAAATGCAAACCTTATCAGGCGTGCGACTACTTGCTGGAGTCCTTCAATTTCCTCCTGTAACAGATATTGGAAAAGCCAGGGCACGTCTCGTTGCAGGAGTATAGGTGGTTTGCGATACAGCAATGGCGTCGGATCACCTTGGCGCTCAGCAAGCAAGCGAAATACCGAATCTAGAAGTAAGCGACGTTTCCCGTCATCATTTATCAACGAGGTAAGTTCCTGGCTCTCTACGTCTACCAGAATATCGTCGTAGTGTTCAAACCGCGAAATCAGGGCTCTCGCAAAAGCCTCTAAAACCTCTGGCATATCAAGATGCTTCCAGGCCTGTAGCATAATTGCATCAGCAATTTGAAATAATTCCCCATATCGATATCGCAATTCGCTTCGAGAGGGTAGCTTCTCAACCCAGCTCAAGGCAATCGGCAGATCAGTTGGCTGTAGATACTCTATAAATTGGGAAGCAAGAAATCTTTGATATGATCCAATAAAATTTTCCTGTTTAGCTGGAGTGAGAACGGCAAACAGTTCTGCTACCGTCATGTGTGTAGGCCATATTGCTAGCAGAGTATAACCTTTCAACTGATCATTTGGATCACCCTCACCCGTTCCTTCGGCCAATATTTTGAGTTTTGCCTTTGTTTCTTCATCGCCAATTCGTACCACTGCCTGTGCAGCTTCCTCCCGGATAAGCTGAGGTTGAGATGAATCAAGTGCGATATCTGCAAGCCTTTCCTGAAGAGTTCGTAATCCGCATGCCTCAGCTATATCGATTGCGGTTAATCTCACTGTTTCGCTGAATGTGCTCTCACTGATGTAGGGGAAAAGTTGTGTGGATAAGCTCGAATGTAAAAGTTTACTATAGAGATGGCTGTAATTTCTATGAAGATAGATCAATCTTGCCTCGTCGTGCAGGTTTAATAACGCCTCAACTAACTCAGCCCGATCTCTCTCGTCGGCAGTTGCTACATCGCTTCTGAGCAATACTTCGGGATCTATCTGCATAATTTGACGAAACACATCAGAACTCATAGTGGCGAGCCAGGCCGAGGTTTCGTGCAATTGGGGAATAAGTCTTTTTTCGGTACCGTCAGAATGAACTAGAAGACTCATTATTTGCGTTACAGTGACCTGATGTTGTACAAGGTACCAGGCAGCAAGAAACTCGGCGTATGTTCGATGCGCCCAACCCAGACGCCTCGGACCACGAGAGGTGAAGAGTCCTGTAGCCAATGTTTCCCTAAGAGCAGACTCGTTTACTTCTACTTCACGCCCGGCCAGATGCTCATTTGCACCCCAAAGCTCTCGATATTTGATATCGCTTTCTGAAACGTTTCCCATATCTACATCAGTCCATACAGCGGACCGATTGGAAAGGACCATAAGAGCTGCGATGCGAGATGCCACAACCAGTCGTTGTTCACTATCAAGAATTCCTGTAAGACCTGCATCCCGACGGCTTTCACTCATTTCTTCACAAAGAAGTAGGCAGCCTTCTTGGTAGAGTTCCACTTGTGTAGAGGGGAAAATACCCTTTTCACTGTAGATGTTAATAAGAAAGCGTAGTGTGAGTGGCTTAATAGCCAGAGATACAACTTCTCGTCGGGCTACCTCATCCAAGAATTGCTCTGAGTTTAAGCCGTGAGCAACTGCCGCCTCAGAGACATCTACTCGTCGAAGTGGAGCCAACTGGTATATCACAACATTTTCTTCGCCCCATAACTGTTTCAGGCTCTCTTCAAGACTATGTGACCATTCCGCCGTGCGACAAAAGAGACGCAGATAAAGACGCTGGACTGGATATTTTTGAAAATTGCGAGAGAGCAGTTTTGCAAGGACAGAGATTGTTAATAGCCCTTCGTCCAAACCGTCAAGAAATAGGTGTAACCTATGTGTCCCAGCATGCCAGGAATGAAAAACAGGATGCTCGAAGAGTTCTTTATAAAGCCTATCATCGGTTTGATATCCGCCGAGATCAAACTGCAAGGTAGCTGCAGTTTGCTGTTCCCTGGTGAATTTCTCCTGCTTGCTCAATTCACTAGATTTGCCAATGCCAGGTTCGCCTAGTAGAATCAAGCAAGGAATATGGGATAGTGACTCAAGTGATACCAGGTTGGGCTGCAAGAGATGCGCCCATTCTTCATCTGGACTATAGAGATAACCACCATCTAATAGCTCAATAGTGGATTCTCTGGAATACCAGAAGCGTTCCCAATGGTATACTACCTGTATCACTTAACCTCCCTGTGCAAGATTTGTCAGCATTTCTTGGCGTTCTACTTACACTTCCACCCTCACCACCTCCACCTCGCCACTCTCCCGATCCCTAAACGAAAGCTCAGTAACATGAAACTCTTGCTCGTTCATCGTATGCAATTGCACCAGCACTCGTAAGCGTAGCTCTATGGCGATGCGCAATAGCATGCGAGCATCTTCCTTCTCCATCACTCCAGAGGGGAAAATCAACTTAGTAAGACCGGAGAAGGTACGGTTGATGCTGCGCAGGTCGCGGGCACTCCACTCGCCCAGAGGAGATTCTAACCATTGGTCCCAGAGGCTCCCATAGCTGCTAATTCGCCGCAGTTCGCGGTGGAAGATTTCGCTGGTATAGTCGAGAATAAAGCCGACATGCGGTGTCAACAAATCGGGAGTGAGCTTGGGCAGTTCCCAGCCTGGGAGATAGGCAGCCCAGCGATCGTGGAAGGCAAGATCGTCGCTGATGGTGGGGGGAAGGGGCTTGAACAGGTGCTCGGCAAGCATGCCTTCGCGTGGGTCGAACTCGATGTTACCGTTAAAGACAAACCCGGCATCGCCTACGACGGTGATGGTGCCCCGGTTAATCTGACCGCTCTCCATGTAATTCTTATAGAGGTTCTTGTCATCATCGGCATTGAAGCTACTGCCCGCTATCTCGTCGAAGCCCACAACATCGCGCTGTTTGATGAGACCAGGTTGAGGTGGATTCATGTTGCTCACAAAGAGTTTGGGAATAGTGACGGCCCCTCCAGCTAGCAGCGTACCGTAGGGACTGAATTCGGTGAAGCAGAACGATTTCCCCGTCTGACGCGGGCCAAGCTCGATCATATGGTAGTTGCTCTCCACCAGGGGAATCATACGCACTAGATACAGCAGTTTGATGCGCTGTGTAATCTTGGGGTGGGTTGGCTCGTAGCCCATCGTGCGAATCAAGGCATCAATCCACTGGTCGCGTGTAAACTTTGCCCGTCCAGCGAGATATTCATTCAGGTCAACATGACTGACCTGGATGGGATCTAAGCGTGAGATCACGAATGGAAAGGTCTTGCCACGATAGCGGATATCGTCATCATAGTGGAGCACGATCCTGCTCCACACGCCGGCTAACAGCAAGCGTTCATACTTATCAAGAATCTGCGGGGAAATATTGACGTGGTGAATGTTCGCCGTCATCAGGTGCGCCCAGTACACACCCTCCTTCAGGCTTTGATCGAGTTCGACCTTCACCATATCGATTAGCCGACGAGGTGAGTGCTCGCGGATATCGGCTTTGATCTTCTCGGTTTCATCGCCGCGTGGGATGTACTTTGCCACCTCTTCATGCACAAAACGCAGGCCTTCACGCACTTCGGCGTCGTCGAACAGGTTTGAGCAATACTTCCCCAGCATGAATTCGATCACGTACGATGGCGCTTTGCTCGTCCCGCGAATCTCCTGGGCAAGATCCTTACGAATCACCAGACCGGGAAAGGCGGCAAAGAGCAAGTGGTCAAGTTCGTCTGCAACAAAGGGTGCTTTGGCTATGGTCATGGGTCAACTTCTCCTGATCGTATCGTCCCGCTTATTGTAACATCTCTCTTACCAATTCTCTAACGGCACCATCAGAGTGGTATGCTCTGTATCGAGAACCTCTTCTGTACGTGCATCTCGCACTTCGATGATGAGAGGCGTTCCTCGTTCCGCTTGGGCATCCTCACGTGGTTGGAGTGCTATGGCTACTTGCTCCTGATCCGGTGTAATTGTCGTTGCCTCTGAACTGAAAATAAGCTGATCTTTCTTTTGCTGTGGGTCCAACAAACTCACCTTCACCTGGCGTGGGAGGGTATCTGCGATAGTGTCTTCAAGAAATATCCCTTCGCGTTCGATTTCCAGGATGATCTTTGGGCGCAGGCTGAGTATTTGCTCGACTGGCTGAATCCTGACGTTAACGGGATGGGCTTTCTGCGGCCACTCTATTTTGATGCAGGGAATGATCCACTCTTGTAGTGATGCACCACCATGGAAGTAGCCAAGCCCTCCATAGGCACGGAAACTTGCTGCCCCGCTTGGAACGGCAATACGCCATTTTCCTCCAGGAGCAAGTACCTGTGGGCCGCTCAGTTTGACATCTTTTGGATATGCCAGCGCTCGACGAGAGCTATAGGCTGGTCCAGCGAAAGGTGGTGAGACGCTGCGTTCTTCACTGTCTGGCCAGTGAATGAAGCCATGATCGGTCACAATCAGCACGCGCAGCCAACCTTTATCACGCAGGTGTTCAATCGCGGAGAGGTAGCGCTGCATTACCTGGTCGCTCCCCATAGCTTCTAGTTCCTCATCGTGACCAAGCTTATCAATCAAGTCGTCAAAGACCACCAGGCGGCTGTGTTTGTCTTGTGGAGATGGCACATTGCCATGTTGTACGTCTGCCATTGATAAGAGAGCGTCAGCCGCTACTTTTCCGTATGTCTTGAGCCATTCGCGGCGCTGTTCAGCTATGCTCAGGTTCGCCTTATGTCCGGCCTGGCGTAGTTGCCACTTGCCATCTATAATATCTNNCTCTTGTTCTGGAAGTGGCAGAGCCATACCCATCCCTAACGCGGTGATGGTTGGCAGTGCAGTCCGGGCTGCAGAAACGGTAGCTCGTTCCGCTCCTTCCCTTATGTTGAGTTGTGCCGCCAGCGTCATGCCCAGATCATAGCGCAGTGCATCAGCGATAAGAATGGCTGTAGCTCGTCTTGACTTCTTGAGGAGGTCCGCTACCCATGTTCCAGCGCTGTCAAGATCGGGGACGGGACAACCGCAAGCAGTCCAGATCTCTGACCACTTGATCATGTAATCTTCCCAACGCGCCCGGTATGCCTGGCGAATCGGCGTTATGAGAGTAAGCAACCCAGGTGTAGGCTTGTCCAGGTTACGTAGGAGTTCCTCGCCAGCTTTATCGATGCGCCACCCGTTCTTGGTGTACCAGGTGATTGCTTCGCCAGGATTGGCCCAGTCTTTGAGTGGAGAGGCATCAAGCAGCATTTGTACAGCAGCACCCAGACGAGCTAACTCGCCCCAGGGGATGGATTGCGATTGAGAATCGCTCTCCTTGGAACTCCAGAATCCTTGTGCGTGACGTTGCAGATCATCGTTGAGTAAAGTGAGCGCTTCGAGTAGCTCTCTCCCGTTGTGTTGTGCCAGGCTGACACAGGTATTGGCATAGATAGCGCGTTCCGCCGCTTGGGAGAGAAAGGGACCATGTTTGATGGTCGCCCTAGTCATATCGTTCCCCAGGCCTGCAATGCGATCTGCTTCCAGGATTGCCTCGTGAAGGCCCTTGCTGAGGCTCAGACTGTC
>WNFA01000818.1_pt1 | contig 25126 bp, 27 predicted proteins | sample 5400481 | NCBI WGS metagenome assembly WNFA01 (sample SAMN13153340, study PRJNA577476) | soil metagenome | isolation source: 120 cm saprolite under Douglas fir tree site 2 hole 1 replicate 2 | place: USA:California | collected 2015-04-18 | reverse complement strand
CCATCTTCCTGGGCCGCGAAATCGCGCAGCACCGCGACTACTCGGAAGACACCGCCATCCAGATCGACAAGGAAGTGAAGCGCATCGTCAACGGCGGCTACGAGAACGCCAAGAATCTGCTCTCTAACAATCGGGATACGCTCGAGCGCATCGCGCAGGCGCTTCTCGAACGGGAAGTCATCGACGCGAACGAAGTGAAACTGCTGATGGAGGGCAAGCCGCTGCCGGAAAAACAGCGCACGCCTCCCACGCCGCCGCCACAGGCTGCGCCTACCGCGGACCCTAAGCTGGTGCGCCCTGAGCTCCGCCCCGCACCTGGCTTCACCCGCGGCGAGAACCCTGCAAAAGCTTGACGTCCTCCGGCGCAGCGCCGGCTCATTGGGTGATTATAGATATTGATTGGCAGAGGAACCCGCCATTGCAACCGCCGTTTTTCCGGCCGCCGTTGAACGTTTTTCCTCGATCAGATCCAATAGAATGAATATATTGGGGACCTTCTTGGCCGTGACGGCTATGTTGTCAAGCCATTTCCCTTCGGCTTTGACGCGCAACATCGAGCCATCAATTTTGCATTTCAGAAGCGCCGCGTAAGGAATTGGCTCCTTCGATTTCCATACGACGCCGGCAGGCGACAGCGAAATCTTCCCGAAAGAAACCGTTCCGCCGGAGTTGAGTACCCGCTCGGCATCCTGGCGCAGCCGGGGATTAACGGCTGCCAAGACCAGACGCACCACCTCCTCTAAATCACGAATGTTGGAATTGAGTACGATTTTTTGCGGGCCGATCAATTCTAAGGACCGGATCATCTTGTTGTTGCCGCGGGCCATTGCTGCTATAAGCCATCCGAGGAGCCCGAAATGTGCACCCGCGTTAATTGGCTGCTGGCCGTAGCGGGTCTCTGTGATTTCGTCCCACCGAAGATCCTTTTGTCTGAAGGGAGATTTGTAGGAGATCCCTTCCTCATGAAGGGTGACTCTTGTTTTCGTCCACAGCCAGACGTACGCAAACAATAGTCCGAACGCGACGGTGAAGAACGCTAATACCGAGTCCACCTGGCGGCTCCGGTAGAAATCGTAAACCGCCCAGAGAAGCAAGGGAACAAACAGCATGGCCACAGCGATGCACCACGAGAGTGTGTATCGAAACGTGTTTCGAGCAGACGACAAGAACATAGGTATACCTCAAGAAAAGTGTTGTTCATAGCATCTCTGCGCGAAGCGAGCTTGTCAAAAGATGTTTCGCTCGAGTGTGCCCCGCGAACACGGCATTTCCAACCGCAAGGGACATCGAGGCTCACGCGGTTTTATGCGCCCGGGGCGAAGAGGTGTAGAATGATTTCATGGGAAATCGTTCCAGCGAAAACCTCCACGTTATCTGTCCATGCTGCCAAGCGAAGCTAACCGTTGATCCGGTCTTCGGCGCTGTGCTTTCCCATGAAGCGCCGGTCAAGGCCGGCCCTAACGTCGACCTTTCCGACGCACAGAAAATCCTGGCCGAGCAGAACCGCCAGCGGGAAGACAAGTTCGCGGACTCCTGGTTCCAGGAAACGAATAAGGAAGACATCCTGGCGAAGAAATTTGAAGAGGCGATGAAGAAGGCCAAGGACGCTCCCGCCGGCAAACCCATCCGCGACTTTGATCTGGACTAATCGCGCTCTTGCTCCGGGCGCTCGGCACTTCTGTGAACTCTGTGTTGTTTCTTCTTCCGCGCTACACTTCAACTGTCCATGATCCGGCGCAAACTCTTTCGCCTCAAACTCAATTCCCGCACGCTGATCCTCGGCGAACGCACGCTAATCATGGGCGTGTTGAACGTAACGCCGAACAGCTTTTCCGATGGCGGCAAATTCTTGCACCCCGAAAGCGCGATCGAGCGGGCCTATGCGATCGAGCGGGCCGGCGCCGACCTCCTCGACATTGGCGGTGAATCCACGCGACCGGGATCCTTCGAGACCCCGGCCTCCGAAGAGTTGGATCGCATTCTTCCCGTCCTCGAAGCACTTCACGGACGCCTCAAAATTCCCGTTTCCGTAGACACGCGCAGGGCCAGCGTGGCCGAACTCGCACTCCGCGCGGGAGCGGAACTCTTCAACGACGTATCCGGAATGAAAGGCGATCCACGAATTGCCGAAGTAGCCGCGCGCCACCGCGTTCCGCTCATCCTGATGCACATGCGAGGAGAGCCCCGGACGATGCAAGTCGGGCCGTTTGCGCGAGACGTGATGAAAGACGTCTTGCAAGGCCTGCGCCGGTCCGTCGTCACAGCGCGCAAGGCTGGCGTGGCGAAATCGCGGATCATCCTCGATCCGGGCATCGGCTTCGGCAAGAGCTTCGCGCAAAATTACGAATTGCTGCAAAAACTCCAGCAACTGGCGAAGCTCGGTTATCCGCTCTTGGTGGGCACATCTCGCAAGGGCTTTCTTGGAGCGACATTGGCTAGAGAAGGCAAACTTGCCCCTCCGGAGGAGCGCATCTGGGGCACGGCCGCAACGGTCACGGCGAGCATATTGAACGGGGCGCACATTGTGCGCGTTCACGATGTGGCCGAGATGGTCCAGGTCGCGCGCGTCGCGGATTGCCTCCTTAACCCGAAGCAGAGGCCGAAGAATTGACTTTTGGAGGGCCGAATGACCGTAGGGACTCCTCGGCGATTTCTAGTTAACAATAACTGTACCCCTCCCCCTGATTTTTTGTAAGTGTTGCATGTAAAGGGCTTAGGGTTTATATAAGTGGTTTAGAATCAACACTTCGGGAATTCCTGTAAGTGTTGATTTTAAAGGGACTTAGGTGCACCAAAATTGTACAACTGTCTGCATCAGGCGGAAAGAAGGAAAAACCTCACCCCTAAAGGGGTGAGCTACAGCAAGGACGTTGAAGGCCGGGATGGACGCTGGGCTGAGGCCCGGTGTTAACGACAGAACTACCTAACATTTAAAGCCGCAGAGGACTGAGAGTCTGTCAAGAGAAAAGGGCCTGGAAGTACGCTAGTAGCGAACTACTCCGGTATAATCCGCTCCGTAATCGGAACCTAAAGGGTTTGCAGGAGAATTCTGGGAGAAGAGCCAACTCATGCCGCGCCGCATCATTCTTGTTTATTTATTGCTTGTTTTTCTTTTCGCTTCCCTGCCGTGTCTGCGGGCGCAGATTCCGTCGGGGAAGCCAAATCCGCTGATCCCTGGCCAAGGCGCGCCGGGAAACGCGGGTTGCTCGGTGACAGACGTATCCAGCTGCGCGCAAGCGGCGGCGAAGATTCTGCCGATCGTGATGGGTTCCTCGCCGCTGGAAGAGAATCTGCGGCGGCTGACGGACGAAATCGGCGGGCGCGTAACCGGTTCTCCGGAAATGGCCAAAGCAGTGGAGTGGGGCGTGGGGGCGTTTCGCGCGGCGGGAGTGGATGTGCACACGGAGAAATACCTGCTTCCGGTGACGTGGAGCGAGGGCGACACACGGCTCGAATTGCTGAGTCGGGTGAAGTTTCCCGTGCGGCTGAAAGCAGAGGGGTGGTCACCGGCTACGCCGGCGGGTGGGATTGAAGCGAGTGTTGTGGACGTGGGATACGGCACCGAAGACGATTTTGCGAAGGCGGGTTCGTCAGTCAAAGGCGCAATCTTATTGGTTCACAGCGACATCGGATCAACATGGGCCGACCTCTTCAACGAATACCTGCGGCCGCCGACGATTATTGCGCATGCGGTCGAAGAAGGCGCGAAGGCCATTCTGTGGATGGGAGCGCGGGAAAGGTTGTTGCTCTATCGGCACACGAATTCGCTGGCGGGGGAAATTGACAAGATTCCGCAAGCGGTCGTGGCGCGCGAAGACGCGATGCGGTTGGCGCGCACCGTCGCTGCCTATCCGGGAAAAGTGCGCGCGCGCTTCAATATGCCTAACAAAATCGGCGGGCCGATAGAGCAGGAAAACGTTGTTGGGGAAATTCGCGGGTATGAGAAGCCTGACGAGATAGTCATTCTCGGGGCACATCTGGATTCATGGGAATTGGGCACGGGGGCGCTCGACAATGGCTGCAACGCGGCGCTGGTGATCGAGGCTGCGCGTGCGATCAAGGCCACCGGGCTCTTGCCGCGGCGGACGATCCGCTTCGTGCTCTTCAGCGGCGAAGAGCAAGGCACTGTCGGTTCTCTTGAGTACGTGAGGGCGCATCGCGCGGAGCTCGACAAAATTCGAGCGATGATCACGTATGACTCGGGTATCGGCCGCGTCACAGGATATTCGCTGGGCGGGCGCCGCGACATTGAGGCTGGCGTACGCGAAGTCCTGAAGCCGCTGGAATCCTGGGGCGCGAACACTCACACCTATGACGCTTCGTTCGGCACGGACAATTTCGATTTCATGCTCGAAGGCGTGCCGACGCTTGTGGCGAATCAGGAAGAGGGCAACTACCTGCCGAATTATCACGCCGCTTCGGACACCCTGGACAAGGTGGACATGCGCGCGCTGAAGCTGCACACCGTGCTCGCGGCGCTGACGGCCTGGGGAATCGCCGACCGCGCGGAACCACTCGGCAAGCGCCTTTCGCGCGCCGAACTCGATGTGCTCGTCAAAGAAACCGGCCTCGACCAGCAGCTCAAACTACTTGGCTATTGGGATGCCTGGCAAAGCGGCGCACGCGGCCGCAAACCCTAGTCTCCTCCATCTGAATTCCGCAGCGGACCCTTGTTACAGGCACCTCTTAGGACGCATCGCATATATCATGGGGACCTTCCCGGTATACTGGAAGCGTGCAAATCGCCAAGAACGAGTTGAACAGGGTTGAACGGCCGTCCATTCTGGCAGTGGATTATGGCCGCGCGAGGATGGGGCTTGCTCTGGCGGACGCGGAGACGCGGATAGCGCAGCCACTGAGCACGATGGAACGCGTCAATCGCAACGAAGACATGCGGCGGCTGCGCGAGCTGGTGCGCCAGCACAGCGTGATGCAGATCGTCTTGGGCTTGCCGCTGCGGCTGGATGGCACTCGCGGCGAAATGGCTGAAGAAGTGGAACGCTTTGCGCAGCGCGTACGGAAGCAGATTGGCGTGCCGGTGGAAATGGTGGATGAGCGGCTGACGAGCTGGGAGGCCGAGCGCTTGCTTGAAGAAGTTCAGGGCAGATTCATCCACGAGGAAAAACTGACCGGCGGCAGGAAATCGAAGAATGTGCAAACGAAGATGTCGGTGGACGCCGTGGCGGCTGCCGTCATTTTGAAAGAGTATCTGGAGCGGCAGAGGCAGACGGCCGAAAAGGCCTGAGCGAAGTGAAAAACTGAATCGGTGAGGCGGAATTGAAGTATTTTTTCGCGCTATTGCTAATTATCGTGCTGCTTGCGGGGAGCGCAGCGGCATGGATTTGGTATGGCATCACGAAACCGTACCAGGACTTTGCGGCGGAAGGCGTCTTCGTGGAGGTCCCGCGCGGGGCTTCGCAGCGCTATGTAGCGTATCTCTTACAGAAAAATGGAGTGGTTCGCAGCGCAATGGCGCTGAGGATTTATGCACGGCGGCATCCGAAGCGCACACTTCAGGCCGGCGAGTACTTTTTTGATCATGCCATGACCGGCCGCGATGTTTTCTGGAAGCTCGCAAACGGGCAGGTGTACCAGCAGCCGTTCGCGGTGCGCGAAGGCGAAACGATGTTCGACATCGCGCGCGATCTGGAAGCTGGAAAATTCATGCGCGCGGGCGATTTTCTCTATGCCGCGGGCGATCCGGCGTTGATTCGTGATTTTGCTCCGGGCGCCCAAACTCTCGAAGGATTCCTCTTCCCTGCCACTTATGAACTTCCCAGGCACCCGGCGGCCAGCGAATTGACGGCGGAAATGGTTCACAAATTCAAGGAGGAGTGGAAGCACATTGCCTCGCCCGCGGCCGGTGCACCAACAGACCAGGGCGGCCACAAGTCTGTAAACAGGATCGTAACTCTAGCGTCGCTCGTGGAGAGGGAAACACCGAAGCCGGAAGAAAGGCCGCTGGTTGCCGGCGCGTTTGAAAACCGCTTGCGAAAAGGCATGCGCCTGCAGTGCGATCCCACCGTCATTTATGGACTGGAGCGGCTTGGAAAATACAGCGGTACGCTGACGGGGAAGGATCTGCAGTTCGATTCGGCCTACAATACGTATGAACATGGCGGGCTGCCTCCCGGCCCGATTGGCAATCCCGGCGAAGCCTCGCTGCGCGCTGCGTTGCAGCCGGTGCAGACGGATTACCTCTATTTCGTGGCTAACACGCAGGGCGGGCATTTTTTTAGCGCGACGCTGGCGGAACACAACAAGAATGTGGTGAAGTACCGCCGGTTGCTGGCAGGGCTGCCGGCGGATCCACCGTCTGCGCCGACTCCACCGCCCAGCTCCAAGAAAAAACACGCCAAGCAACACCGAGGCAAAGCCCGATGACGGAAGACTTGAAAACGAAGAAAGCGTTGATCCTGGAAACCGCCCGGGAAATCAAGGTACAGCAATGGACGCCGGCGGAGATCGACCAGTTGCGGCGGAGGCTCCTGGCTGAGCATGGCGAGGCCGGCAAGACGGGAATGGAATACATCGCCGACGTACTGAAAGACGCGGGACAAAAGGTATTGATCAACCAGCAGGAAGAGGCCGAGGAACAGTACGAAGAAGAGTTCGAGGATCTGCTGCACTTCAAAACGCTGGAAGACGCCGAGGTCAGCATCATGCGTCTGGATGAATTGATGCGCAAGTTTCGTTCGCAGGGCGAACACGCGGCCGTCGAGCGCGTTTTGAACGTGGCGCGGCTTGGCAAGCGCCGCGCGGAGATGATTTCGCGCAATCACAAGGTGGAACCACACAAGCGCGCCGAAAAAGAAGAGATCGCCGGGTGGTTCCGCATCTGGTTGGAAACGCCGGATGCTTTCTTCGACTGGCTGGACGTGAGGAAGCAGGCGCCGGATTTTCGCGCCAAGTTTCCACAGTTGGAGTCCGAAGAATGAGCACGCCTGGAACTGTAGCGCCAGGAAACGACGCGTTGAAGTTGCCGCCCTTTTCATTGGATGTTCAGGCGCTGGACCTCGGCACCGGCGTCAAAGCCGTAGGGCTCGAACTTGTCGAAACCGAAAACCGCGAGCCCGTGCGAGGCAAGGATGCTGCGGAGATTTGGTCGGCGGTATTGCCTTCCCTCGCAGGCAATGAATCGTACGCCGTGGACTTTTTCAGCCACGTCGAGCGTGTGCGGGAGTTTTGCAAGATGCGGGAGATCGCGTTGCGCGAGGCAGCAGAGCGCTGCGTCGTACTGCCGCGACTGAATCAAGAGCAGTTGCGGCAAACTTTCGAACGATTCGAAGGCGAAACTTTCGGCTTTAGGGCGGGAACGGCCGCGAAATCCGCCGATGCCTCGCTGGAAGGTGACCTTTCCAAGCGCGGCTTGGACGCCTACCAAGCAGCCTACGCCCGTTACACGTTTTGCGCCATTTGCGAGCCGGAGGACGGCTGGGTGACGCTGCTGAGCGAATCGCTCTGGCCCAGCGAAGTCATCCGCCGGATGCGGCCGGCGGTTCAGCCTTTCGATATCTACATTGCGCGGCCCAATTGAGTGCCTCCCTAGCCGCGACGTGCCCGGATTGACGGCACCCAAGTGGTTGCTAGATTGCTTTATTTGTCCTAGTGAGAACGGAACTGATTGATGCGACGTGTGAAAACATGCCTGCTCTTGGTGACACTGACGGCTATTTACTGCGGCTGTCGTGGAAGAGTTGTGACCGGCCACACTGTGGTTGCGCAGAAACCGATCGCAAAAGATGCCACGCGTGAAGAGCTCCTCGATGCTTACAATTTGATCGCGCGCAGCACAAAAACGCTGAACGCCACGGTAGTGCTCAAACCGACCGCGGGATCGAAGTATAGCGGCGTCATTGATGAGTATCATGAGGTGAAGGCATTTCTTCTGGCGGCACGGCCGGCGGAGATTCGTGTCATCGGGCAAGCGCCGGTGATCGGGACCACGGTGTTTGACATGGCCAGCGATGGCGAAACGTTCCGGGTTTCAATTCCGTCCAAGAATAAGTTTCTCGTTGGGCAGGTGGCCGCCGAGCACGCCAGCAGCAAGCCCATTGAGAATTTGCGGCCTCAGCACCTGTTGGATGCGTTGCTCTGGCCGGAAATTCGCAAGGAAGAAGCAGTAACCGCGCGAGAGTTCAATGACGAGAACGCCAGGTACTACATCCTGACCGTTCTGCGCGGCGGCTACCAGGTGGAAGTTCTGCGCGAAATCTGGTTTGACCGGTCGGATCTGCAGGTCGCCCGCATGCAAACTTTTGGGCCAAAGGGTATTCTGCTTTCTGACGTTCACATGGCTGACTGGCAATTCCCGGACAGTGCTGCCGGGCAGACTGCGCCATCTGCATCTTCGGGCGGCGCGGCCTCGTTTCCGCGTGCGATTCGAATCGAAAGGCCGCACGACGACTACAAGCTCGATTTGCAAGTCATCAAGGTCATCATGAACGAAGAGATTCCTGCCGAGCGATTCAAGCTCGAACAACCTGCAGGAGCGGAATTGGTGCGCGTTGGTGAAGCCACGGAGAGCAAACAGCCATGATGGGTGAGCTGATCCTCCGCAATCTGATGCACCGCCCGCTGCGCACGCTGATCGGAGCGATGGGGATCGCCGTTGAGGTCGCCCTTGTCGTCCTGATCGTTGGGTTGACCAGCGGCCTGCTGACCGAAACCGCCAAGCGCATCGAAGGCATCGGTGCTGACATCATGCTTCAGCCGCCCAACGCGTCTTTCCTTTTAACCTTTGGCACTGCGCCGATGCCCATCAAAATCGGTGACAAGCTTGCGGAACTCAAGTACGTCGAATCGGTGGCCCCCGTGCTTTTCCAGTTCAACACCTCGGGCGTGGAACTCGTTTATGGGATTGATCAAGAGAGCTTTCGAGCCGTTTCCGGCGGATTTGTGTTTATTCAGGGACATGACATGGAAGGCCCGGACGACATTCTCGTGGACGACATTGCGGCGAAAACAAAAAAGGTTCAAGCGGGACAGACTTATCGAATTTTCGATCACGATTGGCATGTCGCGGGAATCGTCGAGCACGGAAAGGGCTCTCGCCTTTTTGTTCCCCGGACTACGCTCCAGGAATTGGTGGGCGCGCGGGACAAGGCCAGCGTCTTCTTCGTGAAGTGCACTCGCCCCGAACATACCGAAGACGTCATGGAAAATATGCGCCACGTCCTTCCCGGCTACACCGTCCGGCCACTCAAGGACTACCTCTCGCTGATGACCGCGACAAATATCCCGGGCCTGGAGTCCTTCATTAACGCCATGATCATGCTGGCCATCTCCATCGGCCTGTTAGTTATTTTTCTCACCATGTACACCACGGTGATCGAGCGCACCAGGGACATCGGCGTTCTAAAATCGCTTGGCGCAAATCACTGGTTTGTCATCCGGGCGCTGCTCTCCGAGTCCGCGGCACTTTGCGTGCTCGGAATTGCTGCAGGAATCGGTCTGAGCTATCTGGTGCGTGCTGGTTTTATTTGGAAGTTCCCGACACTGACCATTAACATCACTTCGGACTGGATTCTTCGCGCGGCAGGCATCGCGCTCATGGGCGCCCTATTCGGCGCAAGCTATCCCGCGTGGCTCGCCAGCCGCAAAGATGCGGTTGAAGCATTGTCGTACGACTAGGACGCAACGAACTGTACGCGAGTCGCAGCGAAAGCGTGGAGAAACAAAGAAGAAAGGAAAGGCCGCGAATCAGGCGGGATGGCTAGGCACGAATGGGAATCGCAGCTACAATACCTGAACCTGCCGAAGGGCTGATTTTCCAGGGAAAAAAGAGCGTGGAGCCGATACTCCGAACCGAAAACTTGTGGAAACTCTACCGCGCGGGCAAGGTCGATGTTCCGGCTCTGCGTGGCGTGAATTTCGAGGTGCAACCCGGCGAATCGGTCGCGGTGATGGGGCCTTCGGGCTGCGGCAAGTCTTCGCTGCTCTATGTGATCGGCGGCCTGGCCCAGGCTTCCCGCGGCAAGGTTCTGGTCGTCGGCAATGACCTTACCGAGTTGAGCGACGCCGCGCGCACCAAGTTGCGCCGCCACAAAATCGGCTTCGTTTTCCAACGTTTTAATCTGCTCCCCACTTTGACCGCTAAGGGGAACATCGCCATCGCACAGTTTATTCACGGCGACGGGTTCGATCCGCACCGCTTTGAAGTCGTGACGCAGATGCTTGGCCTCGCCGGACGTATGCATCACAAGCCCTCGGAGCTCTCCGGCGGTGAGCAGCAGCGCGTGGCCATAGCGAGGGCGATTATCAACGAACCAAAGATCCTTCTCGCCGACGAGCCCACAGGAAATCTGGATTCCAAGAATTCCGAAATCGTGCTGCAGATGCTGCGGCAACTGAATAAAGATCTGGGCCAGACCATTGTCATGATCACCCACAATCCGGAAGCCACCACCTATTTCGACCGCGTTGTTCACATGCGTGATGGCGTCATCGTCGACGGAGTGCCTGCGGACTAATATGGCAAGCCTTGGCCAAATTCTTTCCCGGACGCTCTTCTGGTCCTACGAGCGCGGCACCTGGCAGTACGACCTCGCCGTCATCCTGATTCTCGTCTTCGTGCTCCTTACTCCGCGGGACTGGTTCCACGACAAGCCACAAAGCGGCGCGCCGGTCACACCGGGACAGGTCCAATTGATTTCGAAAGAGGGAAACCGGCTGAAGTATCGTGTGGATGCTCGCATCCTGGCTCCCCCGACAAAGCTGGCGCTTCAGAACGACCTGCATACCGCACTGCAGGAGGCGCTGCCGGAGCTGCACAACGGGAATTTCTCGATCGCCAACATCGAACCGGTGCGCGATGAACAAGGCACGGTGATTGCCTACCAGGTAGAGATCCACCATTCCCCGCCGTTCTGATTTTGCAGGCCTTTCTTCCCGGGTACCCTTGCGGCTCGTCCGCGCATCTCTTTGTATATGTTACGATTCCGAGGGCTTGTATACGCTGCGCCGTCTTTATGGGATAGGGGCCACGTTTGAGAGGTCTACGTTTTCTTCTTTTCGCGCTGGTTAGTCTGTGCTACGCCGCTCTCGAGCCTCGACCGACGGCTGCGCAGACGGCTTCAAGCTGGACGCTCGATGGCGTACTGGCCATGATGGACAAGTCCGCCCAGGACTTCCATTCCCTCACCGCTGATATCGAGCACAGCAAGTACACCGCGGTAGTGAAGGACACCTCGACCGAGACCGGCCAGATTTTCGTGCGGCGCGATGAAAAAATGCGCATCGATTTCCAAAAGCCCGACCCGCGAACCATTCTCCGAAACGGCGATTCCCTTTTCGTTTTTACGCCCAAAATCAATCGCGTCGAGGAATACAACATCGGAAAGCATCGTTCCTTTGCGGACCAGTATCTGGCATTGGGATTCGGAACAAAAGGCGAGACGCTCAAAAAAAACTACGTCGTGACGTTAATTGGAGAGGAAGAGTTCGATAGCCACAAGACCGTCGTGCTGGAGTTGACCCCGAAATCCGAACAAGCGCGCAGCCAGATCTCGAGAATTCGCATGTGGATCGACGAAGCATCCTGGCTGCCGGTACAACAGAAATTCTTCGAAACCAGCACCGACGACTACTTCCTGTCCCACTACACCCACGTAATGAAGAACCTGAAGCTCAGCGATGCAAAGTTCAAGCCCGACTGGCCTAAGGGCGTGAGGGTCGAAAAGCCTCGCGGATGATTCTTAGGCCCTTGCGATCTGCGAAGTCTCCAGGCTTGCTGGTACTTACAGTTCAGTGAAAACGATCGGCTAGTTGCTCGCGGCGCGCTCCTGCGCCAGTAACTGTTCCTTTCGCGAAAGCCCCCACCGATAGCCGGCAAGCGTACCGTCCTCGCGAATCACGCGGTGGCAAGGGACCACGATGGACACGGGATTCGTTGCACACGCTCTCGCAACGGCCCGCACGGCCTTGGGCTGCCCGAGAGACCGCGCGACTTGCGAGTACGTGCGCGTCCGGCCGCGCGGAATCCGCTGCAGTTCCTGCCAAACGCGCCGTTGAAACGCCGTCGCCTGCAAGTCGAGCGGAAGTTCCATTCGTGGCTGCTTGCCTTCGATGCGTTGCACAATTTCCCGCACCCAGCGCTGGAACGAATCCGTAGCCGGCGCAATTTCCGCTCGCGGATATTCTTCGCGCAGCTCCTCAACCAGCGTGCTCCGGGTGTCACCGAGATAGACCGCCGAGACGCCGCGCTCCGTCGCGCCAACCAGAACTCTCCCCAATGGTGATTTCGCAATCGTGTATCCAATCTTCATACCTTGCCCTCCCTTTCGATAAGTGGCCGGCGTCATTCCCAGCTGTGCGTTGCTGCGCTCATAGACGCGGCTGGATGATCCGTACCCGGTTTCGTACAGCGCATCGGTAATGCTCTTGCCCGCGCGGAGCATCGCCTTGAAGCGCTTGATGCGCAGCGCTTCGGCAAGCTCACGCGGCTTGAGCCCCGTGACCTGCAGGAACGCGCGACGCAGTGTGGCCTGCGTGCTTCCCAGCGCTGCAGCCAGCGCTCCCAGCCGAACGCTCTCTTCCGAAGACTCCGCCAAGTGACCGGCGGCGCGCTGCACCAGTGCCACTGGCCCGGCGATCTCATTCGGGCGGCAACGGAGGCACGGCCGGTAGCCCTGCTCTTCCGCCTCTTCCCGCGTGTGGAAGAAAGTGACGTTGCGTCGCAGCGGTCGGCGCGCCGGGCATGAAGGACGGCAATAGATATGCGTTGAGCGCACCGCCAGTACGAAGCTCCCATCGGCCCGGGAATCGCGCGCCAGCGTGGCACGCCAGTACCGCGCGGCCGCGTGCGTCGAAATGTTCTGTACAAATTTGGTTTGTGTGTGGTTCATGTTCAACACGCTAAAAGTAGCGCAAGGGGAAAAGCAATTCTATCCGCAAACGTTCGCCAAAGTAAGAAAGGCAAGGCCACTGAAAATGCGGAACAATCAGGCTTCCCCAGCGGCTGGAACCGTAGCGACGACTGACGTCGGCGCCCGATGCGGCGCCGTAATCACCAGAATGACCGCTGTAAGGATGATCGACGCGGCAATGACGGTGCGCAGCGTTATGGGCTCGCTGGCGATGAGCCAGCCCAGGAACAGTGCCACGACAGGATTCACAAACGCATACGTTGCCACGCGCGCCGCGGTGCTCTTCTGCAGGATGTACAGGTACGCGCTAAAGCCGATGCCCGACCCGAATACGATGAGGTAGCCGAGCGCCAGCCAGGAGCGAAGTGAAATCGCGCCCAGATGCAGCCCGCGGAATTCTCCGGCAAACAGGCCGACGATCAACAAAATCACGCCGCCTGCAAAGCTTTGCATCGCCACACCCAGCATCGGGGAACTGGGCATCCCTCCATGTTTTGAATAGAGCGAACCACAGGCCCAGGCAAGTGAGGCGATCACCAGCACCGCGGCGCCTCGTGGTTCGATGCGCTCTGAGCCCCCCAGGTGCGCGGGCCCGACCAGCAGCGCCAACCCTGCAAATCCCATCAGCAACCCCATGGTCACCCTGGGAACGGGCCTTACACCGCCTGGGCGGAGCCAGTCCACAATCACCAACCAGAGGGACACCGTAGCCACCAGGAGTGCGGCGATTCCGGAGGGTACAGTCCGTTCCGCCCAGCTGACTCCTCCATTACCGACAAATAGCAGCAACGCGCCGGCAATGACGGCCGTGCGCCACTGTGCAACCGTGGGCCTGATCCCGGTTTTCTTCCGCAGGACGGGATAGAGGAGCAAACCCACGGTAAAGTGCCGCAGCCCGGCCAGAATTAGCGGTGGAAATGATTCGATCCCAATGCGAATTGCCAAATAGGTAGAGCCCCAGACGACATACACGGCAGCAAAGGCCAGCAGCACCAGAGTTGTCGTGCGCGCAGGCGCGTGCGGCGGGGGCGCGGGATTTCCCCGAGCGCGCTGCGTATCGAGTGTTGGAGTGGACATAATTTCTTTACCTGGACTGACTTCCAATGAATAGATGCAGTAGCCTCCGCTGTCGAGCACCATATTGGTAGAGTCCCTTCTAAGGGAATCCACAGAATGTAGTGGGTGGGTTTCGGTACCATTACTAAGTGTTTGAGGTTAAGACACTTCCTCCGTTTTCCACAGGTTGACGCTGACCACTTCCGGTGCCATCTTAGCGCTCCACAGCGCACAAGTGTGGACGGGGAAATTCCAGAAAGTCATTTTGGCAGTCTAGTTTGTTGAGCCATAGCCAGCGAAAGTGTAGTGCCGTCTCTGAGGGCTAGATGAGCGCGACGAAACGTGTAACTCCATTCGAATCCTGGCCAGCTAACCTCGCTGCGGAACCGCGCAAACCTACTCTGGGCCCCCAGCCCGTCGCGGATGTGCCGCGCGTCCCTGCATTGCGCATGGTGCCGCTTCCCATACCGACCCAGCCTCGCCGTTTCGTCCGGGTGCCCACACACGCCGTTGGCGTACATCCAGAGCATCGGGAATATCCTCGCGCCACTCTGAACCTGCCGTTGCGCCTTCGCTGTGCCGGGGGAGTGCCCGAGGAAGCTCCGGTCACCCTTGTCACTCGCGATATCAGCTCCACCGGGGTCTATTTTCTTTGTCCCCGCCCACTCGCGGTCGGCGCCTCGATCGAACTGGAAATCGTCCTGGTCAGCAGGCCTCTGGGACTCGGCAACGTCGTCGTCGCCACCATGGCGCATGTGTGCAGAACGGAGTCCGCCGCCATGCCCGGCTGGTTTGGCATCGCCGCCGCCTTTGATGATGTCCAGTTTGACCGCGACGACCACATTCCCTCCCGTTTTCTGAAACCCTAATACTTGCGCCTTTTCTTTTTCCATCCGAATTAAATCCCCAAACTCCTCGGCATATTCCTCACAAATCCTTCAGAATTCGGCCCTCGCAGTGTTTCTGCTACTCTGAGGGACGATGCCCGCAACGCAAAAACATACCATTGAAGGAGTTCTCTTCGACTGGGACGGCACGCTCATTGATTCCTACCACGCCGACACCTCCGCATACCTGGCAATGTTCAAAGAGATGGGCATCGCGTGGGGACTTGAAGAGCTGGAGAAAAATTACTCGCCGAATTGGTATCAGGTGTATCGCGCTGCGGGCTTACCTCGAAAGCATTGGGATGAAGCGGACCGCGCTTGGCGCGGGCACTATGCTAAGCACCGTCCGAAGCTGATCGCTGGCGCGCGCCGGGTCCTGGCGAAACTGCGTGACGGTCATCATCTCGGCCTGGTCACCAGTGGTGATCGCGATCGTGTCGCCCGCCAATTGCGCAACTTTCGTTTGACGAGACTTTTTGCGGCGCGCGTTTGCAGCGGAGATACCCTGCGCAAGAAGCCTCATCCGGAACCGCTGCGCCTGGCGTTGCGGCAGATGGCTCTGGATCCCTCTGCATGCGTATACGTCGGCGATGCCCCGCAGGACGTAGAGATGGCCCGCCGCGCCGGGGTGCGAGCGATAGGCGTGCTTGGCCCTTTCCCTACCGAAAAGGGCCTGCGCGCAGCGCGGCCGGAGTTCTTAATTGGCTCGATCGAAGAACTGCCGGATGTATTAAGAAAGTTGTCGCGCTGATGAACGGCTTTGTTGGCGGCCCTGCCTATGGTTTCGAAGAAGTTGCAGGGGTCGCAGCCGCAGCCGCCGGCGGCACGCTCGGAAGAGGTTTGAAGTCCGCCCACTTGATAACCAGTCGCACCGGGACCTCCAGCCCCTTCTGATTCAGCGTCTCATCCGAGCGCGAGTAGTTCGGGAACCAGTATTTTCCATCCACATTTTCGCGATAAGTCTCGAATAGACTGAAGGGCAGATCCGCAACCGTACGAACATCGCCCTGATCGGTAACCCATTTTCCGTACGTTTTCACGACTTCCAGGTATTTCGCATCCACCCACACGATGCCGTCGAAATACGCGTTGATGCGTTCGACCATTCTTGGCTTGGCCTGAAAGATGTAGCAATCGATTTCATCCACCTGCTCCTTGCCCAAGTATTTCAGGTTGTACTTCGCTAGCTGGTTGGAAGTCAGCGGAAACGCGGGAACACGCTGTAGTCCTGCGAGATCCTCCGTCCTGAGAAAGAGATGCTGTAGAGTGGATACCGGCTTTTCGACTACCTTCTCGAACAGCTTTCCTTCCGCATCGCGGCCCGGCTGCGTCACCATCACAAATTCTCCAGCAGGCTGCCCGTCCGGGCCGAACTCCTGGATTCGAATCGTTTTCCGGTAGGTATAGTGCGTCCTCGAAACGATGTACTCATCCTCTTTCTGGGAAAAGCGCCTGACGATTTCCACTTCGGGGAGCGACGGCGGCGCCGCCGGCTCTGCCTCAGTTCCAACACGCGTAACGTGATGCTCCGGGGGCGGAGCGAGCGGCCCCTGCGGAGCATCCTGCGCGCGTAGCAGCGCTCCCTGAAAAACGGCTAGCATGAATAGGACCAGGGTAGTGGATGAGATGTGTTTGTACCGTTGCAAATGTCTAGCCTGACTCATGGGAAATTGGATGCGCCCGATTCGTCTTTGAGCAGCCTGGCATGCGCTGCCGAAGGAAGAGTTTATCGCACTCTGAGCACGCGGTTCTAGCATGACAAACCGGATGGCCCAGCTGGGAAGAAATCTTAGCTCTCTGCTACAATTTTGACGTTTCGTGAGCGACGCCACACTAGCCAAGCGGTACTTCGTATCGGGAATGGTCCAGGGTGTAGGCTTCCGCTATTTCGCGCAAGCTGCCGCGGAGAAATTGCGCATTCACGGTTTCGTCAGAAACCTCCGCGACGGCCGCGTCGAAGTGTTCGCCATGGGTGCGCCGCAGCAGCATGCCGAATTGCGCGCCATGCTCGAACGTGGACCGCGCTTTTCGACCGTCACTGGCGTGCAAGAAGAGCTCGCGACTCCCGATCCGCAGTATGAAGCCGGATTTTTCATCAACCCCAGCGCTTGAATTGCACGAACAGACTTGAAGCAGACGACGAGGAGCGGTTCGAATGGATGATCTGAAGAAGCTGATCCGCGAAGTGCCGGATTACCCGAAGCCGGGAATTCTCTTCTACGACCTCACCACGCTCCTGAAAGACAAGCAAGGCTTTCACACTCTAATTGACCGGCTCTGCGATCACTACGCTGGCCGCACGATTGACGTGGTAGCTGGTATCGAGGCGCGCGGCTTCATTTTTGCTCCCGCTCTTGCTTACCGCCTCCACGCCGGTTTCGTCCCCGTTCGCAAACCCAAGAAGCTCCCCGCCAAAACCGCCAGCGTCTCGTACTCCCTCGAGTACGGCACAGACACCCTCGAAGTCCACGAAGACGCCATCAAGCCCGGCCAGCGCGTAATCATCTGCGACGACCTGCTCGCCACCGGCGGCACCGCTGCTGCGACCGCCAAGCTCATCCGTCAACTCGGCGGCACCGTCGAAGGCGCCGCCTTTGCCGTCGAGCTCACCTTCCTCAACGGCCGCAAAAAATTGAACGGCCTCGATGTCTTCTCCCTGATCCAATACGACAAGTGAGGCTAACCAGCTGTGGCAATGGAAATCGCAGGTGGAATGACGGCAGATCAGCGTAATGCTCTCGATAGATTCCCTGTAATCGCTGAAGAATTCTGTCATTTGATTGATGATCGGGACAAACGCAATCGTAAACCCCTGGTGCAGGAACTCGCAGTGCATCTCGCGAGGTTGTGTGAAGTGGCGATGCGCCTACCGAACGTGGTGCCAGCTACAGACGGCGTTGACCACACTCTCGAAGCAGTCGCAGCCCACACCGAAGAATGGGTAAAGCTGTCGGGTAATCTTCGAAAGATGTTTGGACCCCTCGATGGCTACCGGGAAGTTTTTGACCCGACGCAAATGGAAGAACCAGTCTCGTGCTCTCTCGCAATTGATATCGCTGAGATCTATCTTGATCTGAAGGATGCGTTGAAGCTTCCGGAGAGTAGTGCCGCCTAAATGACATTCGCTGGCAATGGCGCTTCGATTTTCACTCGCATTGGTCGAGACACGCAACGAGCGCGCTCAGAGTATTGATTCATATCTCAGATCTTGCGTGAAGATCTTCTTCTCTGCCTGAGCACTTCGAAGAGAACGACTCCGGCCGCAACGGAAACATTGAGAGACTTTACCGGACCGGTGGTCGGCAGCGAAACAACGAAGTCACACCGCTTCCGCGTCAACTCATGCAGCCCTTGGCCTTCGCTCCCGAGAACGATCCCCACCGGCGAAGTGTAATCCACCTCCGTGTAGTTCTTGTCTCCTTGTTCATCGAGGCCCACAAGCCAATACCCAGCCTCCTTCAACTCCTCCATCGTCCGCACGAGATTGGTAACCTTCGCAACCGGCAGATGGGCCAGCGCTCCCGCCGAAGCCCGTGCCACCGTATCGGTGAGCCCGGCTGCGCGCCGTTCCGGAATCACCACGCCATGCGCGCCCGCAGCCAGCGCCGTTCGAACGATCGCGCCCAGATTGTGCGGATCCTCAACTCCATCCAGCAAAACGATCAATCCCAACTGTCCGTGGCCCGCGTTGGCATTCGCCAGAATGTCTTCCAGGCTCGCCGCCGCGCGTGCTGCTGCCAGCGCCAGCACTCCCTGGTGGTCTTTCGAATTGGCCAGCCGGTCAATCTGCCCGCGATCTTCGAACCGCACCGGAACGCCTTGCTTCCGCGCCAATTGCACGATCTCCTCCACTCGCGTGTCCTGCCGCCCCTTCGCAATCGCAATGCGATCGATGGGCCGCCGCGCCTCTAGCGCCTCCTTAACCGCATGTATGCCAGTCAATTTGTCCATTCACCGCTTGCCTTTCGATTCCGTCTCCGCCCCGTCATCACCGAAAGGCCAGCGACCCTCTTTGACTAATAAGCGTCTCAGATCTCTAAAGAGCGTTCTGTGGTACCGCTCGCTTCCGGGTCTGCCAACAACTGTCCTGTGAAAATTCTTCGTTCCAGTGATGTGAATATGAATGGGCCATGTTTTCTTACGCCGATTTGCCCATATTCCAAGGGCCAGAACGAGGGCTCGGTGATTGCCTTTTTCAAATACTCTCACATCGCCCGGCTTCATTTTTCACCTCCCGCTTATATCAGTCCAATTGAGCGCAAAATTCGAGGACGCGCTCGCGAGCAGATTTTACAGCAACTGTGAAGTGTAGCGCCGCCGCCTCATCCAGCAACAAGATCACCCGGTCAAGTTCCCCTTCTCCCGCCCGCCCTGCCAGCGCCAGCCGGATCGGATGAAACAATTCCCGCCCGCGCAATTCCAACCCCTCCTTCAAAGCCGTGACAATCTCTTTGAATCTTTCCGACGTCAGCGCCGCTCCCTCCAGAAGCATCAGTGCCACTTCTCGCAATACGCCCCTCGCCGCATAACGCGAAAGCACCACATGGCTCTCCACTCTGGAAATGATTTCGCGAGCATCGTAGTGAAAAACCAGTTCAAGCAGTTCCGTCAGCGCAGTACGGTCGGCGGCGTGCCCTCCGAGCATCAAAGCCGCACGTTCGCACCAAGCCTGTTGTTCCACCGAAGGCTCTGCAGTAAGCCAGCCGCGTTCGCGAAGAATTGCGAGAACATCCTTCGCGGTGAACGGATTCGTGTTGGCGGGAACTGGAACGCCAGAAGAATCGGCAGGAAGCATCACAAGGATTGTAGCGTAGGGGCGCCGCATGCTGCGTCCCTTCAAGCACATGTTGAAAAATTTAGCGGGATGTAAGTGTAGCAACCACATGCGCCGCGATGGCTTCCCCCCGCCCGATCGCATCAACGCCTTCATTGGTCTTCGCTTTAAGATGAATCTTTTCCGCCTCCACGCTCAACGCCTTCGCCAGCGCCTCGCGCATCTTCGGAAAATGCGGCCCCAGCTTCGGCTTTTCCGTGATCACCACCGCATCCACATGCACGATCACGAACTGCTTCTCATCCAGCAGCCTTTTCGCATACTCCAGAAAGAGCATGCTGTTCGCGCCCTTCCACTTCGGATCTGTATCCGGAAAATGGGTCCCAATATCCCCAAGCCCCGCCGCCCCAAGCAACGCATCGCAAAGCGCATGCGCCAGCACATCCCCATCCGAATGCCCCACCGGTCCCTTATCGAACGGCAACTCGATCCCTCCAACGATAAGTTTCCGTCCCTCCGCCAGCCGGTGCAGGTCATACCCGATTCCGCAGCGCGTGCTCATGCCTTCTTGCGCTCGCGTTCCACGTAGAACCGCGCCAATTCCATATCCGCCGGCTTGGTAATCTTCATATTCCGCTCCGAACCCAGTACCACGTGCACATCGTGCCCCATGCGCTCCACCAGCCCCGCTTCATCCGACGCATTCACCCCATCGGCCTCAGCTCGCGCAAACGCCTCCTTCAGAAGTTTCGTTGCAAACGCCTGCGGCGTCTGCGCCAACACAACGCGCTCGCGCGGCACCGTCCCCGTAATCAACGCCACATCCTCCGGCAAACTCGCCCGCTTCACTTCCTTCACCGTATCCATGGCCGGTATTCCCAGAATCGCTGCCTCGCACCGCCGCGCTTCCTCGATCACTCGCGTAATCTGCTCCGCCGTCACGAAAGGCCGCACCGCGTCGTGCACCAGCACGATTTCCGTTTCATTCGCGACTTCGCGCAGCGCCGCCGCCACCGAAGCCTGCCTCGAATCGCCACCTTTCACCACGCGCACCGACTGCTTGAATTTTTCCTTCTTGATCCACCCGTCCAGCCGTGCCACCTCATCCGCCCGCGTTGCCACAATGATGTCCGTAACCTGCGGGCAAGCTGCAATCCGCCGCAGGCTGAGAATGACAATCGGCGTCCCGTCCAGTTCTAGAAACTGCTTGGGCGTTTCCGCGCCCATGCGCGTTCCCATACCGGCTGCGGGAAGAATGGCAGCGATTCGGCTCATGTTTGGAGCGATTCCGCCCGGTCACTTCAAGGCAGGGATTCGCAAACTCCAGAGTGTACCTCAGGCAAGGGTATGGGATGAAATATGGATTGAAATTAGTTCCCCCCCGGCGGGATCAACTAGTTAGCGCGCATCGGGTTCCGGAAACACCGGACGAGTTTGACTGTCCAGCGTGCTCTGCTCGGGAACTCGCGCGGACGTTTCCACACGGTTCGTGGGATCGGATCGCACGCCGCCATTGCCGTCTCCCCGGCCCGCCGCGGCAGCTTGCCGCAGCGGAGCGGCCGCCTGTTCCACTCGTTCTTCCAGCCGGCCAAAAATCATCTTCCCTGCCGTCGTCTGATGAACGGAAGTCACAATCACGTCCACACTCCTGTTGATCATCCGCCGCGCGCCGTCCACCACCACCATCGTGCCGTCATCCAGATACGCCACGCCTTGATTCGGTTCCTTCCCCTCACGAAGAATCAAAACGCGCATCGACTCACCCGGCAGCACCGCCGGCTTCAACGCATGCGCCAGTTGGTTAACGTTCAGCACGGAAAATCCTTGCACCGTGGCCACTTTGTTCAAATTAAAATCGTTGGTCACAATCTTTGCGCCCATGCGTCGCGCCAGCTCCACTAACTTATGATCCACGTCCCCGGCCTGCGGAAAATCCTCCTCCAAAATCCGCACCTCCACGTGCGGCATCTTCTGAATTCTTTGCAGCACCTCAAGCCCGCGCCGTCCGCGTTGCCGTTTCAATGGGTCCGAAGAATCTGCCACCATCTGCAATTCGTGCAGCACGAATTGCGGCACGCCGAGAACACCTTCCATGAATTGAGCGTCGCAGATATCCGCAATCCGGCCATCGATCAATACGCTGGTATCCAGCAATTTCACGGACTCCGTCGGAGCGGTCTTCTTTCCGAAGAAACCATCCAACGCATCAACCTGCAGCTCCCCGCCTCGTCCTGAGCCCAGCACGAGCCCAAGATAACCAAATGCGAAGAGTGCCGCAAATTCAAGGAAGGACTTGGTAGGTTCAGGCTCATCCGTGCGCGAGATCACCAGCGTCACAAGCAGCGCGGCGAATACGCCAACCACCGCGCCAAACGCTCCGCCTACCAACCCGCCCAGCGCCGCCCGCCGCAGCCGCAACTCCGCCAGCAGGACTACCAGCGCAATCAGAAATCCCACGCTGGCAGCTTGCAATCCACGCAGGCCGAACGGCCCCGACGTGTAACTCACTGCTCCCGTGCACGCCACCAGAAACGCGCGCACCACCCAGAAATCCCATCCACCGCGTGATGTCCACGCAGCATGTAGCGCTTTCCCCTCATTTTCACGCTGTGGCAAAGCTCGAGATTCCGGAGAATTCAAACGCTGCTGCACTTGAGGACTGTTCCGGCTCATACGACCTCACAGTTTCGATCTTTCACTGCAAAATCAGTACAGCCAGCCCGCAGGAGCGGAGAGGACCGGAAAGGGCCGATGCGGGATGTGGAACGCCGGTTCGCGTTACCGTCGTCTATATACTCTCTCAATAGTGTGGCGTCAAGCAGCTGTCAAATTCGGAGAAACGGAGATGCTGATGCAGTGGATGGAATTTTCCAATTATCGGACGTACAGCCGCGGGACGCGTTGGCTCACGGCGCACAACAAATCCGAAGTGACTGTCCCGACACCGCGCGCCACCCGATTCGCAGGCAAAATTTCCCTGCCGTCCGTGCCGTAAATTGTCGCCACCTCGCCGATTGCAGCGCCTTCCACGTCCGTCACATCAATCATCGTCACGTCCATCGAGACGATCCCGACGATCGGCACAAATTTCCCGCGCAGCAGCACCTGTCCGCGATTTCCCAGCGAGCGGTGAATTCCATCTCCGTAGCCCGCCGCCAGCACGCCGATCCGTGACGGGCGCTTGGCCACAAACGTCGCGTTATACCCGACTCCGGCGCCCGTAGAGACGCTGCGCAAACTGATGATCCGCGAACGAAGGCTCATCACCGGCTTCAGCGGCAACCGCCGTTCCGCTTCCTCTCGCTTTTCCATGGGATCGTAGCCTGGATGATAACCATACAGAATCACGCCTGGCCGCACCATGTCCGCCCACGTTTCTGGTCGCGTCACGATCGCGGCGCTGTTCGCCAGATGCACGATGCCCGGATCAATTCCCAGCGCGCGCAGGCGCTCGAGTGCCGCGTAAAAACGCTCTTCCTGTTCGCGTGTTTGCTGCCCCACCGCCGTATCCGTAAAAACTTCCGACGAAGCAAAGTGCGAAAAAATCCCGGTAAGCTGCAAATGCTTGCACTTCCCCAATTGCCGCGCAAAACACTCCACATCGCCGCTGGAAATGCCCAGCCGGTTCATCCCCGTATCGATCTTCAAGTGGAACGGCACGGGCTTCTTGCCGCCGCGCCGCCCCGCCGCCCGGTTCAGTGACTCCAATTGTTCGCAGCGATGGATCACCGCTGTCAGGTCGTGCTCCACCAGCCGCGACTCTTCGCCAGGCACAAAACTCGTAAGCACCAGAATCGGTTTCCGCACGCCGTTTTGGCGAACGGCAATGCCCTCGTCCGTGCAAGTAACCCCAAACCAGTCCGACCCGGCCTTCTCCAGTGCCTTCGCCACTTGCGGCCCGCCATGTCCGTAGCCATTGCCTTTGACGATCGAGAGAATCTTGCGCGGGGTTTTACGCTTTTCCTGCGCCGGATTGACGTACTTCCGAATCGCTTCCAGATTGTCTGCCAGCGCGCCAAGCGAAACTTCCGCCCATACCGGACGTCGCACTTCTTTGCGGGGACTCTTCTGTGTGCCAGTCATGTGCCTTCCGAAAAATTTAGTTTACGACATCCCGCCGCCGCTATCCGCCGGCCAAATTGCCTGCCGCGTGAATGACAACACCCTCCGATGCTGCAAACCAAAGGCCGTTCTCATCCTCAATTAAGGGAACATTTTATACAAGGCAGGACGCAGCGAAACTCTTCTCGCTATTCTTGCTTGACAAACTGCTCTTTGTCTTGTACTCTATGCGTTAATTACATCTGTAGTTAATTCCGTCGCCCGTTCCAGCGTCCATTCTCCCCCCGCCGCAAACAAACAGAACAGTTGCACAATTTTAGTGCAATGCAATCTCTTTAGAATCAACACTTACTGAGGGTTGTAGAAGGGTGGATTCTAAACAACTTAAAAGGCGCTTATGTACTTGACACAGATTAGAGTTTAGCGTAAGATTCCACCCATGAAGTCACGCGATATCAAAGGCTACGAAGTCACGGTTGGTGCAGTCTTGGGGCTGCTGTTCCTGATCGTTCTATGGAGCTTTCGCGCAAAAGAGATTATTGGGTGGTTCCGATGAAACTCATAGACGTAACCCGTCAATTCAATACCGAAGATAAGTGCCTCGACTACATTGAGAAAATGCGCTGGCCGAATGGCGAGCTAGGCTGCGTCCATTGCGGCGAAGTAGGTCGCGTGTCCAAGATTACCCGCGAGGCTGGTAAGAACAAGCGCACCCGGATTTACCAGTGCTTGGCCTGTGGGAAGCAATTCAGCGCGACTAGCGGCACGATCTTCAATGATACGCACCTGCCCCTCACCAAATGGTTTATGGCTCTGGCGCTGATTTGCGAAGCCAAGAAGGGCATCTCTGCGAAACAGATCGAGCGGCATCTGGGGGTGAATTACCGTACTGCTTGGCATCTGTGCCACAGAATCAGAGCGGCCATGCAAGACGGCGGGTTGCTCACGGGCGAAGTAGAGGCCGATGAAACTTACCTCGGAGCACGCAAGCCCCGCAAGGGCCGTCCCTACGTCAAGAAAGACAAGAAAGACGTGGTTTTGGGCCTGATCGAGCGGGGCGGCAAACTACGCCTGGTTCCGGTGAAAGATGCCAAAATGGAGATACTCGGCCCCGCGCTCGAAGAGCACATTAGTCCCGAAGCGCACACGATCTACACCGATGAGTCCGCTGCCTATGCGATCTATCTCCAGCGGCACTTCGATGCCGAGCACAAGACCATCAATCACAGCCGGACCTACAGTATGGGTGACACGCACACGAATACGATTGAGAACGCCTTCAGCTTGCTCAAGCGCGGCGTCTACGGCACCTTCCACAAGGTTTCGATAAAGCACCTGGGCCGCTATTGCAATGAGTTTTCCTATCGATTCAATCGCCGCGGGGAGCAATTGCAGATGTTCGATGCCACGCTCAAGAGCATCCTGAACGAAAGAGCCCTGCCTTACAAGAAGCTCACGGCTTCGCTAGTATCGGAGTCTTA
>WNFA01004906.1_pt1 | contig 25142 bp, 17 predicted proteins | sample 5400481 | NCBI WGS metagenome assembly WNFA01 (sample SAMN13153340, study PRJNA577476) | soil metagenome | isolation source: 120 cm saprolite under Douglas fir tree site 2 hole 1 replicate 2 | place: USA:California | collected 2015-04-18 | reverse complement strand
AGCAGCGACCTATGAGGCTCGCATCAACGCGGCCCGCCAGCGCGCATTCGACGCCAGGTATGATGCGCTGATCGTCTACGCAGACCGCGAACACTTCGCCAATATGGCATACCTCACAGGATTCGACCCGCGTTTTGAAGAAGCGTTGTTGATCCTTGTACCAGACCGTATGCCAACGCTGCTGGTCGGGAACGAAGACATGGCGTATACTGCCATCAGCCCCTTAGCGTTGCAAACCGTGCTGTTCCAGACATTCAGTTTGCTTAGTCAGCCACGTTCGTCGAGCGCCCCACTGGCAACGATCTTACGCGATGCTGGCATAGGGGCAGCGGGCAGCAAACGGATCGGGCTCGCAGGCTGGAAATATTTTGTCCCTATCGAAACGCCAGTACCGGATCAGTGGCTGGAAGTTCCGGCGTATCTGGTTGATACGCTTCGTAGCATGGGCTGCGAGGTATATAACGCCGGTCAAATCTTTATGGAGCCAGAGCATGGGCTGCGCGTGGTCAACGATGTCGATCAACTGGCCTATTTTGAATTTGCGGCCACGCATGGTTCGCAAGGCCTGCGCAACGTACTCTTCAACATACGTCCCGGAATGACCGAGTTCGATGCGTTCAAGCTGCTGGCTCCGATTGGTCTGCCATTGTGCTATCATCCCGTCCTGTTCAGCGGTGAGCGTACGGCGCTGGGACTGGCCAGCGCGTCCAGCCGCGTGTTGAAAACAGGTGACCCGGTATTCGCGGCGCTGGGATACTGGGGCAGCAATAACGCGCGCGCGGGTTTCCTGGTCGCAGGAGCGGAGATGCTTCCTGCCGGTATCCGCGACTATGTTGACAAACTGGTTGCTCCCTATTTCCGCGCTGTTGTGGAATGGTACGAGCATGTTGGGATTGGCGTAACGGGGGGTGAATTGTTCGATATCATTGACCGGCACCTGGGCGATCCGTTCTTCGGCGTTAGCCTGAATCCTGGTCACTTGATCCACCTGGATGAATGGGTCAGTTCGCCCATCTATCGTGGCTCAACTCAACAACTGCGTTCGGGAATGGCGCTGCAAGTTGATATCATCCCGGCGACAAATACCTCCTATCATACTACCAACATTGAAGATGGTATTGCGCTGGCTGACGAGGAGTTGCGCCAGCTATTCGAGCAGAAGTACCCGGATGCCTGGAGACGTATCCAGCAGCGCCGCGCCTTCATGCGGGATGTTCTGGGTATCCAGCTCAAGCCAGAAGTATTGCCATTCTCAAACATCCCGGCCTATCTGCCCCCCTTCTGGCTTTCACCGCGACAGGTGATGCGCTGTAGGTAGCTTGCGTTTAACCGACCAGGCCAACGAGGAAAGTGCAATCTGACAAAAGGGGTTACCATCCCTATCTGCTTACTGTTCGCCGGATGGAATTTCTGCTGATCAGGCAGTGCTGGTTCACACAGATCCACGTTTTTCGATAAGCTTCTGGTAGGTTAGGGCAGCAGGGGTTGGTACGCGCTTGAGTGCCGGGTCGGTGTCCAGTTCAATGTGATAGAGGCCAAAGTCACTGCCTGGGCCGAATTTCAGGCCCCACTCACGGTTGGAGGTGATACTCCAGCAGATGTATGCCACTACCTTGACGCCCTCATGAGAGGCCCGCTGGACCTGGCGAGCATGCTGGCTGATATAACTCGCACGAGCCACGCCATCGGCCTTATCCACACAGCCGTTCTCGATGATGAGAATCTCCTTATCCGGGAACAGTTTAGCGTAGTACTTGAGCGTCCTGTAAAGTACCGCTGGCCAGACCGGTGCCTTGTCGAAGTTGCCGGACGCTGCGTCAATCAGTTGTTGGATGCGGTGAAGTTGCAGTGTACTGATTCCCCAGTAGTAGTCGAAACCGACGAAATCCTGCTGGTCAACGCACTGCGATGGGCAGAGAAACGTCGGCAGTTTTCCAGCCATGCCCAGGTGCCACCAGTTGCTGGCAAGGGCAGTTGAAAGGATGCTATACAGTTTGAGCACAGGGTCCAAGAGGCGCAAGACCGAGCGTACCAGCGGCAAACGTTGCTGTGTCCGGGCTGGACGAAATACGACCTTGTTCGGGTCACCGCAGATCTCCTGTGCCAGAGCCCGCACCAGGTCGATCTCCAGCCCACTCAGTTCGCCTGTCTTGGGATCGCGATAGCCAAATCCTGGCACATCCTCCTTCACGGCAACGATGAGGTAGCCCCGTGCCTTGATGCGCTCCAGCACGGTCTTTCGTTTTGTCGCCTGGCCGGCACCCTCTTCAGTGCTTTGCGTCGCTTTCATCCCACTGATGTCGGCGAGCGTTGCTCGTGTGCCCAGTTGGGGTAATGGCGGGACAGGCTGGCCGGGGAAGTGACGTGCAAAGCTGGATGCCCAGGCACCCGAGTGTTTGAAACGGCGCACTGCGCTGTCGACGGCCTCCAACAGATCGGGGTTCCCTTTTGCTACAGCGGCAGCGTAAGGCTCAGGCTCGGTGCTGAGTTGCTTGTCAAGCAGCCGGTAACGACCTGGATGCTGCTGTATGAGTCCCAATAAGATCGTATCATCGGCCAGGATCGCCGCAACTCTTCCTTGATCCAGTTCTTGCAGTGCCTCAGCGTAGGTGCCCACAACGCGGGCGTTTGCCTCAGGCAGGAGGGTAACGATGGCATCTTCTGAGGTAGAAGTCTTGACGACCGCGACGGCTTTCCTGCTCAGGTCTTGCGGTTCTTTTGTGGGACTCTCGGCCTGTACGAGCAGCCTCTGGAAGGCGACATAATAGGCTTCGGAAAAATCAACTTGCTCAGCTCGCTCGAGTGTCACTGTCAAGGTAGCGACGACCACGTCGACCTGACCGTACTCAAGCAGTCCGCGCTCGGTGAAACGCTGCCCCTGGCGCAGCCAGTCTTGCGGCGTACGCAGCCTGGTGATATTGCGATCAATCAGCCCCTGGAGCCAGGTTGGCAGACCCAGTACCATCGGGTTGACGCCGACCAACGCCCCGGCATTACCGCGCTTAATCACACTGCGAGCGGCAGTGTGCGCAAGGAAGAGGTTCCGCATGAGTTTACCGACGGCATCCATCTGGTCGGTGAGTGTTGCATTTCCGGGCAGGCCTGGCGGTGTGAAGTAAGCCTGTTGCCACCATGGCTTAATATAGCCGTAGATGAGCTGGGATGGTTCGTTGAAGGTGATCCAGTAGCGCACCTGTTGTCCAAGCCGACTGACAACCTGGGCGACATAGTTGGCGAAGATGGCCGGAAAGTCATCGCCGATCAGTCCACCACGTTCCTCCACGTGTACTGGCCAGGTAAAGTGATGCAGCGTCATGACCGGTTCCATCCCTGCCGCGTGTATTGTCTCGATCAGGTGCTGGTAATGAGCAAAAGCATCGTCGTTGAACTTTCCAGGTTCGGGTTCGAGCCGAGACCAGGCGAGTGAGAAACGGAACAGCTTACATCCCAATGCCTTCGCCAGTTGTATATCCTCGGAGTAGCGATTCCAGAAATCAGTGGCCTGTCCTCGTCTTGTCAAGTTACGACGCTGTTCCCAGAGGTCGCGGATATCCTGGTAGTGCGGATCGTATGCTTCACACTGGTGATCCGCTGTGGCGACGCCAAACATAAAAGACTCAGGGAGAGGCGGGAAGGGTTGCGGTAAGCCTTGCATGATGGAGTCTCCTTTTATTCATTCATTCTGGTCTGTACAACACTACGAGTCGGTTGGAGCTACGTTTCGTTCCGGTGCTTGCCTGCGTATCTTTTGTGACTGTTGCTCGCGCTGGATGGTCGAATGTAACAGTTTGTCTTTACCACGTGCAATGGCCACAATCGGTGTAGTCATGCTTCATCTCCTGTAGCAAAGCTTACATTTGCAGCATCTTACTGCCTGCAATCTACGCTTCACACTCTGTCGGGAGAGGTTCTCAAATGATAGACGCATGGACAGTATGTTTTTTCATACGAAGTTAGAGATCTGTTTTTTGTAATTTGGTGGAAGCAGAGGCAGCCAGAGCGCTTGAGATGGCAGCACTGATGCGCTTGAGATGAGGAAGGAGTGTTGGAATGCGTCTGCTATCCAGGCGACTACCCGGTCCTGAAATACTCAGCGCCGCTATGACCTTGCCCCTTGGGTCGTACACTGGTGCCGCAATGCAGCGTACTCCCTCTTCCTGCTCTCCGTTGTCAATCGCATAGCCCTGTTGGCGAATCATTTCTAACTCTTGCTTGAGTTGACCAGGATCGGTAATCGTTGTGTCTGTAAATCCTGGCAACCCCGTCTCTGCAATGATCGAAGCGATCACGCTATCGGGCTGATATGCCAGTAGCACCTTACCACATCCGGTACAATGCAAGTAGACTCGGTTGCCAAGCTCGGTGAACATCCGTACCATACGCCTAGGTTGAACCTGAGCCACATACACGGCCCGATCTCCTTCCATCACTGCCAGGTTCGCTGTTTCACCACTGATCTCTACAAGATCGCGTAGCAGCGGGGTACCAATCTCAGCCCAATCTGGCGTCTGCAGACTGATGCCAGCCAGCCGACGAAATGCCGGACCAAGCGTATAGCGACGAGTACGACCATCGCGCACCACGTAGTTGCGCGCTACAAGCGTCATCAAAAGCCGATGAATAGTGCCGACAGGTTGACCAGTAGCATTACTCAGCTCGCTGATACCCATCCAGCCTGAAGATCGAGCAAGGTATTCAAGCAGATCAAGAGTACGTTCAACAGACTGAACTCCACCCAGTGATATACTATCCTGCTTCTGACCATATATTTTTTGCATAGCCTATTTTTTCCTTTGGAAGAGCAGAGACATCGCATCAGACAGCAGCGCTCAGTTCTCCCTACTCCCGCCGTGCGGTAGCCTGGGCAGAAGTAGGGGTTGACCACTGCTGGCTGATCGATCCCCAGGACTAGTCAGTCACCGGGATTGCTTCTACAATGTGGTGGTGAGTGGGCACCGGGCCACCCTCCGATAGTGCTTCGAACTCGATAATGTTGTTTATCGCGGTGCCCATCGCGGCGTTCGTCTGCCGCTCCACAATGACCTCAACCAATACAGGGACACGCCGCTCCTCACTGACCCGGACGGCCCACTCCAGGGCAGGCTTGATCTCCTCGGGCCGGGTGACGCGGCGGCCCGTGGCACCCATAGCTTCCATGACCGCCACGTGATCCATGCCGTAGGTTTCGCTGCTTGGCCCGTCGTAGGCGAGATCCACCCCGAAGTCCATCTCGTACGGCAGTTCGGACTGCCGAATCAGGCCCATGTAGCCGTTGTTCACCATGACGAGCACGTAGGGCACCTTATACTGGACGGCAACTGCAACCTCCTCCATCAAGAACTCGAAGGAGTAGTCTCCCACCACGCCCACCACCAGCTTATCGGGACAGCCCAGCTTCACGCCAATGCACGCTGGCACCTCCCATCCGAGTGGGCCCGCCTGCCCACAGCAGAAGTAATGGCGAGGCTCGTAGGTGCGCTGGAATTGCCCACTCCAGATCTGGTAGAGGCCGATGGCGGTGACGACCAGGGTGTCCCGGCCGAAGACCTCGTTCATCTCCTGGTACACCCGTTGTGGCTTGATCGGCGTAATATCGAAGTCTGTCTTGCGCCAAAGGGTGTAGCGCAGGTGCCGCACCCGTTCCACCCAGGCGTTGGGCTGGCGTGCAGGGGTGAACTCTCGTGCCACCTGCCCAAGCGCTTGGAGCGCCAGCCTGGCGTCCGAGACGATTCCCAGGTCTGGTGGGAAGACCCGCCCAATCTGGAAAGGCGAGATATCGATATGGATAAACTTGCGGTTGCCGCGGTAGACCTCCAGATTGCCGGTGTGCCGGTCGGCAAAGCGCGCCCCGATCGCCACGATCAGGTCGCTCTCCAGGAAGAGCTGGTTGGCGTAGCGCTGGTTGGTTTGAATGCCGACCATACCCGCGTACAGCAGATGGTCTTCGGGGATGGCCCCCTTGCCCATCAGCGTAGGCGTCACCGGAATCTGCAAATGCTCGGCAAGCGCCATGAGTTCGTCTGAGGCGTCGGCGATGATAACCCCCCCGCCTGGTATCAGCATTGGCCGCTCGGCATCCAGGATCATCTCGATCGTCCGGCGAATGGCTTTCATGTTTGGCCCCGGCTTCTCCACCGGCAGCGAACTATCCAGGTCGGGATCATACTCCAGATCTAGCCCTTTCTGGACATTCAGAGGCAAGTCAATCAGCACAGGGCCGGGGCGCCCTGACCGCGCAATGCGGAAGGCTTCGCGGAAGACCCAGGGTAACTGCGCTGGCTCCTTCACCTGCACACTCCACTTGGTGACAGGACGGGCAATCTCTGCGATTTCCACGGCCTGGAACGCCTCTCGATGCAGGACAAGTGTCGGTGCCTGGCCAGTGATACAGATGATGGGAATGGAGTCGGCCAGGCAGGTATAGAGGCCGGTGATCATATTCGTCCCTGCCGGGCCCGACGTCCCAATGCTGATCCCGACCTTGCCGGTCGCACGTGCATAACCGTCCGCCGCGTGTGTGCCTCCCTCCTCATGCCGAACCGAGATATTTTTGATACGTTCTGACTTGCTCAGGGACCTGTAGAGCGGCAAGATAGCTGCCCCAGGCACACCGAAGACATATTCGACTCCCTCATCCTCGAGGATCTTGACCACTACATCCATCGGATTCATTTTTGGCATGTCGTATTCCTCCTTTTAAGTGGCAGAGGCCTGCCCGCTACTTAGGCTCTCCGATCCGGTACTGCGCCCAGTCCTCGATCAGGGTGAGGAGAGCTGAATGATCCTGATCGCCCTGCCCGCGCAGTTTCAATGCCTGGAGCATCTGGTCAACGATAGCCGTCACCGGCAACGGGACGCCGTACTCGCGGCCTGCTGCGAGCGCGATTCCCAAATCTTTATGATGCAGCGCGATTTTGAATCCTGGCTTGAAATCGTGCTTCAAGAAATTGGGACCACGCACTTCCATAACGCGGTTTGCCGCCAGGCCACCCGAGAGGACCTGCAGGATGACCGCGGGATCCACGCCAGCCTTGGAACCAAGCACCAGAGCTTCACTTACCGCCTCAATAGTTAATGCCACCACAATCTGGTTGCACGTCTTGACGACCTGCCCCGCGCCAGTACCCCCCACATGCACGATAGTCTTGCCCAGTACTTCGAAGAGCGGCCTGGCCCGCTCGAAGTCCTCGGCGCTGCCCCCCACCATAATGGAAAGCGTGCCCTGCTGAGCGCCAACATCACCCCCACTGACAGGCGCATCCAGCATCCTCACCCCACGTGCTTGCGCCGCCTGGGCCACCTCCTGGGTGACAACCGGGGAGATCGTGCTCATATCAATCACAAGTGTGCCCGCTTTGGCACCCGCCAACACCCCGTCATCGCCGGTCACCACGGCCTGGACCTGGGGCGAGTCAGGCAACATGGTGATGACAATTTCACTCTGCTCGGCTACGGCCTTTGGGCTGCCCGCAGTCGTGGCACCCTCGGCTGTTAGCTCAGCCACAGGTGCCGTGCTGCGATTATAAACTACTAACTTGTAGCCTGCCTTCATCAGATTACGAGCCATGGGTTTGCCCATGATCCCTAAGCCAATGAAACCGATGGTAGTTGACATCGTCCTACTCCATTTTCCATTATTGTGACTTCATTTTCCTTATATTGGAATATGCCATAGATTCATCCAATTGTCAAGCCCTCTACCTTAGACATTTGGAGATAATGCCTGTCACCCTGAGCCCTTCCCCTTCGCTGCGCTCAGGGCTTCGGCTCACTCGCTCAAGGGTAAACTCCGCGAAGGGTCTGGCTCGACGGACGCAGAGATCCTTCGCTGCGCTCAGGATGACAGGCAGGACACCTCTCAAGCCCGCTCACGGGAAGTCTTATCTCCAAATGTCTGCCCTCTGCTGCTGAATTCTGAACCTCTTCGTGAGACTTCATGAGAACAGGGTAAGACCAAGAAAACAGCGATGATGACTTCCATACTCTTCTGAATGGGCCAGTACAGTACGTTTCTGATGGTTCAAGGGATTTTTCGAAATGTGGCAGTTTGGTCTTGACAATTCCAAAAGGACCAGGTATACTTTTCTCAAAATGGAAATGTATTTTCCGGTAGATAGAAAATAAGTTGGTGAGTTAACCACACTCTTGGGGTGCCAGGAGTGCCAGTTCCATTATTTGGTACGTTTTGTCAGCTCTACGTTTTGTTAGCCAAGGAGGGCAATATGAATGCCGAGGACAACTACAATTATGTCATCAGTTATGGCAAAGTACACGTGCCTGTCTACCGACTATACGCACGTCCACTCACCGGCGTGACTCCAGTCCCTGAGTCGTCATTTACTGGCAGAGAGAACATTCTCTTTGCTGCGGAGATCGACGTCGAGGTCTTTGGAGAGAATTTTCTTCCATCGTACACCAAGGGTGATAATTCCATGGTCGTAGCGACCGACACCATGAAGAACTTTATCCTCCGACAGGCACTCGCGTTCGGGGGATCGACACTCGAGGGGTTTCTTGAACAGCTCGGTCATCAATTTCTGGCAACCTATCCCGAGATGGAACGCTTGCAAATGACTGGAAGGGAACTTCCCTTTACGCCAGCCCAGGTTCCACAGGGTGGTCAAGAAGGCGCAGGCAAGCTGACGTCCCTACCAACCCAGGTTAGTAGGGACGTCAGCTTGCCTGCGTCCTTTGGTAGCAGCAATGTGTTGTTCAGTCGGTCACACGATGACTATGCCACAGCAACTATGGACTTTGCATCTGATGGTGGAACCACCAGGATCACTGCACATCGCTGTAGTCGCGTGGGAATGCAATTATTCAAGGTCACCGGTAGCGCATTTACCCATTTCGTCCGCGATGCTTACACCACCTTACCTGAACGGGGAGACCGCCCCTTGTTTATTTACCTTGATGTCCACTGGAAGTATACCGATGTTGCAGATATGCAGACACGCTATATTCCCAGCGAGCAGGTCCGCGATGTGGCGCAGACCGTCTTCCATGAATTTGTCAGCGAGTCGATTCAACACCTGGTTCATGAGATGGGGCTACGACTGCTGGAACGCTTCCCGCAGATGGCGGAGGTATCCTTTAAGGGGAACAATCTCACACGGGACCCAGTGGGCGCGTCCGAGACCGACCCGAAACAGAAGGTGTATAGCGATCCATTTCCAGCGTATGGTCTGATCAAACTCACGATGTCGCGAAAGACCGAAGCAAGCGGGAGAAAGTAAGATGAGGACCTCCGAAAGGAAGTAACTATGTGGCAGACCTATTTTCAGCCAACCAGCGTCGAGGAAGCGCTGGATCTGCTTGAGCAGTACGCGGGAAAGGCTCGCATCGTTGCAGGCGGCACTGATGTCCTTGTCGAATTGCAGCGCGGCGTACGTCCCACGACCACGCTGATCGACATTACGGCTCTGCGCGACCTCAACTACATACGTGAGGAGAACGGCTTCATCCTTTTAGGTGCCCTCACCACCCATAACGACGTGATCGCATCTTCAGCCTGTGTGCAGCGTGCCCTGCCACTAGCCCAAGCCTGCTGGGAGGTCGGTGCGCCGCAGATTCGCAACCGCGCGACTATTGTCGGTAACCTGGTCACCGCTTCACCAGCCAATGACACGATTACCGCTCTGACGGCACTGGGCGCGGAACTCGTGCTGATCCGTCGCGGGGGCGAGCGTGTCGTGGCGCTGGATGATTTCTACCCGGGCTTCCGGCGCACGGTCCTCCAACCTGACGAGTTGATCCGCGAGATTCGCATCCCTGTGATGCAGACCAACCAGCGGGGCCTGTTCTTGAGGCTCGGATTGCGGCGAGCGCAGGCGATCTCGGTGATCGACTTCGCTATCGTCTTGACGTTTGACGATGCGGTGGTCACTGATGCGCGGATCACGCTGGGCTCCCTGGCCCCAACCATTGTGCATGCCCGTACCGTCGAGGCGTATCTTCGGGGCAAGCGGCTCGACGAAGCGGTGTGCCGCGAGGCGGGGCAGCTGGCTGTGAACGATGCCTCGCCCATCGGTGACGTGCGCGGCTCAGCCACCTATCGGCAGGCAACCCTGGCAACCCTCGTCACCCAGGCGCTGCAGCGGATCGCGGAAGGCAAACAGGCCGAGGGATGGATGGCGCAACCGGTGCTGCTGGACGCGACCCACACGATAAAAAAGGAATCACCCACGATAAATCGGGGTGCTACAGTAGGAACCCTGCCTGGGGGGCAGGTATCCCAATTTAGCGCGGGACCTCTGCCCAGCCCATTTGAAGGAGTTATCGACACCGTCATCAATGGCAAGCCCTACCTGATTGCTCACGCACAGCAGAAGACGCTGCTGAATATGCTGCGTGAAGACGCCGGGCTGACTGGCACGAAGGAAGGCTGTGCCGAGGGCGAGTGCGGGGCCTGCACCGTCTGGTTGAATGGCCAGGCTGTCATGTCTTGCCTGGTCCCGGCAGCCCAGGCCCATAACGGCAGGATTACCACGATCGAAGGCCTGGCGGCTGAAGGGGAGTCAGAAGGAGCGGCGTATGGAGGTGAGCTGCATCCGCTCCAGCAAGCCTTTATCGACTGCGGAGCGGTGCAGTGCGGCTTTTGTATCCCCGGCATGTTGATGGCCGGTGCCAAACTGCTGGAAGAACGCCCACATCCCAGTCTCGATGAAACGCTCATCGCGCTCAGTGGCAATATTTGTCGCTGCACCGGCTACCGCAAGATCCTTGACGCGGTGGCCCGCGCCGCAGAAAGTGCAAAAGGAGGTCAAGCATGACAACTAATCTGATCGGCGCATCACTGCCGCGCACGGACGCGCTGGGCAAAGTCACAGGTACGACTCGCTATCCGGCCGACCTGGTGCGGCCGGGTATGCTCCATCTGCAGGTCGTCTTCGCCCATCGCCCGCACGCGCGCATCAAGGCGATTGACACCAGCGCTGCCCTTCAGGCACCTGGTGTGGTGGCCGTGCTGACGGAGCGCGATGTGCCCCACAACGCCTACGGGCTCATCGACGCTGACCAGTCGGCCCTGTGCGGCAATGTCGTGCGCTTCGAGGGTGACAAAGTGGCGCTGGTAGCGGCGGAGAGCAAGGAGGTCTGCCAGCCGTCACCGACCCGCGCGCGGCGATGGCACCCGACGCGCCGCTGGTCCATGAACACCACGGCTCCAATGTGCTGCTGCACATGCCCATTCGCAAAGGGGACGCTACGCGTGCCCTGGCCGAAGCCGATGTGGTACTCTCTGGCGAGTTTAGCACCTCCTGGCAAGAGCACGCCTTTCTCCAGCCTGAGGCGGGGATCGCCTATATCGACAAACAGGGCCACGTGGTGATTGAGACGGCCGGCCAGTGGATGCATGAAGACCGCCGTCAAATCGCCGCGATGCTGCGACTGCCGGAGGAGAAGGTGGTGGTGCGCTATGCGGCGATTGGCGGTGCCTTTGGCGGCCGCGAGGATCTTTCCGTCCAGCACATGCTGGCGCTGGCGGCCTGGAAGTTGCAGCGGCCGGTCGCGATCGTCTGGAGCCGCGAGGAGTCGATGATCGCCCATCACAAGCGCCATCCCATGTTCATCCGCTGCCGCTGGGGAGCGAAGAAGGATGGGCGCATCACCGCCGTGGAAGCGGAGGTGATCGCCGATGGGGGCGCCTATGCCTCCACCAGCGTGGAGGTGACCAAAGTGGCGACGCTCTTCTCCAGCGGCTGCTACAACGTGCCCAACATCAGCGTGGATGGCTACGCAGTCTACACCAACAATGTTCCCTGTGGTGCCTTCCGCTGCTTTGGCGGGCCGCAGTCGCAGTTCGCCGCAGAGATCATGGTCACGCGGCTGGGGCATGCATTGGGCATCGACCCGGTCGAGATGCGGCGGATCAACCTGTACAGCGAGGGCGACCTGGAGCCAACACAGCAGCCGCTGCCGGAGGGGGTGACCGTGCGGGAGATCTTGGAGCGTTGTGTGGCGGAGGCGCGCGAGCGCTGGGGCTACGATGGCCGACCGCGCCAGAGTCCGGCGCCGCACCTGCGCCGGGGTATCGGCATCGCCTGCGGACTGAAGAATGTGGGCTATTCGTTTGGCTTCCCCGAGCAGGCCACGGCGACGGCGGAAATATACGGCGAAGCAGAAATCGAACGGGTGGTGGTGCGCGTTGGCGCGGCCGAGGTAGGGCAGGGCTCACACCTGGCAATGCAGCAGATCGCCGCCGAGACGCTGGGGGTACCGCTGGAGAAGGTGACGCTGGTCGCCGATGATAGCAGCATGTCACCCAACGCGGGCAGCGCCTCGGCTTCGCGCCTGACGTTCATGGCCGGGCGAGCCGTACATGACGCCGCGCTTGCCGCTCGTGAGAAGTGGAGTGAGTCGGAGAAGTACTACGCGGAGGTGACGGTGCAGTACCGGCCACCGGCGACGACGCCGCTCGATCCCGTCACCGGGGCGGGTCGACCCAACTTCTGCTATGGCTATACAGCACAGGCAGTGGAGGTGGAGGTGAACACGCTCACGGGGCAAGTGCAGGTGCTGCGCATCATCAGTGCGCATGACGTGGGGCGGGCTATCAACCCCCAGCAGGTGGAGGGGCAGATCGAGGGCTGCCTGGCACAGGCACTCGGCTATGCACTGCTCGAAAACTTCCAGGTGCGTGATGGTCGGGTGCTCACGCCCTACTTCAGCACCTACCTGCTGCCGACAGTGCTGGATATGCCGGTGGAGGTGACGCCGGTCATTTTAGAGTTAGCCGACCCGCATGGGCCTTTTGGGGCGCGTGGGATGGCAGAGATGCCACTGTCGTGCTTCGCCCCGGCGGTCGCCAGCGCAATCCATGACGCGACCGGTGCCTGGCTCTCGCAGCAGCCAATGATCCCGGAGCGGGTGCTGGCAGCCCTTATGGAGCAACAAGAAAAATAAGCAAGCTCATTCAGGCGCGCTGGATTGGAGTCTGGAGAGCGTGAGCGAAGCGCTCTTGACCGGGCTTTGCCAGCAGAAAGGACAAGGATTAGAGGATGGCTAGCATACGAAGTGTTCTAACAGGATTCAACGAAAGGGGGCGGACCAGCGCTACCCACCCGGTGGACCAGGTTCTTCCACCGGGACGCCTGGCGGTCTATGGGCTCCAGCATGTACTGGCATTTTACGCGGGTGCTGTCATCGTACCGCTGCTTCTGGCGGGGGCTATCGGGCTCTCAAACGAGCAACTGATCCAACTGATTAGCGCTGACCTCTTCACGTGTGGAATCGCTTCCATTATCCAGTCTGTCGGCTTCTGGAAGGTCGGCGTCAGGCTGCCGCTCATCCAGGGGGTCACCTTCACCGCGGTCGCACCGATGATCGCCATAGGCCACGCGGCGGTCACTCCATTGGCGGGATTGCTCGAGATCTACGGTGCCGTGATCGTCGCCGGCATCATCACTTTCCTGATAGCCCCCTTCTACAGTCGGCTGCTGCACCTGTTCCCGCCGGTAGTGACCGGCACGGTCATCACGATCATCGGTGTCACCTTAGTGCCAGTGGCTATCCTGAACGCTGGCGGTGGCAACCCGGCAGCCCCGGATTTCGCCAGTCTCAAGAACCTGGCGTTCGCGGCCGGAACCCTGCTGCTGATACTCATTATCTACCGGTTTTTCCGTGGTTTCCTCAGCACCATCGCCGTCCTCCTCGGGCTGGTCATCGGCACGAGTGTCGCCTCAGCGTTTGGACTGGTTGACTTCAGTGGAGTTGGGAAAGCAGGGTGGTTGGGCGTCACCACGCCATTCCACTTTGGGCTACCGACGTTCGGCCTGGCAGCAATCATCTCCATGGTGATTGTCATGCTGATCACGGCCGTGGAGACAACAGGCGACGTCTTCGCTACCGGCGAGATCGTGGAGAAGACAATCCACCAGGAGGACATTGCGCGGGCTCTGCGGGCAGACGGGCTCTCAACGCTGCTCGGTGGTATCCTGAACTCCTTCCCCTACACCTGCTTTGCTGAAAATATCGGGCTCGTGCGGCTGACCCGCGTCAAGAGCCGCTTCGTCGTGGCAGCCGCGGGCGTGATCATGATCATACTCGGGCTCCTTCCCAAGATAGCCGCGCTCGTCGCTGCCATCCCTCCGCCCGTGCTTGGCGGCGCGGCAATCGTTCTCTTCGCCACCGTCGCCGTGGTCGGGATACAAACGCTCTCACGGGTCGACTTCCACGAGATACATAACGTGGTCATCGTGGCCGTCAGCATCGGGCTAGCCATGATTCCAGTGGCCTTTCCGGATTTCTACAAGCACTTTCCGTCAGCATGGCAGATCATCGTGGGCAGCAGCATCACGATGGGCAGCCTGACCGCCATCCTGCTGAACCTCTTCTTCAACGTCCTGACCGGCAAGGGCGGGCTGGTGGAGGAAGTCACCCCCACACCCCGCCAACCTGAGAAGATCCCGCTCAGCCAGGTGAACCACCTGAACAAGAACGAGTTCGTGGAGAAGTTCGGGCGGCTCTTCCAGGGCGGGGACTGGATCGCTGAGTCCACCTGGGAAAAGCGTCCCTTCCAAAGTCTCTATGAGCTGCGCCGCGCGCTCCAGGAAGCCGTGTTTGACGCCCCGCCCGAGCGCCAGCTGGAACTCATACGATCCTACCCCGATCTGGGCAGAATGCTCAAACCGGAGCAGACCTCGTCACGCGCTGAACCCACATCCAACGTGTACGAGGTAATGCAGATCCCGGTCGAGGGGTTGCTGGGTGCGGAATCCTTGCGGGATCAGAGCTCGGCGGGTCTCGATCGCCTCTCCCCAGAGGAGTACGAGTCATTTAGCGAGCTGAACAAAGCCTACCGTGACAAATTTGGCTTCCCACTGGTAGTCTGCGTCAGGGAGAACACCAAGGAGACCATCCTGGCGAGCGGCAAAGACCGATTGGAGAACTCTCCAGCACAGGAGAGGGCAGTCGCTCTCGTTGAGATCGCCAAGATAGCCAACCTGCGCCTACAAGACCTCATCGAGGCACCCGCCGTGGAAGCAGTAAGGAGCTGAACGAGCAGAAGCTGGCTGCCGGACGAGACGTGTCTCACCCTGCGCCTGTGGTACGCATTGAGGAAGCGAGACTATGACGAGTGAAGAAGCATCTGCCCGCACCGTGATGGAGTGGTGCGATATCTTAGGAAGTTACAGTGAAGAGCCCGACGGCCTCACCAGGCCTTTCGCATCCCGTGCGATGCGCCAGGCAAACGAAGCCGTAGCAAAATGGATGCAAGATGCTGGCATGACCGTCCAGCGAGATGTAATCGGCAACCTTATTGGGCGCTACGAGGCACGTTCCGCCGGGGCGAAAACCCTGCTCTTTGGTTCACATCTCGACAGTGTGCGTGATGCCGGCAAATACGATGGCCCACTCGGCGTGATGATTGCCCTCGCCTGTGTTGAGCGCATGCACCTGCGAAAGGCACGTCTCCCCTTTGCCATCGAGGTCATCGGTTTTGCCGACGAGGAAGGCTTGCGCTATCATAGTGCCTACCTCGGTAGCAGGGCGATTACCGGCACGTTCGACCTGGAAGCGCTTCGCTTAACTGATACTGATGGGATCACGATGGCCGAGGCGATTCGCGCCTTTGGCGGCAATCCTGACCCTCATGCCTTGCGCACCCCGCGCTGGCGCCGCGACGAACTCCTGGGGTACTGTGAAGTCCACATCGAGCAAGGGCCGGTGCTTGAGGCACGCAATCTCCCGGTTGCGGTGGTTTCGGCGATTGCCGGGCAGAGCCGCGTCAGTGTGAGTTTTACAGGTGAAGCTGGTCATGCCGGGACGGTGCCTATGTCGCTCCGCCACGACGCCCTCTGCTCAGCAGCCGAGTTTGTGCTGGCAGTTGAGGCGGTTGGACGCAGCACAGCGGGGCTGGTCACGACGGTGGGGCAGGTCAGTGTGCAGCCAGGAGCAAGCAATGTGATACCAGGACAGGTCACGCTGAGCCTGGATGTGCGACACCAGGACGACACGGTGCGCAAGCAGGCGTCTCGCCAGTTAGAAGAGCGAGTCCACGAGATCGGACGAGCACGGGGGGGTTCAGCCGATTGGCAACTATTACACGAACAGCATGCAGTACCATGCGCACCACATCTTACCCGGCTGCTGGCACACGTCATAGAGGAGATGGGCTATCCGCTGCAATCTCTTCCAAGTGGAGCAGGCCACGATGCGGCAGTGCTCGCCGAACTGACCGATATTGCCATGCTCTTTGTGCGCTGTCGAGGCGGCATTAGCCATAATCCGGCTGAATCCGTCACTCAGGAGGATGTGGCAGTTGCCATTAAGGTAGTGGAGCGGTTTCTGCAGCTGCTATCTGAAAAGGAACTGGGGCGACTGGTCCTATAGGAAGGGGCACAAGACATTCTCTTCGAGAGGATGTAAAGTCGATCCATTTTTGCTTAAGGAGAACAAGGAGCATCTAGCAATGACATCACTGCTCATTCAGCATGCTGCACTGCTCGTGTCAATGGATGATACCGACACTCGCTGGACAGATGGCGGCATCTACGTAGTGGAAAACGTGATCCAGCAAATTGGGCCGACGAATTCGCTCCCACAACAGGCCGATCAGGTGATCGAAGCGCGGGAAATGATCATCCTGCCTGGCCTGGTCAATACGCATCATCACTTTTACCAGACCCTCACACGCAATCTTCCCGCAGCACAGGACGCCAATCTGTTTCAATGGTTGCGCATCCATTACCCGATATGGGCGCGTCTTACCCCCGAAGCCATCTATGTGAGTACCAAAACCGCAATCGCCGAACTTATGCTTTCCGGTTGCACGACATCCAGCGATCACTGTTACATCTGGCCCAACGGTGCTCGCATCGAAGATCAGATTCAAGCTGCTGCGGAGATGGGCTTTCGCTTTCACGCTGCCCGCGGCTCCATGTCGGTAGGTGAAACGCAGGGCGGTCTGCCACCGGACAATGTCGTAGAGGACGAGGATGCAATCCTTCGCGACTCGCAACGGGTGATCGAGACGTACCACGATGCGAATCGCTATGCCATGCTGCGGATTGTGTTGGCCCCGTGCTCGCCTTTCTCAGTCTCGCCCCAGTTGATGCGGCAAAGCGCGGAGCTAGCGCGCTCCTACGGTGTGCATTTGCACACGCATTTAGCCGAAACACTCGATGAAGCTACATACTGCACTGCAACCTTTGGCCGCACGCCGGTCGAGTTGGCAGAAGACCTCGGCTGGATGGGAGCAGACGTCTGGCACGCGCACATGGTTCACCCCGGTGTAGATGAGATCGCCCGCCTGGGGCAGACGCGTACCGGCGTCGCGCATTGTCCTAGCTCGAATATGCGGCTCGCTTCTGGTAGGGCTCCGATCCGGCTATTGCAGCAGGCGGGTGCGCGAGTTGGGCTGGGCGTAGATGGCTCGGCATCCAACGATAGCTCGCACTTGCTCGCAGAAGCCAGGCAGGCTCTGCTCTTGCAGCGCGTGATGGGGAACCCGGCAGCGTTAACCGCCAGGGAAGCGTTGTGGCTGGCCACACGAGGTGGCGCATACGTCCTTGGTCGCGATGATATTGGCTACCTTGCGCCTGGCATGGCCGCAGACTTCATCGGCTATCGTCTCGATACGTTAGGACTTGCGGGAGGTGCTCCCCACGATCCACTTGCCTCACTCGTCTTTTGCCATCCACCGCAGGTTGACTTGAGCGTGATCAATGGACGAGTACGCATCCAGGAACAAAGACTGCTCGACGTTGACCTGCCCGCAATCATTCAGCGTCACAACACTATTGCGCGTGCCCTTGTGAGCGGAGCGTGACAAGGAGTCACCCACGATAAATCGGGGACCTACTGTAGCACCCCGATTTATCGCGGGACCTGCTAGCCTCGTATATGGAGCAGCAAAGTTCGCATAGAGAGAAGGGAAAAGTATGTTACAGTTTGATCTGAATATCTCAATTCTATTGAAAGAAGTCCCATTCTTAGAGCGGTTTGAACGCGCAGCCAAACTTGGCTTTGGAGCCATAGAGTTCTGGTGGCCCGGAGATGAAAATCTCACTGCTATTGCAGAGCACGTGCAGGCAACAGGACTCAAGGTCGCCTTGATGAATTTTGACGCGGGCAATATGGCAGGTGGAGAGCGAGGCTTTCTCAACGATACCAGTCGGCAACAGTGGTTCCGCTTCCACGTTCCGCGAGCCATTGACTTTGCCGCACAGATTGGATGTCCCCAGTTAAATGCACTGGTCGGGAATATCATCTCTGGAGAGAGCCGCGAGGCACAGATGGACGTGGTACGTGAGAACCTGACATGGGCTGCCGATCGTGCTGCTGAGGCAGGTCTTGGCGTGGTCGTCGAAGCACTGAATAGCTTCGAAAATCCACGCTACCTCCTCACGAACACACGCGAGACATTGCAGCTGCTAGCCGATGTCAGCCGCCCGAACCTCAAGTATCAGTATGATATCTACCATATGCAGCGCATGGAGGGGAATCTCATCGCCACGTTGCGCGAACACATTAGGAAGATGGGTCATATCCAGGTAGCAGACTCCCCGGAGCGCCATGAACCTGGGACGGGCGAAATTCACTATGCCCATGTCCTGGCAGCCCTTGACACGCTTGGGTATCAGGGCTATGTCGGTTTAGAATACAACCCAACTACCATTTCGGAAGCGAGCTTTGCCTGGCTGCCCAATAATCGCCGGGGAGCAATAGCGGTGAGTGACCTCTACCCCTTGACGTAGGCCAATTTCTCCGCAACCTTGCCGTCTCGCACGCGAAGCACATCCACGCCACGTACATGCCCGCGACTCCCGTCGGTATTTGTCCAATAGTACTTCCAGCGAATGACGCAGCGATCTTCATGTGCGATCATCTCCTCGGACTGGAAAACGGCATCAGGCGATGAACGAAAAAACTCTTCCCAGAAGTGGCGAACCGCCTCTTGTCCTTCAAACCGTTCACCATCTGGCGGCGGATAGGTGTTATCAAAGACGCAGTCCTCGGTCATCAGGGCCATCACTGCCGGAACGTCGTGCCGGTTGAAGGCGTCGTTAAACTGATTGATTACCTCAACGGTTGATGCTGTCTGTGCAACTTCCTGCATGTTCTCTTGCCCCTTACTGAAGACGATCCAGGCGATCCCGAAAGGCAGCGATCTGAGCGCTGTGCTCGCGTTTGTGTCCATAGTACATGTAGACAATGACATCATCCAGGGCATACTCCATTCCATACCAGGGCAGTGTTCCGGTGTGGCGGAACACTTCCGGACGAATCCGCTCAGCCAGCGACATCACCTGCGCGTGTGCATCATTGAACTCGTCCAGAACCTCTCTCACAGTTCTCCCTTTGCGTCTCTCTACCTCAGAATCGTTAAACTGGCCACCCAGCTCGGTAAACTTGTCCAGGGAGGGTGTAGGGTGCCTTCCGACAAACCCGGACAGGATATCTACCAGGACCTCTTCATAGGAAGCCAGGTGGGCGATGATGTCCTTGACGGACCAGACGCCACAGGCTCCTGGTGTTTCCCACGCCGTTTCGGGGAAGCCCTCGATTGCCTGGTGGGCCGTCAGTTGTCCATACTTCAAAATGTCCGTTGCGTTCATGAGATGTTCCTTTCCTTTGGTTTGATATACGCATGAGCACATTGCTCACTGTGTACCGTGTTATCGCAGCCCTCGAAGAGATCTTCTTCCACCTGTCGTCCCCCGTTGACCAGGCTGAAGACACGATAATAGTTCTGGTCGGTACGTCCAATTTGACCAAATTGTTGCTCATGTGCCTGTTGACCGTACGAGGGGATTATTTCCTCGGCTGACACTACAATTGTAGCCAGAACGTCTGGCATTATCATCGCGGACAGTACGGAGATTACGTGAAGGAAGCACGTAAATTCCTGGGGAAATGGCACGTAGAATCAGCACCAGGACGTCGGCAATCTCGCGCTTGAATTTCCTCTGCGCGATCAGTGCCGCTATTTCGCGTTCGCGCGCCTTCAGCCCTCCGTAAGCTTGCTTGGCAGCCTGTTTGGGTGAGAGCGCACGGGAATAGGGTATCATCTCGACGGCCCAGTCTGCGCTCCAGATGCTAGATGAAATAATATCAGGGAAGTAGACATTCTTTGCTGATGTTTGCTGGTGTTCTCCAGGTGCTTCTTTCCTCGTTTTGTTGTCCGCCGGTTTAGCTGTCAGAATTGCTGTCACTTTAGGCTCATCCTCAACTGAAGTGTAGAAGGATTGGACTCTTTAAGGAAAGTGCATAAAACAAGGTAGAGATGGGGAGGAGCCAAACTCTATGCCGGAGTTTTTCAGGCGTTTCTAGAGCGGTTTTGATGGGCTACCCTTCTACTCTCAAGTGGTATTTTTGTTCGTCTTTATTCGCCTGTACTTGCAAGTGAATCAGACCTGCTTAGGTACTGCTGTGGAAACCGTCTCAGCACGACGTAAGACGGTGAGAGCAAGCAGCGGGAAGATGAGAACCGATAGCAGTCCAGCGGCTATGAGGGCTGCGCCTGTCGCCTTTGTAATCAGGCCGAGTTCCATGCCAATCTGCGATGCTGCAACGATGAACGAAAGCGATGTTGCCTGCAAGAGCCCCGCGACGACTACACGACGATGACTGCCGACGAGTGGACGATAAAGAAGAGCGGGCACACCTCTGACGAGCAACAACGCCAAAAGGAATACTGGCACACGCAAAATAGTCGAAGGACTTGAGAAGAGCGCAGCCAGGTCGAACCGAATGCCACTCGTTACGAAAAAGACCGGAATAAAGACCCCAAAGCCGACAGCCTCCAGCTTCTGGCGAAACTGCGGATGTGTCATCATGCGGTCTCCATCGACCAATCTCAGAATCACGCCTGCTATAAATGCCCCAAGAATGGTTTCCAGTCCGAGTAGTGAGCGGAGGATGACGAAGGCAAAGCCAGCGGCCAGCAGTGCGAAACCTCCAAGCAGCACCAGCTTGGTGGTGGTACTCGTGGCTTCACGGGAGAAGAAGAGGGTGAGCAGGATGATCGAACCAAATTCAGCGAACATGGCACCGGCAATGACGAGTTGCCCAAAGTCCGAGGAACTTTCGCCTGCGTCCTTCAGCACCGGAATGACGATACCTAACCCGGTTGCAACGAGGATAATCGCAATGAGCAGTGGTGAGATCACCTGCCCGGCTAGATAGAGTCCATACCCGACCAACAACGCAAGTCCTAATGAAAGCAGGAAAGCTAAGCCAACATACATCAACAGGCGACCTCTTAACCTCTCAAGTTCGACCTCCAACCCAGCGAGAAAGAGGAGAAAAGCTAATCCAAGTACTGAGAGGATGGAAATCGGCAGATCGACCTTGACCCAACCAAGCAGAGATGGGCCAATAACGATACCGGCCACGATCTCGAGCACAATTGCGGGTAAACGGCGTGCCGGAGTAAGGCCGAGCAAGAGTGGGGCTGCAAAGGCAACAACAGTGACAATGAGCAATCCAGAGAATGAAACATTTGGCATGATAACCTCGCAACAATCCACTAGGTGTGGTAACACTCAATGTACTACTTCAGTGATGTAGTCTCGGCTCGGGTCTATTCGTTACACCTTAGAAAGGCAGTGGTTCCAGGCATAGTGAGGCACGTTTCTGCTTGGCTTCGTTGGATCATTTGCTCTCACTTTTTCTCACATGTGTAACGAATCGGTGGAAGAAGTGACCATGTGATATCTGAAAGTACGTCTAGTATAGTGGACAACACACAGGGAGATGAAAGCAGATGACTCCAACAACACATTATGATGCGATTGTAATTGGTGCTGGTCAGGCAGGAGAGCCGCTCTCCACCACCTTGGCACGAGCCGGCTGGAAAACCGCTCTTATTGAGCGGATACATGTAGGCGGCACCTGTATTAATGAGGGCTGCACACCCACCAAAACCATGGTTGCCAGTGCGCGGGTTGCTTACCTTGCTCGTCGAGGTGCTGACTACGGCGTACAAACGGGCCCGGTGTCAGTAGATATGACGAAGGTCCGGCAACGCAAACGCGACATTGTCGAGAGTTTTCGCGCGGGCGGACAGCGTCGCATTGAGCAAACCGAAGGCGTGGATCTCTTGATAGGAGAGGCGGCCTTTACAGATCCGAAGACCTTGGAAGTGCGTCTGAACAATGGCGAGGCTCGTCAACTTACAGCCAACACGATTCTTATCAATGCCGGTGCCCGACCAGCAAAGCCATCCATGAATGGTATAGAAACTGTTTCCACGCTGGATTCGACCTCAATCATGGAACTAGACCAGGTCCCTGAGCATCTCTTGGTCGTAGGTGGAGGATACATCGGATTGGAATTTGGCCAGATGTTCCGCCGCTTCGGCAGTCAAGTCACTGTGATACAGCGGGGAGCGAATCTGCTGGCTCGTGAAGACTCGGATGTGGCCGAGGAAGTGGCCAACATCATGCGCGAGGACGGCTTAGAAGTTTTGTTAGAGACCAAGCCTGTGAGTGTCAAACAGCTCTCTCAGGGAAATATTCAGCTGACGGTGCAGACGAAGACGGGAGAACGTACCCTCAATGGATCACACTTGCTCATGGCAGCCGGACGGGTTCCCAATACCGATTGGCTCAATCTGGATGCAGCAGGAATACAGACGGATAAACGCGATTTCATTCAGGTGAACGAGCGGTTGGAGACGAACGTGCCAGGCATCTACGCACTAGGCGATATCAAGGGTGGTCCTGCCTTCACGCATATCTCCTATGACGATTTCCGCATTATTCGCACCAATCTCCTCGAGAAAGGGAACGCCAGCATACACGAGCGGCTGGTACCCTACACTGTTTTCATTGATCCACAACTTGGGCGTATAGGTCTGAGCGAGACGGATGCAAGGGCTCAAGGCCGAAACATTCAGGTCGCCAAGATGCCGATGAATTATGTGGCACGAGCGCTAGAAATGGATGAGTCACGAGGTTTCATGAAAGCGGTGGTGGATGCCGATATGGGCCAGATTCTCGGTGCTGCTGTCCTGGGCATTGAAGGCGGGGAAATCATGGCCATCCTGCAAGTGGCGATGATGGGCAAAGTCCCCTACACCGTCCTGCGCGATGGCGTCTTTGCTCACCCGACGCTGGCCGAGTCGCTGAATAATCTGTTCTCGACCCTCGATCAATGAGGCTGGAGAGAACAAACTGAGTAATAGTCTCACAATGAATAGCCATATGGCCTTTCATAACAAAATAACCCTCAAGCTTTTTTCCCTAGCTTGAGGGTTATCTGCTGCTAGAACACAAGTTGGCAGCAAAGGAACACCGACCGATGGTACAAATGGGGACGCATTGAATTGCGTCCCCATTCGCCTATACCTTTCAATGCTCATGAACGGCGAGAAGAGGCCACAGCCATTTCGTCTATTACCTGGATCAGGTCTTCTTGTGCCACCCCTGGATCAACGGTCATATTCACCACTTCCCAGCGGGAATGGTCTTCCTCGCGCCAGAAGTGCAGGGTGAACATACAAGGCCCGACACGCAGATTCTGCAATACGACTTCCGAGAACCACGCGGGAAGCGTCGGATTGACGTAGAGCCGCTTGTTTGGGGCATCGGCATGTAACCCAAGCATGGTTTGCACCATCTGAAAGACGCTGCCGGAGGCCCATCCTTGAGGAATGTTCGCTCCAGGAGGATATAAGGCGGGAAAATCGGATGCTTTCCCCTTCCGTCTCAATCCGGCGAAGATCTCCGGCAAGCGGTAGGCCTCGAAGCGTCGTGCCGCATCGAACATCGCACGGGTCACCTGGTTCGCCTCGTTCACTAACCCATAGCGTTTGAAGCCAGCAGCAATAATGCCGTTGTCGTGAGGCCAGACTGAGCCGAGATGATACGAGTACGGGTTATAGGCCGGATTCTTGCTGGACAGGGTGCGAATGCCCCAGCCGCTCCACATATCGTCTTGCAAGAGCCGCCGGGCTGTGCGCTCCGCCTTGTCCTGATCCGCTATGCCGCTCCACAGGCACTGGCCTGCGTTCGATGTCACGGAGGTAATCAGCCTCTTTTGGCCATCCTGTCCATAGGCATAGCAGCCTTCGTCTTCCATCCAGTAGACCTCATGGAATCGGCGCTTCAAGGTCTCGGCTTCCTGGAGTAACGTCTGCGCCCGAGGTTCATCACCAAGCGCCCGGAAAATTTCGGCCATGCGCACTTTGGCATCGTAGACATAGCCTTGCAGTTCGCACGTGCCTTTGGGCTGTTTCACCTGGCTGCCATCGGCATAGACGACGGCATCTCCCGAATCTTTCCAGTTCACATTTTCATACCCGAGCGATGAGAAGGTTTTGTACTCCTGGAACCCATCGCCGTCAAGATCACCATACTGATCAATCCAGTTCAAGCATCCCTCGGCAACCTCGCGGTATTGCTTGAGCAGGTTGACATCGCCCGTCCAACGGTACGTTTCAGAGAGCACGACCAGGTACAGGATGGTCGCATCAGCCGTTCCATAGTAAGGGGTATGAGGAATTTTGTTGAAATGGGCCAGTTCGCCAAAGCGCATCTCGTGCAGAATCTTGCCAGGTTGTGCATCGCGATAATCGTCGCGTTCTTTGGCCTGGTAGTCCGCCAACCACTTGAGTGCGCCACGCGCAAAGCCTGTAGACACGCTCATGTTCTGCAGCGAGATGATCAGGCTGTCACGTCCGAAGAGCGTGACAAACCAGGGGACACCAGCCGCTGGCACCCACTCCTCTTCTGACACATCCAGGTCGTAGATGCGCAAGGCCCCCATGTCTTCGATGGCCTGCCGGTACGCGCGATAGACGTGTTCATTCGGCGTCAGCAGCTTCGGGCTGCTCCTCAGCCAACGCTCCTGGAGTTCGTCCAGTTCGCTGAGGGGCTCTACCAGTTGCTCAGATGTTCGGTGGCCGTAGGCGGGTTCCATGACCTGCTGACCATGTTCAAAGATCAGTTCGCCGCACGTCTGCCACTCCTGGCCGGGCTCCAGTTCGAGTTCGAAAAAGATGCGTCCATTGGCGTATCCAACAGGCACACCTGGGCTCGGGATGGCATAGGTTACGGCGCGGTGAAAATCTTTGTTATCATAGCTGGTACGCAGCCGTCGCTCCTGCATATCCCATGCGGTGAGCATTCGTCCACGGTTGACCAACCGTTTGGATTTCACCTCGAAGAGATCGGCAAAATCCGAGCGCAGTGCCA